>MDTD01045940.1_pt1 | contig 100281 bp, 102 predicted proteins | sample 811221 | NCBI WGS metagenome assembly MDTD01 (sample SAMN05326646, study PRJNA326480) | marine metagenome | isolation source: seawater | place: Pacific Ocean: South West | collected 2011
CTGACATTAGCAACACATCACCTAAATGGCGAAATTTCACCATTAGTATTCTTTTTACCTTTTCTAAGGGTACGGCATCATTTGGTAGCGCTAATCCAGCGGATTCATCATGCTCAGCAAATGTGGTCGTTTTATTTTTCATATTTAACTAACGCTCTTTAGCCTTATTATATAGCTCCCTGAGCTTGACATATTTACAAAAACTATTGAAACATCCAATTAAAATATGTATCAGTCCAGGAATGCCATCTAAAAAGCCTAATCGTACAAAGTAGATTCTGAAAAATCTGTATAAAGGATTAAATAATAATTTAAATAAAAATGCTTTTTTACCCAATTTATATAGTCGTTCAGCTTGCAGAGAGGTGTATTGATTTTGTTTTTCTAAATATGAATAAATTGAATCCTGAGATTCATGGAATATATCCCCTTTTAATGATCCGACCTTTTCCTTAGTTTCAACTTGTTCATGCACTTTTTCATCATTCCATTGAGCAAATCTTCTATCAAATAAACGTAAAGACCAATCTGGATATCCCTCACCATGTCGTAACCATTTTCCCATGAAGTAATTACGACGAGGCATTTGATAAGCTTTATATTTAAGATTGCTCTGAAATAGTAACTCAATAGTGCTTGCTAGTTCAGATGAAATCCATTCATCTGCATCTAGACAAAGAACCCAATTATTTTTTGCTTTTTCAATTGCAAATCTTTTCTGAGGACCAAAGCCGAGCCAATTTTGCTCAATGACTCTGCATCCATATGCCCGTGCTATTGATTGAGTTTCATCAATGCTTCCAGAATCAACAATTACAATTTCATCAACAAACGATAGGCTTTCTAGGCATTTTGACAGTCTGATAGCCTCATTCTTTGTCACAATAACAGCTGATAATGATTCGGCCATTAAGCGTGCTCCATCTTCTTCTTTAAGTTAGTCCAAACACTTAATGGATTTATTTCCTCAAAGTTTAAATTGATAACAGAATCTCCAACAGCGCCGGTGAGTTCTATGTTCGTTGGTCCAAAAAGCATAACCATCGGAGTTTTTACAGCAGCCGCAATATGTGAAAGCCCTGTATCTACTCCAACAACACCTCCACAACCAGTTATACGACTGGCTATTTCGTTAAGAGTCAACCTTGGGAGAGTTTTTCCGCAATTTGCCATCTTTCTGATACGGTCTGCTCTTAATCGCTCTTCAGCAGTATGCCATGGTAAAAGAGGCTCAAAACCATCTTGTTTTATATAGTGTGCTAGTTCTGCCCAGTATAAATCTGGCCATTGTTTGCTAGCTAGACTTGTAACATGTAAAAGCATGACGTCTGTTTTACGTGTGGCCCTCCAATTCAAACCAAAATCTACTTCTTTTTCAGTAAAATCGTATCCGAGAGATTTTGCAAAAAGTATGCGATTTCTTCTTATTGCATGCTGATCAAATTCAACTTTATACGCTTTATGATAAAAAAAACTTGCCAAAGGCTCTTTGGCAGACTTTCGATCAAACCCAGAAATAGGCCCAAGAGCCCACCTCGCAGGAATTGCACTTTTCACTAATCCCTGGGCATCAATAATGAGATCGTATCGCTTTTTTCTTAAATTTTCTTTGAATTGACCAATAGATTTAAGCCTAAGGGTTTGTCGCCAGTTTTTTCTCCAACGACGAATCGCAATGGGAATAACCTCATTAACAGAAGGATGCCATAAAGGAACCTCGGAAAAGCTCTCTTCTACAACCCAATCAAATTGGACACTTTTCACAGAAAATTGAGCATCTGTCAGGGCTGGAAAAGTATGAATTAAATCACCCAGTGAAGAAGTTTTTATAATTAAGACATTCATACTTATTCCATATTTAAAACCCGTTGTATGGAATAATCAACTTCGTTAGGTGATATAAATTTTTCATTCATATCATACCTTGAGATTATTTCTTTTTTTGAACAAAGAGGTGGAGTGAATTTGGGATCAGTGCAAAGAAAGATACCAACTAATGGTCTATCCACTGCAGCGGCAACATGCATTAAGCCTGAATCATTGGAAACTACTGCGTCACATGCGGACATTAGATCTATTACTTGAGTCAAACTTGTCTGCCCCGCTAAATTAATACATCTATTTTTTGTTTTTACATTTATCTTTTCGCAATAATCTCTATCTTTCTCAGAACCAAACAAGAAAACATCCCAATCTCTATTTAAATATGTTTCGGCAATTTCAGCAAATCCATTCTTAGACCAGCATTTTTTTTGAACTTCTGAGCCTGGGCAAAGTCCTAATAGTGGTCGATCTGCTTCTTTTCCAATTCCAAAATCAGATAAAAAGATTTTCTGTTTCTTCGTATCTATAGTAAGACTTGGGAAAGGAATAGAGATATTTTTCTTGTTTACAGAAAAAGCTAAAGCAACGAATCTTTCAACGGTTTTTTCATATTTCTTTTTATTGATTCTAATGTCATTAACTAGCCCAAACCTTAATTCACCAATCCAACCTGTCCGCTTTGAAATATTAGCAGAAAAGGGAATAATTGCCGATTTCCAAGAATTTGTGAGAAGAATAGCTCTCTGATAATTATTTCTAAAGGAGTGGCCGAAAAGCCAGCGCTTTCGTAAATTTAATTGGCCATGTTTAAATGGTAATTTTATGGCATTAGATACTTCTGGCATTCGCTCTATAATTGGTAAGCTCCATGATGGAGCGAGTACATCAATTTCACAATCAGGGAGCTCTAGTTTTAAAATTTTAAATAAACTCTGTGCCATGACCATATCTCCCACCCATGATGGGCCGACAATAAGAATACGATTAGCCAAGTTCATATTTCAAAATATATTTGCTCAATCGATCAATTCGAATGAGGCGCCACAATAGGGGCAGCTTGCTTTACCTGACTTTTCAATCGGAAGAAAAACTCTTGGATGCATGTTCCATAATTCTTCGCCAGGTCGAGGGCATGATAAAGGTAAATCAGTCTTTTTCACCCTTACAGCTGTTTTATTTATCTTTTCGCTCATAAATTTTATTTTACAATTGTAAGCCAATTCTCATGGTTTGGGCTTTTGCCAAAGACAACTTCAAAGTACTTACTCTGGAGTATTTCAGTAATGGGCCCCCGTTTTCCACTGCCTATTGACCTGCCGTCAATTTCGCGAATAGGTGTTACTTCAGCAGCTGTTCCAGTAAAAAAAGCCTCATCGGCAATATAAAGCTCATCTCGCGTAATTCTTCGCTCAACAACTTTATAATTTAATTCTTCAGCTAGTTGAATCACAGTTTTTCTTGTTACACCATCAAGAGCTGAAGTAAGATCTGGAGTAAAAATAACATTATCTCTTACAATAAAGATATTTTCGCCAGAGCCCTCCATAACAAAACCATTTGAATCCAATAAAATAGCCTCATCATAACCATCATCAAGGGCCTCTTTCAGTGCCATCATAGAATTCATATAATTGCCATTTGCTTTGGCGCGACACATAGTCGAATTAACATGATGCCTTGTAAATGATGAAACTCTGACTTTTATTCCATTTTTCATATTATCTTCGCCAAGATAAGAGCCCCACTCCCAAGCTGCTACCATGACATGTACTTTTAAATTATCGGCTCTCAAGCCCATTCCCTCAGACCCATAAAAACACATTGGTCTAAAATAGGCAGAATTAAGCTCATTTTCTTTCACCACAGTTTTATGAGCATCCTCTATCTCAGATGGATTGAAAGGAATTTTCATACCTAGGATATGGGCTGAATCAAATAATCGACGAGTATGATCAGACAATCTAAATATAGCTAATCCCTCATTTGTTGGGTACGCTCGAACACCCTCGAAGACACCCATTCCATAGTGCAATGTATGTGTTAATAGATGTGTATTTGCCTCGCGCCAGTCCACCAAAGCACCGTCAAACCAAATAACCCCATCTCGATCAGCCATCGTTGGCATTTTTTTTCCTCAAAATGTTAGAAAAGAAGGCATGTAATTGAAACATATTCCGTAATTTTCGGATACCATTACAATAACAATCAATAAATTTGGAATTTAACATATGTTAACGAAACACTCACTCACCTTGTTATTAAAAGAAGCCTTCAGCTCCAGTATAAACTTAAAACAGAGGTCTATTAATGAGCATCTGGAATCTATGCTAGCCATAACAGCGGAAATTATCAAAGTTTTTGAAAACAACAACAAGGTACTTCTTTGTGGAAATGGTGGCTCTGCAGCCGACGCTCAGCATATCGCCGCAGAATGGGTAACTAGGTACAAAATCAACCGTAAAGCGCTACCGGCCCTAGCTTTGACAGTAAATACCTCGGATTTGACAGCTATTGGTAATGATTTCGATTTTAATCAAATTTTTTCTAGGCAAATTGAAGCTCATGGAAAAAATGGCGATTTACTAATAGCTTTGTCAACCTCTGGTAAATCTAAGAACGTAATAAATGCAGTACTAGAAGCAAAAAAAATGGGGATCACATGTGTCGGGCTAACAGGAAATAATGGGGGCGATTTAGCAGAAATATGTGATATTTCATTAATAATTCCAAGTGACAACACTGCCCGAATCCAAGAAATTCATTCTCTTTTTATGCATGCTGTTTGTGAAGCGGTGGATGAAAGTTTATTTCCTGTAAATTAAGCCGCAAAATACTTCATATTTTTTGTTAAAAAAATAAAACATTCCACATTTCTATAACTTTTTCCCTTTCTAGTTTTAACTCTTTCTGTGGGATCATGGGTTCTAATTCTTGCAAAGAATACTTATGAATTAATCCTCTGAGCCTGCTATAAATAAGAAATAATTCATTAGAGGAGCTTCCCTCCAATAAATCATATTTCTCTAAATTTTCTAAAATTCTAGCATTATCTGTCCAATCGGCTAGTTCGGGGTAACGGGATGCCCATTTGAGAACAAGGTACTGAACTATAAATTCAATGTCTACTAAACCGCCCGAGCCCTGCTTTATGTCAAAAAAAACCTTATCTGACCGATCCAGTTTTTTTGCCATTTTTTTTCGCATTATTTTGACATCTTCACGTAATTTTAAATTATCGCGAGTAAGGCATAAAACGCTTTTTCTTATCTCTTTAAATTTTCTAATAACTTCTTTGTCACCAGTTATTACTCGAGCGCGAATCAGCGCTTGATGTTCCCAAGTCCATGCTTCATTTTTTTGATACCTCTCAAAAGCATTCAAGGAGGATACTAATTGCCCAGATTCACCATTTGGTCTCAACCTCACATCAACATTATATAAAAGACCGGATGACATTCTAGTCATAAAAAGATGAATTATTCTTTGACCTAAGCGGGTAAAGAATATGTCATTATTTATTTTACGATCACCATTAGTTGTAGCCTCTACATTATCGCTGCCATGAAGAAATACCATATCAAGATCTGAGCTATAGCCAAGCTCAATACCACCAAATTTTCCATAAGCTATTATCGCAAAGCCCGTATTCATTTCATTAGGAAGAGTTGGTTTTCCAAATTTATTGGAAATGCTTTTCCATGAATTTTTAAATACTTCCTTTAAACTCACCTCTGCTATTTCTGTAAGATAGTCGCTTGCTATCATGAGTGGAATCGCTCCAGTTATCTCAGCTGCGGCTACCCTTAATTTATTTCCTAATGCAAACTGACGAATTCTTTCCATTTCTTGCTCTTCATCATCATCTGGTACTGACTTTACAAGTGAATTTAATTCAAGTGTTAATTCTTCTTGGCGCATAGGTGTATATAGACGTTCAGGATCTAGCAAATTATCTAATAAGATTGGTAATGATTTAATTTGACTGCTAATCCAGCTACTTTCACCCATAAGTTTGATTAATTGAGCGATGGCTTTTGGATTTTCCACTAATAAGTCAAGATAAGTTGTCCGCTTCACTAAGGTTTCGAATAAACTGAGAAGTCGACTTAATATTATGTGATTATTATCTTTATGGGCTAATATATCTAATATCGTAGGAATCAATTGATCGAGTTTTGATTTCCCAGAATCAGATAAATTATCTACTATATTTGATGATTTAAATTTATGTAATATTTCATATGTTATTTTTGGATCATAGAACCCTAAATCTTTGAGTAAATTTTTAGAAATTTTATAATTATCATTAAGCCAAATAGGATTTGATTTTAATTGATCATCAGTGCCTTTAAGTAATGATGTTTCAAATAGTGAATTGAAATTTTTATGCACTATATTTCTATGCTCATCAAGAATAAGAGAAAAGTCATCCCATCTTTTAAAGCCCATACTTATAGCTAGACGAATTCGGTCAGAATCTTCATTCGGGATTTCATGTGTTTGCTCATCTCTCCAAGCCTGAAGTCTATTTTCTACCCTTCTTAAAAAAATATATGCACTTTTTAGCTCAATAATAGTATCTTTTTTTAAAAAATCCTTATTTCCCAGTATTCCTAAAATAAGCAGTATTGATCTCTCTTGTAAATCGAGATCTCTTCCGCCTCTGACTAATTGGAATGCTTGGCCAAGAAATTCTATTTCTCTTATACCGCCCCAACCCACCTTTATATTGGAATCAAGCTTTCCGTTATTTAATTTAAAATCTATCCGTTGTTTTATTTTTCTAATTGGCTCAATAACGCCGTAGTCGACATAACTTCTGTAAACAAAAGCTTTGATTTTACCTTCAATAAACTGTTTTTCTTGTGAGCTTCCTGTAATTGCCCTTGCCTTTACCATCGCGTAACGTTCCCAAGCCCTGGCTTGATCTCTTAAGTATTTCTCCATGGAATTAAAACTTATAACAAGCGGTCCAGAACTTCCAAATGGCCTGAGCCTGAGGTCAACCCTGAAAACAAAACCATCTGGTGTTTTTAATGACAGTACCTTTCCGAGCTTTTGAGCTAACTTTAAAAAAAACTTCTCATTTTCAATTTTTTGTGGCCCATCTGTTGATCCATGAGAAGGGAAGCAATAAATTAGATCTATATCTGATGACATATTTAGCTCTTGAGCTCCTAACTTACCCATAGCCAAAATAATTAAATTTTGCTCTTTTCCATTGAGATCTCTAGGTGTTCCCTTTTTTTCTTTTTCCCATTGAAAAAGTTTATCTAATGCAGCTTTTACACAAATCTCACCAAGATTTGATAGATCTTTCATTGTTTGCTCTATATCAGCTAATCCACATAAATCTTGCCAAATTATTCGTACCATTTGTTGATTGCGAAATTTTCTCAAAGATTTTATTAGATTCTCTTCATTTAAGATTAATCTTAAGTCCTTATTAATCATTTCCTCCATTTCTTCAGAGTTAACCAATTTCTGAAAAAAACCTTTCTCCCAAAGATCTAGATATTCATTTCTATTTTGAATAAATTGGTTGGCAGCAAATTCACTGCATTGAAAAACGAGATTCCTTTGTTTTTCTGGCAAAGGGTCGTGGAGGCCGGATAAGCTGTTTTGCCATCTCTCTATATTTTGATTTAACTTTTTCACAAATCTTTATCTAGCTTATTATTTTTTATTTCAATTAAAAAAACATAAAAAAAACCCGCAACCCATAGATTGCGGGTTTTTTATCCTACTGAAAAGGAATATTTACATCATTCCCATACCGGGGTCGTGTCCCATACCGCCGCCAGCGGCTGGGCCTCCCTCATCGGCAGGTTCATCAGCAACCATTGCTTCAGTAGTTATCATCAGGCCTGCAACAGATACTGCATTTTGAAGAGCAGAGCGGGTGACTTTCGTTGGATCTAAAATACCTGCATCAATCATATCAACATATTCACCACTAGCAGCGTTATAGCCGTTATTTCCCGTTGATTTTGATACCTCATTAAGAACAACTGAAGGCTCATCACCTGAATTTTCTACTATCTGACGAAGGGGTTCTTCCATGGATCGACGTGCAATACCGATTCCAATACTCTGATCATGATTTTCGCCAGTCAAATCTGCTATCGCATTTTGAGCTCTAACCAGTGCAACGCCGCCGCCAGGGACGATTCCTTCCTCTACCGCAGCTCTAGTTGCATGAAGCGCATCTTCAACTCGTGTTTTTTTCTCTTTCATTTCAACTTCAGTTGCCGCTCCCACTTTTATTACAGCAACACCGCCTGAAAGCTTTGCAAGTCTCTCTTGTAATTTCTCACGATCGTAGTCTGAAGTAGCATCCTCAATCTGAGTACGTATCAATTCGCATCGACCACTAATATCGTTTTCGGTACCAACACCGTCAATAATTGTAGTCTCCTCTTTTGTAATTTGAATACGTTTGGCATTACCCATCTCATTCAATGAGGCCTTTTCTAGAGTTAAACCGACTTCTTCGGATATGACCGTCGCTCCGGTCAATACTGCTATATCCTGCAACATTGCTTTTCTTCTGTCGCCAAAACCAGGAGCCTTGACTGCTGCTACTTTTACAATGCCTCTCATTGTATTTACTACCAAAGTGGCAAGAGCCTCTCCCTCGACATCCTCTGCGATTATCATTAATGGTTTTCCAGCCTTTGCAACAGATTCCAATGCAGGTAACAAATCACGGATATTTGAAATTTTCTTGTCGTGAATCAATATGTACGGATCCTCTAAATCGACGGTTTGGCTCTGTTGATTATTTATAAAATATGGAGATAAATAACCACGGTCGAATTGCATCCCCTCAACGACATCGAGCTCGTTTTCAAGCCCCGACCCCTCTTCGATGGTGATTACGCCCTCTTTTCCCACCTTATCCATCGCTTCTGCAATAATGTCACCGACACTTGTATCGGAATTTGCAGAAATAGTGCCAACTTGTGCAATTGCTTTTCCATCAGCACATGGTGTGGATAAACCAGAGAGGTGTTCGACGGCATTTTGAACTGCTTTGTCCATTCCTCTTTTCAAATCCATGGGGTTCATTCCCGCAGCAACTGCTTTCAGTCCCTCACGAACCATTGCTTGAGCGAGAACAGTTGCAGTAGTAGTCCCATCACCTGCCACATCGTTAGTCTGAGATGCGACTTCTTTAACCATTTGGGCTCCCATGTTCTCAAAATGATCATGAAGCTCGATTTCTTTTGCAACGGATACTCCGTCTTTTGTTATTGTTGGTGCTCCAAAGCCCTTTTCGAGAACCACATTCCTACCTTTCGGTCCCAATGTGGTCTTTACTGCGTCAGCAAGGGTGTTAACCCCATCCAACATACGCTGACGTGCCTCGTCACCAAATAATACGTCTTTTGCAGCCATGTTAAATTCCTGAATTCTGTAGATTTAAGCGTCGAAGGATTAGCCTTCAATGACGCCCATGATGTCTTCTTCACGCATTACTAGCACATCTTCACCGCTAATCTTTACTTCTGTGCCAGAATACTTTCCAAATAAAACAGTGTCGCCAACCTTGACGTCTAATGGTGTTACTTCACCACTGTTCGATGTTTTGCCTTTGCCAATAGCAATCACCTCACCCTCAACTGGCTTTTCAGCAGCAGCATCTGGAAGCACTATGCCTCCTGGGCTTGTTGTTTCTTCGGCCTTGCGACGGACGACCACTCGGTCGTGCAGAGGACGGATGTTCATCATCAAACTCCTGATGGGTATAAAAAAAAAATTAATACGCTAATGTTTTATTAGCACTCAGTACAGCGAGTGCTAATGGTAGGGATCAGTGAGAGAAAGTCAAGTATTTTTCTCTACAAAACTGTATATTAGGATTAACTAATTTAAGGATGGGGATCAATCTAGCATGTGGCTTATGAGGCCATCTGCCAGCTTTGGTTCAAACCAGGTGGATTTTGGCGGCATTACGTCACCAGCATCGGCCACAGCCATCAAAGCCTCAACGCTTGTTGGGAATAAAGAGAAAGCAACCGACCATTTCCCACTATCAACTCTTTTTTCTAATTCTTCCATTCCTCTTATACCGCCAACAAAATCAATACGCTCATCGATTCTTGGGTCTGTTATGCCCAATAAAGGTTCTAAAATGCAGTCAGCCAAGATACTAACATCTAGGTCTGCTACCGGATCTTTCGATTTTTGAGGAATTTTTAAATTTAAAACAAACCATTGTTTGTCAAGATACATACCAAATTCTTGCTTTCTTAAGGGCTTGTATCTTTTTCCAATACTCCTTACATTAAAATTCTTTTTCAATAAATCGAGGAAATCTTCATTCGATTTTCCATTTAAATCCCTTACAAGCCGATTGTAATCGAGCAGCTTTACTTGATTATGAGGGAATATAACGCTCAAGAAAAAATTATAATTCTCTTCGCCCGTGTGGTTAGGGTTATTTTCCTTTCTTTGCAATCCCACCCGAGATGCTGCAGCTGACCTATGGTGGCCATCTGCGACATATATAGATTTCATTGAATTGAAGTTTTCTGTGAGAGGTTCAATAAAAGCATTTTCCCTTACAACCCAAATCTCATGTCGCACTCCATCATCGGCAATTACTTTGACATCAGCTTCTCTGTCTACTGCAACCTTTAATAAATTTTCAATTTTATCAGTTGACTTGTAAATCAAAAAAACTGGTCCAGTTTGAGCATTCAATGTGTCTATTTGCTTTACCCTATCATTTTCTTTTTCGATCCTTGTGTGTTCATGTTTTTTGATTCTATTTGATTGGTAGTCTTCAATCGAAGCAGTTGCCACAATTCCAAGTTGAGAATGATCGTCGACAGTAAGCCTGTAAGCATAGTAAAAGGATCCTTCATCTCGCTCTAAAACACCCTCATCTATCATTTTTTTTAGATTGCCAAGTCCTTTTGTGTAAGCTTCCGAATCTGTGTTTAAAACTGAATCTGGTAGATCGATTTCAGGTCGGGAGATATGTAAAAAGCTCCAAGGCTTATTTACAGCCATATCCTTGGCCTCTACTCTACTGACCACATCATATGGGGGAGCTATGACATCACCCTCCCTGCCTTGTTTTGGGCGCAATCCTGCAAAAGGTTTAATTAGCGGCACAAGTTTCTCCATGTTGTGTTAAAAAAAATTAGTCATCCTTATGGTACTCACCCTCGATCAAAGAATCCTTCTTTTTATCTGAGTTATAGTGCTGGTCGTCACTTGTAAAATTTGTTTTCTGATTAAAATATCTGATTATTATAAATCTACGGAAAATTGGAATGAGTAGTAAAAAACCTACAATATCCGTTACAAAGCCAGGAAGAAGCAAGGCAAAACCCACTAGCAATAGAATGGTGCCCTCCAGTATCTCTATTGTTGGCGCGGCACCTTTGACAACCATTTCTTGAGCTCGAAACAGAATTGAGATTCCTTGAAGTCTCACAAGAGCTGCTCCAAAAATAGCCGTAAAAATAGATAAAAGGATGGTTGCGAGTGCGCCTATATTACTTCCCACCTCGATAAGTATGAAAAGCTCGATTAAGGGAATACCAGCGAAAAGTAATATAAAAATCAATACAGGATTTGGCATATTAGCTCCAAATATTTATGTAAACAGTGATTTCACCACGATTAACATGACTTTAAAACAAGGATAAAAAATAGGTGTTTCTTCAAAATATAAATCCGTAGAAAAAAAACCTTGAAAAATCATATTTTTAGAAAAAATTATGTGTATTTGCAGAAATTGAACAATTTCATGGCGTTTTATACTAAATTGATAAGATACAACGTTACTTTAAGAATAATTAGGTGGCGGTAACGTCTAAACTATAGGTGGCACTTAATCGTTACTTTGTAAAGACAGGAAAATGAAGCCTAATTTGCTGATAATGTGAATAAATATTATGAAAAGACTTACCCTTTATTTAATTCTTATTCTTATTCCAAGCCTTCATGCTTTTGGAATGGAACAATCTTCAGACACGTTATCGCTTGAGAGTGATTTAGCGAATAATAGTGTCTCAGGCGATAGTTCTTTTTTATTTAGCAATGGCATATTAAGCGATTTATCAAATGATGAAATATTGCCACCAGATCAAGCTTTCAAAATCGATGCTGAAATTATAGAAAATAATAAATTGCGACTGAAGTGGGAGATAGCAAAGGGAACTTATCTTTACCAAGACAAAGTAAAAATTGATGAATTATCTGATAATTTTAATTTTAAAACTTACGCGCTCCCATCGCCAAAAATAAAAAAGAACTCTGTAAGGCCAGATGGAACAATGGGTGATGTTGCTGTTTATGAGACACGCCTAGTTGTAGATATACCATTTCAACATGACAAAAATTCTAACAATCAAATAAAAATATTAGCATCATATCAAGGATGCGCTGAGCAGGGAGTATGCTACCCCCCACAAAAGTCAGAGCTTAGTTTATTTGTCCTGAGTGCGATAAATAATAACGACGGAAAAAATGTAAAAATTTCTACGCCATTGAGCCAAGCAGAAATTTTTAATGAACAGGATTCACTACTAGAAGATCTAGAAACAGCGGATTTTAGTTTTGGAATTTTTTTAAGTTTGGGGTTTGGACTTTTGGTGGCTTTTACAGCGTGTATGTATCCAATGATACCTATTCTTTCCTCTCTTATTATGGGTCAAGGCAAAAAATTAACAACAATACATTCGTTTAATCTGTCTCTTGCTTACACCCAAGGCGTGGCAATAACTTTTGGTGCAATTGGTGGAGCAATGGCTCTTTTTGGACAGAGCATAAATATACAATCTGCTCTTCAAACGCCGTTAGTTTTAATTCCCACGGTAATTTTGTTCGTTATATTGGCGATGTCTATGTTTGGATTTTATGAAATACAAATTCCAGCTAGCATTCAATCTCTATTAAACCGATACAGTAACAAACAAAGAGGCGGTTCTTTGTTTGGTGTATTTCTTATGGGCGTTTTGTCTGCATTAATTGTGGGTCCCTGTGGAGGGCCAATATTGCTTGCGGTCTTGGCATTTGCTGCTCAATCACAAGATTTATTTACCGGATTTATTTATCTATGGGTATTTGGCTTCGGAATGGGCTTACCTCTCCTGGTGTTAGGAGCTGGTGGCGGCGCATTATTGCCAAAATCTGGCATTTGGATGGACAAAGTAAAAGTAACAGGCGGAATCTTGATGTTGGCGCTTGCTATAGTTTTTCTTGAACGCTTGAGTCCAACATATGTTCCCGAAATTGCGATTATGGTATTTTGGGGAATTTTATTGATTGTCTCTGGTATTTACTATGGTGCTTTGAAGAAACTTTCTGATAATCAAAATGGATGGGAAATTATCTTAAAAAGCTTTGGAGTCATACTTTTAATTTACGGGTCACTTTTTTTAGTGGGTGTGGCGGCCGGCGGTAAGGATACATGGAATCCATTAAATGGAATAGTCTCGCAAAATAGCTCGACATCAAACTCAATTAAAGACTCTTTTGTAAAAATTTACAGCATCGAAGAACTCAATATGGAATTAGCTGCAGCAAAAGCAAAAGGGAAGCCAGTTTTATTGGATTTTTATGCAGACTGGTGCACTTACTGTAAAACGATGGAGAAAGAAATTTTTCCTAACCTGAAAGTAATAGCGGCGCTTAAAAACTTTTCGTTAATTCAGGCTGACATAACACGACAAGATCAGGAAAACATTAGGCTCAGTAAGTACCTTAATATGCCAGCTCCACCAGCAATTTATTTTTGGGATAAAGATGGAAACAATATGCTCAATTTGAGAATTTTGGGAGAAACTTCCGTAGATCAATTGGTTGCAAGAGCGAATGCGGCATATTCCTCAAATAAAAATTAAATGAAGTCTCAAAGCATTCTCATAGCGCTAGTTGGTTTGTTATTAGGATTAATAACAAGTGTGGGTATTGAAAGAGCAGAAAAAGACGGGCCCGCAAAAGGACAACTATCACAACAAGAAATTCCAAAATTTTTAGATTTCATACCTGAATATAATTATCCGGACCTATCAGGCAAGCTGCGCCATAGCCATGAGTGGAGGGGGAAAATCATAGTATTAAATTTTTGGGCTGCTTGGTGTCCGCCATGTCACAAAGAAACACCAGGTTTTATTGAAATGCAAAATAAATTTAAGCCTCAAAATGTTCAATTTATTGGGATAGCGATTGATGATTTAGAGCCAGTTCAGGATTTCGTAGATACCTATGGCATAAACTATCCTATCTTGATGGGTGATCTTCAAGCTGCATCTCTCTCTAAAAAATTAGGTAATAGATTTGAAGGGCTGCCATTCACGGTAGTTGCCTCTTCTCAGGGAAAGGTTCTTTTGAGGCATACTGGTGAGTTAAAACAAAGCCAATTAGAGCCTATCTTGCTGAAAGAAATCAAAAATCAATAAAAGAGCATGCGCTTTAAGAGACTATGAGAAATTTATTAATTCTGGACAAATTGGTCATTTTAATCGAAAATCGTGAAAATTAAGTGCAAATTAGCAACTTTTAGCGACATATAGTTATCACGTAAGGCGAGGTAGTTGTGAAATGAGCGGCATTCTTGTTTTGAACGGGCCCAATTTAAATCTTCTAGGTAGTCGAGAGCCGGACAAATATGGCCATGAGACACTCGATCAAATCGAAAAGAATCTAAAGAATTTATCTGAGAATAATTCTATTGGTTTTTTTCAATCAAACTCAGAGTCAGAATTAGTTGAGCAAATCCAACAAGCCAAGCTAGACGACATTAAATTTATCATCATCAACCCAGCGGCTTTTACTCATACCAGTATTGCAATCAGAGATGCTTTATTAGGTGTAGAGATACCGTTCATTGAAGTTCATCTATCTAATGTTTTCGGAAGAGAAGCTTTTCGTCAAAAGTCGTATATTTCAGACATTGCAATTGGAGTCATAAGTGGCTTCGGTGCACAAAGCTACGAAATGGCTTTGACCGCGGCACTTTCACACATATCTCAGTCTAATTAATGGGAAAAAAATGGATATTCGCAAAGTAAAAAAACTTATTGAATTAATAGAAGAATCAGATATTGCAGAGATAGAAATTCATGAAGGTGAGGAAACAGTACGAATCAGTAGAGCTAGTAGTGTAGCACCACTGAATCTCTCAGCTCCCTTACAAGCACAACCGGCAGCAACCACTATCCTACAGGAAGAAACACAACCAGCAGAACCTGATGGTCATGTTGTAAGAGCTCCGATGGTTGGAACTTTTTATAGATCGCCATCACCAACATCAAGTCCTTTCGTTGAAGAGGGCTCAAATGTTTCAAATGGAGATACTCTTTGTATTATCGAAGCTATGAAGATTTTAAATCAAATAGAATCAGACGCTTCGGGGAAAATAATAAAGATTCTTGTCGAAAACGGAGAGCCAGTTGAATACGATCAGCCCCTATTTATTATTGACTAGGGTATTTTAAATGTTAAAAAAGGTCCTTATTGCGAACCGCGGTGAAGTAGCATTGCGAATTTTGCGTGCCTGTAGAGAGCTGGGCATTGCGACAGTTGCTGTTCATTCAATGGCTGATAGAGATCTCAAGCATGTAAGGCTAGCAGATGAATCGGTATGTATTGGTCCAGCCTCTTCTCTAGAATCTTATCTAAATGTTCCAGCAATAATTAGTGCCGCTGAGGTATGTGATGCAGTTGCAATTCACCCTGGGTATGGTTTTTTATCCGAAAATGCAGATTTTGCTGAAAGAGTCGAAAGCTCTGGCTTCACATTTATTGGCCCAAGACCCGAGACTATAAGGATTATGGGAGATAAGATAAAGGCAATTGAGGCAATGAAGAGTGCCGGAGTGCCAACCGTACCTGGATCCGATGGACCGATAGAAGAAGATCTGAATAAAACAATCAAATTAGCAAAAGAAATTGGTTACCCAGTAATAATTAAATCTGCTGGTGGTGGTGGCGGTAGAGGAATGAGAGTGGTAGAAAATGAATCTGAACTGCTCCAATCTATTGAGCTAACGCGTGCCGAAGCAGCCACTGCTTTTAATAATGATACCGTTTATATGGAAAAGTTTTTGAAAAATCCGCGCCACATAGAATTCCAAGTTTTATCTGATGGCCAGGGTAATGCGATTCATTTAGCAGAAAGAGATTGCTCAATGCAACGAAGACATCAAAAAGTAATTGAAGAGGCGCCAGCGCCAGATATTGATATAAAGTTAAGAAAAAAAATGGGTGAGAAATGCGCAAAAGCATGTTGCGATATTGGGTATAGAGGAGCTGGTACTTTTGAATTTCTATTTGAAGATGGTAATTTTTACTTTATTGAGATGAATACTCGAATACAAGTCGAACATCCGATTTCTGAGATGATTACTGGTGTGGATATAGTAAAAGAACAATTAATTGTTGCTAGTAATAAAAAACTTACTTACAACCAAGAAGACATAAAAATAAAAGGTCATGCAATTGAATGTCGTATAAATGCAGAGGATCCAAATACATTTTTCCCAAGTCCTGGAGTAATTTCTAAGTTACATGTCGCAGGCGGTCCAGGCATAAGAGTAGACACACACATTTATGCAGGCTACAAAGTTCCACCTCACTATGACTCCATGATATGTAAATTAATTTCTCATGGAGAGAGCAGAGAAATAGCCATAAAGAAAATGCAAGGAGCTCTAAGTGAGATGGTTATTGAGGGAATTAATACAAATATCGCTCTACATCAAAAGATCTTAGAAGATAAAAATTTTCAAAAAGGCGGCACTAATATTCACTACCTCGAAAAAATGCTTAAGCTTTAAGCTTTATAATACCAATCAGTAATATCGTAATGACCTGGCTGCAAGTAATGATTAATACAAGCCCAGCAGAAGCTGATATTATTGAGGAAATTCTTGGCTCTTTAGGTGCTTTATCAATAACCTATATGGATGCAGCAGAAACTCCGGTAATAGAACCAGAACTAAATGAGATGGTCTTATGGGCAAGAACTCAAGTTATTGGACTATTTGATGGCAAAGTTCACAAAAAAGAAATTTTAAAAAATAAGCTAAACCGGTATTTTGCGAAGGAAGATTTTGAAAATGAATTTATCATTGAAATTAAACAGCTAAAAAATAAAAATTGGGAAAGAATCTGGCTGGAAAACTTTAAACCCATGAGATTTGGTCAAGACTTATGGGTATGCCCTACCGGTATGAATGTAAAAGAAGATGGGTTAATTTTAGCAATAGACCCAGGCTTGGCATTTGGAACTGGAACACATCCTACGACCGCTCTATGTCTCAATTGGCTTGCTCGTGCAAATCTAAAAGGTAAGTATTTTGTGGATTTTGGGTGTGGATCAGGAATATTATCGATCGCTGCATTGAAATTAGGAGCCAAAAAAGTACTAGGAATTGACCATGACGAACAGGCTATAAAAGCAAGTAAAGAAAATGCAAAAAAAAATAATATCGTTAAAAATTTTCAGGTTGTGAAAAATGACAATATTCCGGAATATTCCGCTGATTTTCTCATAGCAAATATTGTTACAAATACACTAATAAAAGAAAAAGATATCCTACTAAAGCTCACTAAGAAAAATGGCGAAATTCTTTTATGTGGTGTGTTGCAAAACCAAATAGAGCGGCTTAAAGAAGCGTTTCATAGAGAACTCATATTCTTATCTTATCAAGAAAAAAATCAATGGGTATTGATTCATGCCAGAAAAAAATAAGAATATTTTAAATGAAAAAAAATTTTTACCTTTATTTCGCCAAAACAATTACATATAGCACTGATTAATAATTTAATCTCATCTCATAAATAATTTAAACTTGCGTGTCTTGCATATCAGCGTAATATTTAGTCTTCTTGTTACTTCAACAAATTTTTACAACAATGCAAATAGGAAATCACAAGCTTTCAAGCAATATCATGTTAGCGCCAATGGCGGGTGTAACAGATCTACCCTTCAGGCAGCTATGTCGTCAAAATGGTGCTGGCTTAACTACATCTGAAATGATTACTTCCGATACAAGCCTTTATGGGTCAAAAAAAACACTCAGCCGCCTTCGTCATGATAATGAAAATGCGCCAATATCGATTCAAATAGTGGGCGGGAATCCGACTCAAATGGCTACTGCCGCAAAAATTAACGCCGATAATGGCGCTCAAATTATCGATATAAATATGGGTTGCCCAAAGAAGAAAGTTTGTAAACTCGATGCGGGCTCAGCTCTTTTAAATAATGAAATCCTAGTTGGCAAGATTCTTGAAAAAACAGTAAAATCGGTGGATATTCCTGTTACTTTAAAGATTCGCACTGGCTGGGATGCTAACAATAAAAATGGTCTAAAAATTGCACAAATTGCTGAGCTTGAGGGAATACAAGCTTTGGCTGTACATGGTCGCACGAGAGCGTGTGGATTTAGCGGGAGTGCCGAATATGAAGTTATTTCAGAAATAAAAAATAGTGTAAAAATACCAATTATCGCAAATGGCGATATAACAACTCCTGAAAAAGCTTTGGAGGTTTTAAAAAGGACAAAAGCTGACGCAGTGATGATAGGAAGAGCAGCGCAAGGACGGCCATGGATATTCAAAGAAATAAACTATTTTCTGAGGACCGGGAAAAAACTTCCTGAGCCAAGTAAAAGATTAATTTGTAGCCTTCTTTTATATCATTTAGATAAACTATATAGTTTTTATGGGGAAGATATTGGAATAAGGATAGCTCGCAAACATATTGCTTGGTACAGCAAGACCCAAATTAATGGAAATGTCTTTAGAGCAGAAATTAATAAGGTTTGTACAACAAAAGATCAAATACAATTAATTAAAAACTATTTTCGAGAGCTAGAAGATCGGACAGAGAGGGTAGCGTGAGTTTTTCAGGTAATGACAAGGCATACAAGCCAATAAGCCCAAAAACTATTGGCAAGCGAAAGATAAATTATCTTATTAACAGTGTTATATCTGAGTCTCTGGAGAATTATTTTGAGCAACTTGGAGACTCTGAGCCAAGCGATCTCTATAACCTAGTCATGAATCAAGCGGAAAAACCATTACTGATAAGTATCATGCGGTATACAGGAGGCAACCAATCTAAAGCTGCCTCAATTCTAGGTTTAAGCAGAGCTACGTTAAGGAAAAAATTAGCTTTGCATAAAATTGATTAAACTATTTATTACATTTGCTATTAAAAATTTAGGTAAATAAATGCCCTCGATAAAACGTGTCTTAATTAGTGTCTCCGATAAAAGTGGAATCATTGAATTTGCTAACTTTTTAAATAAAAAAGGAATAGAGATATTGTCTACCGGTGGCACGGCAGAGCTTTTGAGAAATAATAATGTTGATGTAATGGAGGTGTCAGACTACACGGAATTTCCAGAAATGATGAATGGAAGAGTAAAGACTTTGCATCCAAAAATATATGGTGGCATTTTAGGTCGTAGAGGAGTTGATAATGAAACAATGGAAGTGAACGGGATTGATGAAATTGATATGGTTGTTGTTAATTTATACCCCTTCGAGGAGACCCTTGCTGATAAAGAATCGAGCCATGAAGATCTTATTGAAAAGATAGATATTGGTGGACCTACAATGATTCGAGCAGCAGCCAAAAATTATAATGATGTTGCTGTGGTGATCGATCCAAAAGACTATAACGACATAAAAGAAGAGCTAGAGAAAAATGAAGGAGTATTAAGCAGTAAAACCTGTTTTAAATTAGCAAGAAAATCTTTTGAGCATAGCGCAAGATATGATGACTCAATAGCAAATTATTTTGGAGCAAAAGAAACAAAAAAGTCATTTGGTTCAACTTTTAATATTCAGTATCAACTAAAAGAACAAATGCGCTATGGAGAAAATCCTCATCAAAATGCTGCTTTTTATATTCAAAAATATCCTGATGCTTTAAGTATCGCGAATGCCAGACAAATTCAAGGTAAAGAACTTTCTTTTAATAATATTGCAGATGCAGACGCAGCTCTTGAGTGTGTAAGACAATTTAATGAAGGCCCGGCATGTGTGATAGTAAAACATGGTAATCCATGTGGTGTAGCTTTAGGTAAAGATTGCCTTGAAGCATATAGAAAAGCTTACAGCACAGACCCGGAATCAAGCTTTGGGGGAATTATTGCTTTTAATAGAGAACTAGAAGAGCAGACAGTCAAGGAAATTTTAGACCAACAATTTGTTGAAGTTATTATCGCACCGTCAATCACAGATAGATCTGTTGCATACTTGTCTAAAAAGAAAAATATCAGATTCTTACAGTGTGGCAAGCTAGAACCAAATAATAAAAATGATATTGAAATCAAGCATGTTAATGGAGGAATCTTGGTTCAGGATACTAATAATCTGCTATATAAGCATCTCGAAATTGTTACAGATGTTCAACCGACTGATAGTCAAATGCAAGACTTACTCTTTAGTTGGCGAGTAGCAAAATTTGTTAAATCAAATGCTATAGTTTATGCCAAAGGGAGCATGACTATTGGAGTAGGAGCTGGACAGATGAGTAGAGTAAATTCAGCTCGAATAGCCGCAATCAAAGCAGAGCATGCGAAATTAGAAGTTAAAAAGTCTGTTATGGCATCTGATGCCTTTTCCCTTTCCGTGATGGAATTGACAATGCTGCTGAAGTTGGGATAGAAGCAATTATTCAGCCTGGTGGCTCTATGAAAGATAAAGAGGTAATCGCAGCTGCAAATGAGCACAACATAGCTATGGTATTCACTGGTATGCGTCATTTTAAGCATTAGTTTATTGAAAATCTTGTAATAAAATATTTAGGGTCTTTATGAAAAAATTGTTATGAATATTCTTATAATAGGAAGTGGGGGAAGAGAACATGCCCTTGCGTGGAAATCTGCCCAATCTCCACTGGTGAAAATGGTATATGTAGCGCCTGGAAATGCTGGGACAGCTATTGAAGAAAAAGTAAAAAATATTAATATTTCTGCGACTGATATAGAAAAATTAAAAAAATTTGCACAAGACAATAAGGTTGACCTGACCATTGTGGGTCCTGAAGCCCCTCTAGTTCTTGGTTTAGTTGATATCTTTAAAGCAGCTAATTTAGCTTGTTTTGGCCCCACCAAAAAAGCAGCCCAATTAGAAGGATCAAAGTCATTTACAAAAGATTTTCTTATGCGGCACGGAATCCCTACTGCAAAATATCAGGTTTTCACAGATTTACAACCAGCTCTCTTTTACCTCAATCAGATTAATTATCCGATAGTTATAAAAGACGATGGTCTAGCTGCTGGCAAAGGAGTTGTAATTGCTCACACTAAAAAAGATGCAGAAACAGCAATAACGGATATGTTGGAAAAAAATATTTTTCAAACATCAAGCCAGAAAATTGTGATCGAAGAATATCTTGAGGGTGAAGAAGTAAGCTTTATTGTAATGGTTGATGGACAGAATATTTTACCAATGGCGACAAGTCAGGACCATAAGCGTGCCTATGATAACGATTTAGGCCCAAATACTGGTGGAATGGGTGCTTATTCACCAGCACCCATAGTAAGTTCAGAAATTCAAGAAAAAATACTTGATGAAGTTATAAGACCAACGGTTGATGGCATGCTGAAAGAAAATAATCCATATGTTGGCTTTCTGTATGCTGGACTTATGATTTCAAAAAATAATGATATAAATGTAATCGAATATAATTGCCGATTTGGAGACCCTGAGACTCAACCGATATTGATGCGAATGAAATCGGATTTAGTCGAACACTGTATAGCGGCATTAAATCACAAGCTTGATAAAGAAAAAGCTATGTGGTCAGATAATTTTTCACTTGGTGTAGTCTTGGCCACAAAAAATTATCCAGGTGAGTATGAGAAGGATTTACCTATTTCTGGTTTAGAGGAATGTAAGGCAGAGGGCTCTAAAATTTTTCACGCGGGTACGAAAACACAAAATAATGTTACTGTAACAGATGGGGGGCGTGTTCTCTGCGTTACAGCCTTAGGAGAATCAGCATCTGCCGCTCAAGGGTTGGCTTTATCGTGTGCAAAAAAGATCTCTTGGAAGAATAGTTTCTATAGGAAAGACATAGGCTACAGAGCGATTGACAAAGAAAATAATAATTCCAGATAAATCGCTTTGTAAATTTCCCCCACCCTAACAATTTTCATACTATACTCAAAAATATACAAATAAATAAAGCAGTAATTTTAATTCCTTTAAATTTGAAATTTTTTGAAAAAATATGCACATTTCTCAACGATTAGGATTTGGGCCAAAGGGACCCGAAGATCAGTATTCTGATTTGGGCGAGATACTTGCTCAACTTGACAGAAAAACTAAAAGGGTCGGTATCCCATATTTCCCTACTGTAGGCAGTCTACAAACCCAGTCTTGGCCAGAAAAATTTAATTTTTCTATAACAGATCGTATTGAATATTCTCGACTCGCCAGAAAAGGTAGAGAAACTATCAGAAAAACATCTGGCTTATCAAAATCAGAGCGAAAGAAAAAAACTCAAAAATTAAAGGAGGATCTTCAGATATGGAGATTCGATCAAGTTGGATTAGCACATCAAGCGATATTAGGTGACGATCCATTAAGGCAACGATTCATGCAATTTTGGTGGAATCATTTTACTGTTGGTAGTGTGAATGGTACCAATTTTTATACTGGTGACCTTTATTGGAATATATTAAACAATGGAATTGATGGTCAATTTAGCGATCTTCTTTATCAGGTGACGAAGCATCCTTCGATGCTCACCTATCTGGACAACATTTATAGTGTAGGAGAAAATTCACAAAAAGGAAAAAATGTAAGAAGAAATAAGAAGAAAAAAGTTCGGGTTGGTTTAAATGATAATTTAGCAAGAGAGTTATTAGAATTACATTCTGTTTCTCCAACAAAAAATTACTCAGAAAAAGATATAAGAGAAACAGCAAAAATCCTCTCAGGGTGGGGATACATTTTCAATAGAGCAATAAAAAAGAAATCGAAAATAAATTACCCGACGGATTATTTTAATGCGTTCATAGAGGAGCATCATGAGCCAGGTGAAAAGCTTGTTCTTGGAGAAAAATACTCAAGTGGGAAAAAATCATTGGAAGAATTAATATTAAACTTATCTGAAGATCTTCACACTCGTAAGTTCCTTTGTAAAAAGCTTTGTATGCATTTTATTAGTGATAATCCAAAAAAAAATGATTTGGAATACATTGAGCAAGTTTGGCTTAAAACAGATGGGCATTTACCTTCTGTTCATAAAGCAGTAGTAGAGAGATCTTTTATTTCAGAAGAAAAAAAATATCAATGGCCACTGACTTGGCTTTTCAGTGTACTTAGAATTTCAAACGCAAATCTTTTTACGGGCTGGGATGATCTTTACCAAAGATTTCCTTTTGAAAATCGTGCATGGAGAATCTATGATGAAATAGGGCAAAATTTTTGGTCAAAGAGACAGCCGAATGGATTTTCTTTGAAAAGTGATGACTGGATATCAATCGAACACTTTGACAGAAGACTGAGGTTATCTGGAATGATTTTTGAATGGGGAACCCCAAAATACAAAGCGAATGATATGCTTGAAATTCTAAATATGAGCTCAAGTACAAAAGAGCTTGTGAGTAAAGGACATAATGAAGCACAAAAATTTACCCTTTTAACTTGTAGTCCTGAATTCATGGGAGTGTAATTTTGCAACTTACGAGAAGATCTTTCATCAAAGGAGCAGCGTCCTCACTTTTTCTCGCTGGTTTTCCGGCTTATGGACTCGATGAAAATAAGCGACTTGGAAATATCGTTGTCATTTTATTGGAAGGAGGTATGGACGGGTTGCTAGCAATCCCTCCCATCGGTGATAAAAATTTATTGGATCAGAGGGCTGAGTTAGTTCCAAAGAATCTTATTAATCTAGACGATTTCTTTTATGCCCACCCGAATCTCAAAGATTTTTCTTCACTATATAGGTCAAACGAAGCGGCATTAGTACATGCAACTGCCATGCCATATGTGAAAAGATCCCATTTCGAGGGTCAAAATATCATGGAGAGTGGTAATCTTATTCCGTTTGCAGATAAAACAGGTTGGCTCGGACGTGCTTTGGATGAAGCAAAGATACCCGGGAGGGCCTTAGCGCTTAATATGCCTCTAATCTTAAGAGGTCATCGCGATGTAGATAATTACTATCCCGCGAAATTAAAGGGATCCAGTCAAGCTCATTCTTTAACAGCTAATATCCTAGCATCTGCGCATCAAGGATTATCGAAAGACAGCTTTAAAAAACTTGAAAAAAAATATCAAATTTTTTCGCCAGACCGGCCCCGTAATGTCGAGGAATTAGCGAAATATGCGGGTCAAGAAATAGCAAAACCTTTTGGGCCAAAGGCAGCTGTCTTGCGTGTAGGAAGATTTGATACTCATGCAAAACAAGGATCGAATGAGGGTCAACACTCAGAGCAAATTCTCAAGGTGAATAATGTTTTTGAGTCTTTGAAACGTAATTTAGGAAATGCATGGCAGGATACAATTATTGTTACTCTTACAGAATTTGGGCGTACTGTGAGTGCTAATGGGTCAGAGGGAACTGACCATGGATATGGATCTGTGGGACTCTTGGCGGGGGGGTTAATAAATAGTGCATATGTTTATTCAGATTGGCCTGGATTAAAACAAAAAAATCTTTATGAAGAAAGAGATCTTTATGCTACTACCGACTATCGAAGTGTCTTGGCCTATGCAATCGAAGCTGCATATAAAATCCCTCATGACCGAGTTACTGAAAAGATATTTTATGATTCCTCTATTCCAAGTATAGCAAAACACTTTAATCAACAGATCTCAAAGGTAATTTAAGTATAAAAAGAAAAGATATGTTAAATTTTTTTAAAAAAACTGAAATGCCTGATTCAAAATCTGCCTTATCTGGAAGAGAAGAAGAGATGCCAATAATTAATCAGCATTATGTGACTGGGCATCCTTTAAAGGCTCCTTTTCCCTTTGAGCATCACCTTGCTATGTTTGGAATGGGCTGTTTTTGGGGGGCGGAGCGCTTCTTTTGGGAGTTAGAGGGTGTTATGTCAACGGCAGTTGGCTATTCAGCAGGCTTCACCCCAAATCCTAAATATGAAGAAGTTTGTAGTGGTCTAACAGGGCACAACGAGGTAGTTTTGGTGATATTTGATCCTATAAAAATATCTTACAAGAATCTATTGAAAATCTTTTGGGAAAACCACGATCCAACGCAGGGTATGCGCCAAGGGAATGATATAGGTACTCAATATCGATCTGGTATTTATACATACGATGAAACACAAGAAAAAATCGCTATTAAAACTAAAGATTTATATTCAAATAAGTTAAAAGAATTAGATTTTTCAAAAATAACAACAGAGATAAAAAAAGTAGGGAAATTTTATTACGCAGAGGATTTTCATCAACAATATCTTGCAAAAAATATTGGGGGGTACTGCGGTATTGGCGGAATTGGCATCTCTCTACCAGAATAGATCCTATGAGAAAATTATTTCTTGAAAGTATCCTAAATTGGGATAACAGATACTTTGACTCTATATTCAATAAAGAGATTAATAATCTATCGTTTGAAAGGCTCCAATTACTAAAAGCTATGAAAAATGGAAGTTATCTTCATGATGAGCCAGTAAAAACAATTATTTTAAACAAAGAAAAAAATGGGCAATATGCATTTATAAAAACTGGTGTATTTTTTTATTCCTCTATTGGTGGTTGTAATTGTTCTGATGAGGCGGTCAATCAAAATAATTTAGATGAGTATTGTGAGTTACTACTAAAATTAAAAGCAGATGGGCAGTTAATTAATATAAATTTAGTGTAGAGATTATAATTTAGATAAAATATCTATAAAAGCTGAATGTGTCCTTATTAAGTGAAGAGACTTCTCTAGTAATAATTTTCCTTGATTGGATTTATGCCAGGTAGAAATTCCCGAAGGATGAGGCAAGGCAATTATATCGAATGTGTTTTCATAACACTCTATTATTATTTTTTTTCCTATAATGCTATTTAGTCGATCGACTGAAACAAACTGAGATATTGCGAGTTTACCAACCGGAATTACTAACTCTGGCCGAAGTAATTCAATTTCATGTTTCAGCCATCTGCTGCAAGATTTTATTTCGTCTTTATTGGGAACCCGATCACCGCCATTAAGGTTTTTTCCAGGAAAGCACCGACAAATAGCTGTGATATAAATTAATTCTCTAGCATCAGCCTCACATAATCCAATACTTTGAAACCATCCAAATAGTGTCTTGCCGGCTGTCCAACCAAAAGGCTTTTGTAGTTGCGGCTCGCGAACACCCGGTGCTTGGCCTACTAATAATATTGAGGAATGGGCTAATTTTCCTACAACAGGCGGCCCAACCATTTGGTCACAAAGATTGCAATTTTTTAAATCATTATGGTGACTCTTCAAAGCATGGCGAATATTTTTCATCTGATTTTCCAAATTTCAAAAATTATTTTTTATTAAAACTCATAAAATCAATAACTTATAAAATTTTTGTTTTTCTTTAAATAAGGAACTTTTATACCTTGATATTGTCAGTTAATTAGAATATTATAATAAATATAATTAAGTGGAGGTTTATTATGAGTAACTTAATTCAAAATTTTGACCAAACTGGTGTAATAACAGTCAACAGAGTCATATTAAAACAAGGGTACACAATCGACGATCTTCAGGAAAGGGTTGCAGTGCTTTGTGAAAATGTTAAAACTTTTCACTCAGATACTGGATTTGTGGGTGGGTTTGTTGCCTTGAATCGAGGACAAATCTCCAATGAAGGATCAACAATTGGTCAGGCGGTAGCCAATGAATTAAAAGATAAGGAAGCATTAATAGTTACCTTTTGGGATAGCTTTGAGCAGCATGAAGCCTCTCATCGTAGCGAAACATTTCAGCCTCTATTTGAGCAAGTCTTACAGCTTTGTGAAAATGGAAACGAAGAAACGGCTTATAACATGCTTTGGTCTGGAAAAGCGTATTCGCCAGAAGATGCGCTATTGGCTCGTGAGGCAAAAGCGGCCTATTCAGCTTAATATTTTCGCCGTACTGAAAGAGTGCGGCGAACTTTTTAAAGTTGACAACGCTTCCTATTTCTTACTTTCAAAAATAATGCGTAGGCTCTCTCGAGAGCAGGTAAAAGATGTAACAGTCTAATAGAATGAGACAAAAATTTATAAGGCCACAAAAAAGACCACATATAAACAAAACCTGCTGCACCCACCTCCCAATTCCCATTTTCTCTTCTCACATGAAATTTTTCTAAAACAGTTTTTTGTTCCATGCCGATGCTTTCAAGAAAATCTTTTTGTTCATTGGCGTCTATCCATTTCAAATTAATTGCGCCCTTTCTTTTTTTATAATGTGCTATTTCTCTGCTACATAGCGGACATTTTCCATCATAAATTACTAATGGGGGGTGTGTATTTTGCATATTTAAGTTAGCCTTTTCCATAATTATACCCGGCATAAAGAATTAAAAGCATACTGGGAAACTCCATATTGGTTTATTTTCTTTATCTATTCCCTTTACCCAGATTTTTAAAAATCTTTCATTGAAATCTTTGTCGCTTAAGTTTGTAATTAAATTATCATTTCTCATCATATATCCATAACCAGAATCTTTAGAGCAGAACTTATAATTATCTCCAACAGATACATCATTGTATGAGTCTATAATTTGATATAGATTTTTTTTATGTAGCTTGAATACTTCATCCCCATAAAGTTTTAAAAAAATATCTTTTGTAGCATCCGCTAATTCTTTCTTTGTAAATTCCTTTAAATAATCTAAATTTATACATGCTGTATCATTATCTTTATCACGAGAATATGTAACATCATAGATTTCAAAAAAAACTAAATGGCATGCCCTTACTGTAACCTCTTTAGAGGTATTTTTAGCTAAAGAGATGACTTCCTGCGAGTGAGAAGGACACCAAAAAAGTAAAATCAAAACTATATATATAAAACGCATTTATTTTTTTACGAAAGTAATAGTTACCTCACCCATAGTTAAACCAAATTTTCTTACCTCTGCTTTATTGATAAGAATATTATCGGGCTGTAAGAACATCCAGTCATTAAAATCAACTTCTACGGTACTATTTTTATATGGTAAAACCATTGTGTATTTCCAATTAAAAGCGCTTCCAATTGATTTTCCATAAGCCTTACCAACTACATCAGCAGCAGTTCCGATGTATTCATTATTCGGTAATTTTTTTATTTTCCATATGCGCTGAGAATTTTCACCATCCGCGTAAACAAAATCTTCCACTAAGGTGATTTCATCACCTTCTATTTTTCCATTTATATCAACAGTAAATTGACGTTTCAATTCTCCGCCTCGACCTTGAAATATCCCCCATGCTTTAGTATTTCCACTGAAATATTTAAATAGGTCAAATTGTGGCTCTGTTTTCGATAGCTTTTCTATATCCATGGTACTGCACCCATTAAAAAATAATAATACTGGTATTATGACTAACAAAATTTTTTGTTTCATTATCGCTTTCCTTTAATTCTCTAGATTTATCTATTGTTGTTAAGATCATTTTTGAAAAATGCAATCCAAAAAAAACTCCTAATTTGATTAGCATAGGAATAAAAGCATACATCCAAGGAAGTGCGGCAGCCCTGTTCTCTTCAGAAGGAAATAATTCAAGAATTGGAAATATCAATCCGACCGAACATGCAAGCGCTAATTTTCCAGCTAACCCCCACAAACCAAAAGAAGCTCCTTCCCTAGGAAAACCAAAATCTCGAGTTTCCTTTGCGGCAATTCTGGCTTGTAATGCGGCAGGTAAAGCGATATCTGCTCCGAGTGTTGCTCCTGTAAAAATACACACTAGTGCAAATTGCCATATTTGACCTTCCTCGATGAAGATGACAGGGAAGAAGCTAATAACGGCTACTACAATTGCTAATTGCCAAGTAACTACTTCACCGATTTTATTGGCTAACTTTATCCAAAGTGGCAATGCGATCACACCAGAAACAAAATATAGTAATAGAAGTAAGCCGCTTTGTTTTTCTGATGCGCCCAGCACATCCGTTATATATATAAGGAAAAGTGTTGCTGGAATCCCAGCTGCAAGTGCATTGAAAAAATGAAAACTTAATAATTTTCTCATTGTAGTACTTGTATTTATCCAAATCCTTCTAAATTTGGGATTAATAAGATTTTTACTCACTGAAGCTCGAGGGAGAAAAAAAATCAGGGAAATTGAAAATGCAAGTATTGCAGAAAAAGTAATCGTTAAAGATAGCATTGGGGATGTTGTTGAAAGAGCAACAACGATTAGTGCAACTAGCGCACCAGATAAAACAGCCCCTTCACGCCATGCAGCAATTTTGCGTTGCTGGACTTCGGTTTTACCCAATTCAACACCCCAAGCATAATATGGAACATTTACAAAAGTCCAACCTAAATAGGTTAAACTTAAAAAGAAGGCTAGATACCCCAGCCCAGCATCACTAGGTGGATTGAACAAAAAATAGACTCCCATTATCAACATCGGGCAACCTATAAGAATCCAAAAAAAATAATGGAATATGTGGCGCAATCTATCGCCCAAAAATCCCATCAATGGATCTGTAATAAGATCAATTAACCTTGCACAGAAAATAACAATACCAGCTAATCCAAATCCAATACCGGGCAAATCTGCATATATCTTAGGAATAAATACATAAAGGGGTAAGCCCAGAAATGCCAGCGGGATAGATAGGCATGCATAAGAAATGTATTTCCAAGTTCTCACTTCAGATCTTTTCTCAGGCAGAGATGAATTAAATCAGTACGTTCATCTCGAAAACCAGCTTCACAAAAAGAGAGGTAATAGCGCCACATTCGTCGAAAACGTAGATCATATCCATTTTCGCTCATCCATTTTTTTTGCTTCTCAAATGACCCAAGCCAATATGCCAAAGTATCCGCATAGTGCTTACCATATCTATGTAAACTTAAAGGCTCCAGATTGTTTTTCCATGCTAGCTCTGTCAAATGCGTTTCCGTAGGCAACATACCGCCAGGGAAAATATATTGCTGAATAAAACCACCTGCTTCTTTAACGTATGTTTCAAATAAATTTTCTCTTATTGTTATTATCTGAAGAGATGCTTTACCTCCAGGTTTGAGGCATCTATTCAATACATCATAATAAGTGGGCCAATATTCTTGGCCAACTGCCTCAAACATTTCAATCGAAACGATATGATCAAACTGACCATAAATTTTTCGATAGTCAATTAGTTTAAAATCTACAAGATCTTCTAAACCTTGCTCTCTTATTCGGGTTTTAGCATATGTGTACTGTTGTTCCGACAGCGTAATAGCAGTAACTTTCATACCCCATTTTGCAGCATATTCCGCAAAGCCGCCCCACCCACAACCTATCTCTAAGATGTGATCGCCCGGTTCTGGATCGATATGCGCTAGCATAAGCTCGTATTTTCTTTCTTGAGCTTTTTGTAGATCTGGTGAAATATCAAATACCGCAGACGAATAGCTCATACTGGGATCCAACCATCGCTCATAAAAGTCATTTCCTAAATCATAATGAGCGGCAATATTTTTTCGGCTACCTTTCTGATTATTTCGGTTACGTAAATGTTGCAGTTTTGATAAGAGCCTTATTGGCAGACTTCTTTTTTGAAATTTATCCAAAGCCTCTAGATTGAGTGATAAAAAATAAAGAAGTTCAGACATGTTATCACTCGACCAATCCCCCCGCATGTATGACTCAGCAAAACCTAAATCACCGCTAAGTATGATAGATTTTATAAAGGAAAAAGGATTTCTTATTTTTAATTCGGCTCTAGGACCCTCCATGGAACCTTTCAAGCTAAATACCTGATTTTCTTTGAAAGAGATGCGAATCATACCAAACTCAATTTTTGAAAAGCGCTTCAAAATCATCCCCTCAAGCCGATTTATTGATTTTTTTGCTTTATGTTTTGATTCTGGGATAAATGTTTCAGTACTCATCGACTGATCTCCTTCAAAGGGGGTTCTGGCTTATGAAAAAACGGTACCTTTCTAAACCAAAGTTTAAGTGCATGCCAGTGAATAGCTCCGACCACCTTAAATGTTTGAAATGGAATAGAGAAAAATAATTTTATTAACTGAAAACTCGAGAGAGAGTATCTTTTTCCAAGCTGTGATGCATCAAGTAGCCGTTTACCATCATCGACAACATTTATGATGATTTTTAATCTTTCTTCTGGCTTCGTTAGAGAAAACGAATAATCTCCACGGATCTCCATAAATGGCGAAACATGGAATGCTTTTGGATGCTTATCCCGAATTGGCCATTTGCCATTTTTAGCTTTAATCAAATAGCAGTATCGCTCGCCAAAGGTGTTATGCACCTCGCATATAGCAGCAAGAATCTCTCCGTCTTTCGACTCAAAATACCATATGCTTAGAGGATCGAATCCCCAGCCTAAAAATCTAGGCATGCACAATAAGAATATTTTTGTATCCTTTGTCTCATAGCCACTTTCACCTAGAATTTTATTTGCCCAGCGTCTTAAGTCCACCTCTCCCTCCGGAAGGTGATCCTTGGAGTAGAAAGAAAAAATATTAAATTTATTCACAGAAAAAAACCTGCTAGCTTTGTTGAGCTCCGATAGACGATCGATATCAAGATAAATGCTGAAAATGTTATATTTAAACAGATACTTAACAGGGAAATGTCGCTTGTGCATAACGCTGCACTTATATAAAAACCCAGAATCATTCATGCTGCCACCTCAACTTCAGACGAATTTGTTTTGTGGAGGGCAAGAGATTTTTCAAGCTGCGTTTGCCAAGTGATGTCAGCACCAAGAGCCTTAGCAATTCTTACGCCAGACCTTATGCCATCCTCATGAAATCCATATCCTGTCCATGCTCCAGAAAACCAAACTCTGTTCTTGCCTTGCACTCTATTGAGGCTATCTTCGAGACAAAAACTTGCGGAATTAAATGTAGGATGATGATAAGAATACTCTGCTTCCACTAGTGCGGTATCAGGCTCATTTATAGGATTCAAACTTACAAAGTAATTAGTCTCAGTTTCTAACTCTTGCAAAGAGTTCATCCAATAAGTGACACTAATTTTTGAATCATTGATAGATTTTCTACTACCAGAGTAATTCCATGAGGACCAAACTTTCTTTAAGTTAGGCATCACTCGTTCGTCTCTATGAAGGATGGCTCGATTTTCTTGATAGGGGATGGTTTGCAACATCGAAATTTCTTCTTGCGATGGATTTTGGAAAATCTTCAAAACCTGATCGGTATGGCAAGCAAAAATGACCTCATCAAAAGTTTCGAGTATATTATCTTTCAATAGTATCTCTATGGATTCCTCTCTCCTGACTACGCTCTCTATTTTACAAGATTTTTTTGCCGAAGAACCTAAATCATTTATAACTTTATCCACATACGAATTAGAGCCTCCTCGAACAGTATGCCACTCTGGACGGTCGATCAAATTGATCAGTCCATGATTCTGAAAAAATTTAGCAAATGAAATTGCGGGAAAATCTGCTATTTTTTGAGGAGGACAAGACCAAATAGCGCCCGCCATAGGGTAAAGGTAATCATTTTGAAATCGAAGACCTAAGGAATGTTGATCCAAAAATTGCTTCACTGATAAATCTGCCAGATTGGGTTGATTTATCAGTTTTTTTACTGAAGCGTTAAATTTAAGAATATCCCGAAGCATTTTCAGAAAAGTTGGTTTTACTAAATTCCTTCTCTGAGCAAAAAGAGAATTTAAATTATTTCCTGCGTATTCTAATTCTCCATTATCCAAACAAACAGAGAAAGACATATCCGTCGGATAACTTTGAACTCCTAGTTCATCAAAAAATTTCGTGAGAAGTGGGTAATTTGGACGATTAAAGACCATAAAACCGGTATCGATGGACAAGGTCGGGGTAACGCCCTTTAGGAGATGAGTGTTGGCATGACCACCAAACCTATTATCGGCCTCAAAGAGAGTTATATCGGCTGTGTTACGCAACAACCAGGCTGATGACAGCCCGCTGATACCTGATCCAATGATTGCGACCCTTTTTTTGTTCAGTTTTTGCAATGATAAAGACATAGAAATTTGCTATTTGAGTTGATTTGTTATACCAATAGTTGTACATATAGTAGACAATTGCAAGGAAAGGTCAATGAAAGTTAGAAAATTACTGTTCATTTTTGTTATGGTTTTGTGCGCAACTTATTCATTTGCTGGACAAATTTGCCCAGACAGCCTCGATTTTGAGGTAAGAAAACTAGGTTCGTCCAAGAGAATAAATTTATGTAATGAGTATTCCGGAAAAGTAATTTTGGTCGTAAATACCGCTAGTAAATGTGGTTTTACCCCACAATTTAAGGGGTTAGAAGCTTTATACAAGGCCAAGAAAGATCAGGGGTTAGTTATTTTGGGCTTTCCTACGAATGACTTTGGGGCTCAGGAACTAAGCTCGGATTCCAAGATTAGCGATTTTTGCCGGATAAATTACGGAGTTACTTTCCCTATGTTTACAAAAGTAAAAATCAAAGGGGCTAACGCTCATCCTTTTTATAAAAAACTCATGGATGAGGCTAAATCGCGACCCAGATGGAATTTTCACAAATACCTTATCGGACGAGACGGACGTGTAATTGAAAGCTTCTCAAGTTTTGTAAAACCAACCAGTAAGACAATTAGTGGCGCGATAGACAATATTTTATGAAAAACCAAACAAAAAAAACAGCTTGGATAGTCGGGGCCAGTGAGGGTATAGGGCAAGAACTTACTCGTGTCCTAAAGCAACGAGGTTGGAATCTCATTGTATCGGCGAGAAATGAACAAAAACTTTCGGAGCTTGCAAACGAGTTATCCGTGGAAACGCTACCATTCGATGCAACAGACAAAAACGCCACCGAAAAAGCCACGAAAGAAGCGTACCTCTCTCTGTGTCCGGAGGTTGTGCTCATGAATGTAGGCGACTACCAACCAATGTCACTCGATCAATTTGACATAGATATTTTTGAGCGCTTGAACAAAACTAATTACCTTTCCTGCGTTTACCTATTATCAAATTTGATTCCTTTAATGAAGGAGCAAGGAGGGGGTACGATAATTCTTAATGCCAGTGTAGCTGGCTATCGAGGGTTACCGAATTCAGCTCCTTATAGTTCTCCCAAGGCCGCGCTGATTCATATGGCAGAGTGCATGGCACCTGAATTAGCGCGTGAAAAAATTTCTTTAAAAGTGATCAATCATGGCTTTGTGAAATCAAGACTCACTCAAAAAAATTACTTTACGATGCCTTTTCTTATGGAAACAAAAGATGCCGCTACAAGAATAGCAAACGCGATGTCTACATCATCTTTTGAAATTTCTTTTCCGAAAAGGTTGGTGGTCCCCATGAAAATATTAAGGTGTTTACCCTACAAAATTTATTTTGGGATTGTTAATCGGTGGATATTGCAATGAGCGAGGAAAAACTAGGAGCGTATTTGGAATTTTATGAGAATTTAAACCCAAAAAAACTTCCTGACATTAATATGATGTTCGATGCTGATGCGATATTTCAAGATCCTTTCAATCTTGTAAGAGGCCATGATGCTATTGAGAGAATTTTTAGAAAACTCCTCATCGACCATCCAAGAACAAAGTTCAAAATTGATGAATGTATCTCGAAAGATAAAGTTACTTTCATCACTTGGTCTTTTATGCCTAATAGAGATAAAAAGATCGTTGTAGAAGGTTCGAGTCGGATTGAGTTCAATTCGACAGGAAAAGTGATTGAGCATAGGGATTATTGGGATACCGCTAGTGAATTATTTGTCCAGATTCCCATTTTAAAACATCCTGTAAGGTGGCTTCTAAATAGAATGCAAGCTTGCCATACAGACCAAATCAAAAAACAAAACTCGGTTTAATATTCCGTGTGTAAGGAAAAATTATGACTAAAAATCCACAAATGATGAATAATATGTATCGGATTGGTGCTGTATCGAGATTGACAAGCATTTCGGCTGATACACTTCGAATATGGGAAAGACGATACCAGGTTGTTGAGCCTCAACGAACCGAGAAAGGAGGCCGTTTATACTCCCAAGAGGACGTCACAAGATTAACAATGATCAAAACTTTGGTGGATCAAGGACATGCTATCAGCACGGTAGCAAATCTTGATAGCCCTGAGCTTTCAAGGCGCTTATCACGTTCGCATCCAGCAAACTTGCCTGAAGTCGGCAGTGGTAATTACGATGTATGTATCGTGGGTAAAGCCATAACCGTGAGAGCCAACAATACTGATGGTTTACCCGAGGGTTTGGAGCTAGCTGGAACGTATACCGATGTTGCATCATTCCTTGAGGATGAAACTCAGTGCGACACTTTAGTAATCGAGTATCCATTCTTAGACAGAACGACCGTCCGTCAACTCCAGGACCCTGGTATAACGAGTCGGTGTGATCAATTGATAGTTATTTATGCTTTTAGCCCATCAAATATACTTCGACAATTACGGCGTTTGCAAATACATTTAGAACGCGCGCCTGTAGCTATCGATCATATTTGGCAGCTTTGTGCTGGCAGAATGCCGCATACTACGGTTTGGAGCCCCTCAGAGTTTCATCCTGATAAGGTCACAACTGATGAGTCGCCAAAGAGAATCTTTGACGCACAACAATTAGCAGCATTATCGCAGATTTCAAGTGCATTAAAATGCGAGTGCCCTGCTCACTTATCGTCTTTAATTGAAACAATGGTAGCTTTCGAGCAATACAGCACAGAATGCGAAAATGAAACAAGAGCAGATGCAGCAACTCATGCGTATCTTCATGTAATGACCGCAAAGGCTCGGTGGTTGATGGAAGTCGCATTGGAGAAACTCGCAGAAGTTGAAGAAATTGATATAACGAAATTAAAGATATAATCAACTTTAATAATTTATATCAGCCTTTGATTGTCGCCCAAGCCTTAAGGGCCCTTTCACGTCCATATTTAAGGTCAACTATTGGCTCGGGGTAAGACGAGCCAATTTTGACCTCCGATGCATCGAGGACGTCTTGGGGTGCCTCCCAAGGGTTATGAATCCATTTTTCAGGAATCGAAGACAGCTCTGGAACCCATTTTTTTACATACACACCCTGTGCGTCGAATCTTTTACCTTGGGATATAGGATTGAATATTCTGAAATAAGGTGCGGCATCAACACCACTACCTGCGCACCACTGCCAACCCATCCTATTACTGGGAATATCTGCATCAAGAAGGGTGTTTTCAAACCACTCTGCACCTCTCCTCCAGTCAATCATAAGGTGTTTCGTCAAAAACGAGGCCACAACCATTCTGATACGATTATGCATAAATCCAGTATGCCATAATTCTCTCATCCCAGCATCTACCAAAGGTATGCCTGTTTGTCCTTTACACCATGCACTTAGAGCCTTTTTGTTATCTGACCAAGGCATTTTTTTAAACCTTTTATCCATTGACTCATTTTCTGTCTCTGGATAATGAAACATCACATAATTTGCAAACTCTCTCCAAACAAGCTCTCTTAGGAATGACTCTGAGTTATCAAATTGCCTACAAATATTGGCTAGTTCTTTTACTCCGATCTGTCCATGATGAAGCCATGGAGATAGTCGAGAGCAAAAATTATCAGATGGGAAATTTCTTCCATTCTCATAATTAGCCATTATTTTTTTTGTAAAAGTTTTAACTCTTTCTCTAACTTCTGATTCTGTTGGTATCCAAAAATCTCTAAAGTCTTCCATCCAATCAGGGATTTTAGCTTCTTGTTTTGCAAAATAATCTTGATTATCTATTTCAATTATTTTTGAAAAATCTTTTTTTGGTATATTTGGGTATGGCTTAGAAAATCCACGGGCTAATGCCGCCTTATAGAAAGGTGTGAAAACACGGTATGGCGTTCCATCTGATTTGGTAATCTCCCAAGGCTCAAATAAATAGTTACCAGGAAAACTCTCAACAATTACATTTTTAGATTTCAACCAATTTTTAATGGTCATGTCATTTTTCTTTAAACAGGGCTCGTATCTTCTATTCCAGTAAACAGCTGAAAATTTGTGTATTTTGAAAAGTGAATCAAAGGCATTTTGCGCATTATCATTAAGCACTAAAAGTCTTTTATTAATTAGATTGGAAAAATCAGCCATTGCATTGTGCAACCACCAATCAGAGGCAGATGGCTTCTTCAATTTTATCTCATCAAAGTAGACGCATAGTACAGCCTCGTGATGCCTCAAGGCGTAAGCTAGTGCTGGGTTATCTTTAATGCGAAAGTCATTCCTTACCCATACAATGGCTGTATCAGATTTAATTGTTTTATGCGATATATTCATTTACTAATTGCAACTTTTGATTCATTTACATTCAAGTATCGTAGATAGCGTATGTCATAGACAAGAAAGATATGAAGAAAAAATATTTTTTAAATTTACTCATTTACACTATTTTTCAGGATAGTTAGACTATCCCAGGCATCTCTTTTTTCTTTGTTTGGATCAACGGAGTCTAATAACGCTTGAGCTTGAGAAAAAATTTCTTTTCTTTGTTCCAAGTCAAAAATTTGTAAAGCAACTTCAAGTGAATCAATGGGTTCAGTGAGTAAGGTGGCTACTAATTCATCTGAATCAATCAGCGATAATGGGTGCAATAAATCCGCTACCAATGGTACTTCTAGCATTTTAAAGTGCATTGACCTTGCTTCTGATTCCATTTGCAACTCCTCTTCGGCTAAGGAATCTCCAGTGGAGTTAGTAATAATTGTTCCCATTATGATCCCAATCATTTGTTTTATAGCTTGTTGATTTTGTCTTTGGTCATCCGCGAGTCCAGCAGATATCTCATATAAACGTTCCAGATCCTCTTTTAATTTCAAAATAACTTCACTGTCTACAGATGGTTTTAAATCGCCTGCTTGCTGCATTATTGATCGAAATTTTTCTATGAAAGAAAGAATTTCCTCATGGTCCAATCTTTGCGCTTCAAAAAAATCATCATCATTGAATATAATCGACAATGAAAACAATGGGTTATCGATCCTTCGACGATAATGTCGCTCATGTCGACCAGGTAAATTACTAAAAGAAGCTGCCATAATATAGAACTTAACTCGATAAAATTTAAAATAAAAAGCTAACATATCCCTCGAATAAATTTAAACACAAATATACAGAGAATTTATGCAATTTATTAAAGAGATATTTCATGACTGAGAATACGTCAAAAGATAATCAAATCCCCACTAATTTAAACGAACCGATAGAGGAATTTAAGATAAATGGGGCGAAAATTACCGTTCTTGGGACAGCGCATGTCTCTCGTGAAAGTGAGAGAAGTGTAAAAAATCTCATAAGCTCTAGACAATACGATTTAGTAGCGATAGAGCTCTGTGAGGGAAGATATAGGAATATTCAAAATCCAGACGCATTCGTAAATCTAGATCTTTGGAAGGTGATAAAAGAAAAGAAAACAGCCCTGATTGCAGCAAATTTAATTTTAGGTGCCTATCAAAATCGTATCGCAGAGCAACATAATGTAGCAGCTGGAGCTGAAATGCTAGCTGCTATAAAGTATGCGGAGAAATTTAAGTTATCAATCGATCTCATAGATAGGGATATTGGAATAACACTGAAAAGAACGGCAAGTAGTCTATCATGGTGGAAAAGATTTAATTTGTTCACTGGTCTCTTCTACAGTTTAATATCAAAAGATCAAGTTGACGAAAAACAAATAGAGAATTTAAAAAATACTGATACATTGGAAGAAATATTTTCAGAGTTTTCTACACATAAAAAGGAAATGTTTGTCCCTCTCATTAGCGAAAGAGACCTTTTTATGTCAGCTAAAATTTTCGATTTATCAAAAGAAAATCCTGGAAAAAATATTTTAGCCATTGTTGGAGCAGGACACTTAAAAGGAATAAAATCAGAAATCAAAAACATAGAAGACTCAAAAAAAATAATAGAGCAATTAAATAGAATTCCAAAGAAATCAAAATTTATTAAAATCTTTCCATGGATAATTGTTTTTATTATCTTGACCGGTTTTTTTATAGGTTTTAGCAAGAGTACGGACCTAGGCATCGATCTTATCTTTGACTGGATTATAATTAATGGAGGATTATCAGCTCTCGGAGCCATCCTTGCTGGAGCTCATCCTTTGACCATAATCGTCGCATTTTTATCGGCTCCTTTAACTTCCTTAAATCCAACTATAGGAGCTGGAATGGTGAGTGCTGGAGCCGAATTAATCATCAGAAAGCCTCAAGTAAAGGATTTTAAAAGACTGAGAGAGGAAACAACGAAAATAACAGGATGGTGGAAAAATAGAGTATCGAGGACAATATTAATATTTATTTTTTGCAGCTTGGGATCTGCTATTGGGACATATTTTGCTGGATTTCAAATTTTCGAAAAACTTACAAATTAAAGCTTCCTTATAAATTTTTCACAATAGCTAATATTTCTCTCGCATGTCCTACTGGTGAAACATTATGTGATATAAATCTTACAATCTCATTTGAATCAATTATGAAAGTTGAGCGATTAATTTTCATAGTATTTTTCAAAAGCAATTCTTGGCTTTTTAGAACTTCATAGCTTTTTGATAAGGCCCCGTCAATATCAGCTAGCAAAGTCGCTTTGATTTTAAATTTATCTCTAAATTGACGATGGCTCTCAGAAGAATCTAAGCTAACACCAAAAATTTCAGTATTTTCATTATCAAATTCCGTATATAGATCTGAAAATTCATTACTTTCAATTGTGCATCCAGGGGTATCATCTTTTGGATAAAAGAATAATACATAATTCTTTCCCTTTAGATCATTAGAGGTTATTTTATTTAAATCTGAATCATAAAGAGAAAAAAAAGGAGCTTTATCGCCAACATTTAACATTATATTATACCCATTTAGCCTAATTTCTATTAATTTCAAGTAACTTTGACATATCATTTAATGACAAATTAAAGTTTTCAGTCAAATAATCCTCTGAAAGTTTACTCTTAAATTTCTTACTGCCTTTTTCTAAAAAATTTTCCCCCTTCTTGCTTACTGCTTTAGCCATCAAAACAGAATGCCTGCCGCTCGCCGAGTCTCTTTTAAACCCTAATCTCAATACTCTGAAATTCAACCTATGCCAAAAATTAAGTATTCTTTGATCAATGCCGAAAGAAGCACCAACTAAGTCATAATTATTTGCAAGACACCAATTCGTTGCCTCATACAGAAGATTCTGGCCTATGCCTTTATTCCTCCATGAATCATAAACAGCTATACGTATTACGCGCAGCAATTTTAATGTTGGAGCATCGCATAGGCCGGCATGGACCGCCAGTGATTGTAAAAACATATGGCCTTTTGGGCGCCTTTTGCCCGAACAAACTAAATCGGCCAGCTCAGTCTCAAACCCACCCTCTTCCCCCAGCAAAACAATGCCTACAACTGTTTCTTTATGTTTAGCAACAATGATGTGAATGTGTGGGGCATCCATTAACTGATATAGATCTGATGGGCGAGTTTGATAATGAGCAATTAATAAGAGATTGAAGATATTTTTTAATAGATCTTCATTTTTTGCTAAATCATCTTGACTGATAATTGAATACTCCAATTCATTCGTAAAATTAGGAGCAGACACTTCAGAATTAAAAAGAAACACTCTATTAGAAAGATCCTCTATAGGGTCATGTAAATCCCATCTAATTGGCTCTTTTAAAGACATGCGCGTCCAATGAGGAAATTTTTTGTCGAACGTTTTCGACAAATAATTCATAAACCCCTGGCCACTTCCCTCATAGCCATAGATTGTCGTACTCAGTATTGCTCTGTTTTGATTACTCAATATTTGCTCTAAGACCGGAATTGGTATTGCGGCTGCCTCATCAATAATGAGTAAATCAAATATAGTACTATTTAAAAGGAATTTATCAGGCGTAAAAAAATAAACCTTACTATTTTTATAAAAAAATTTATTATTCTTAAATCTTCCTTCTTTTATTTCCTTTTTCAATATCTCAAAAAAAATATTTATATTTTTCTTATTAGGGGCTATAAGGACAATATTTTTATTTTTTTTCTTTATAATATTTATTATTGCATAAGCCATAGCTGTAGTTTTCCCATGGCCCCGATTCGCAGTAACTACTAAAGAATTAGTTTCTTTCTCGCTACTGATTTGAAAAATTTTATTTACAATTTTCTTTTGCTCCAACGATAGAGAAAAAATATTTTTATTAACCTCTTTTCTATGTAAGTCTAAGAAAAAATTTTCATCATTTTCATAAAAAATATCTACAAATTCTGATTCACTAAAAAATTCCACTAATCGCTGAAAGAACCTAATTCCTACATCACATCTATTAAACAGATAGGGTAGAAGCCTATCAGATGTTTTGTTTTCATTTTCCCAATTATCCCAAAAAGGAGTTAGTAAAATTAGCTCGCCACCGCCCCTGAGTGTTCCTAATGCTGCAGCGAGTGAATCAAGCATGAAATCTTCATGTGCATCAAAAACTAAGAGGCCGCACTCTCTACCTAAAAAATTTGTAATCTTATCGGGATTAATCGTTACTATATTTTTTACTTTTTTTTCACTAATCCAAATAGTATCACTATACGTTTCCATTGGAATTTGATTTTCTAATTTATCAATTGCCCAGGAGTAAGGACCAACAAGAACTTTACAAGACCGATAATTTTTTTTCTTAGAGTAAGGCATTTTTTTCTTGAATTTACTACTTTTGAAGAACTTGGATAGGAGGAATTTTCAAAAGAGAATGGCAAGAGATGTACCCAATGAGACCTACAGTAATTATCCCAATTAAGCTGCCAAATAAAATCGATAAGAAGTTTAAATTTGATTCAATTTCAAATAAATAGTGCGCGAAACTTATACTCAAGATATTTGCAAAGAAAGACCCTATAAGACCTGCTATTAATCCCAGGATTAAGAACTCTGCCATGACTAAACCTAATATTTTCCCACGAGATGCTCCAATTATTTTTAATAAAGATATTTCTTCTGCCCTTTGAGATTTACTTATTTGTATGGCTGCAATACTTACTAGTATTGCCGCAAGTAAAGTAAAAAAGAAAATTCCCTCAATAGCTAAAGTACCTTTTGCAATAATCTCTTTTATTTTATCTAATAAAGAATCAATGCTTAATAATGAAATAGCTGGGAAGTCATTACCTATAATTTGTGTAATATTTTGCTTTTCATTTCCTATAAAGGCACTAGTTATATATACATATGGAATATCTTCGAGTAAAGCGGGACTCCCTTGAACAAAAAAATTAACATTGAAAGATTCCCAAGAAACAGTCCTTAGGCTTGAAACTGGCGCACTTAGAACTTTTCCGGCAATATCAAATGTAAGCACATCTCCAATATTTATATTTAATTGTTTTGCTATTCCCATTTCAACTGAAAATGATTTTTCATTTTCTGAAAACCATTCCCCAGAAATAATCTTATTGTCAGATTGTAGCTTCGAACTAAATCCCAAATTAAACTCTCTCTCGGCAAGTCTTCTAGCTCTAGGCGATTCAAGAATTTCAGGCTGTATTTTTTTATCAGAAATTTTCTTCAGCCTGCCCCTAACTGTTTGATAAAAATTAGGAACCTGGATATCGTTTTTTAAAAACAAATTTTTTAATGGAATTACTTCCTCTTCTTGAATATTAATTAAAAAATAGTTTGGGCTATTGAGTGGTATATCTTTCTCCCAGTTATCTAATATATCGACTCTCAATAATGTTAAAATCATCAGTAATGTTATGGCTAAGCCATAGCCTGATATTTGAAGCAAAGATAATCCCTGATCTCTGTCTAAAGCCGCTAAACTTATCGAAAAGTTTTTATTTTTTCTTAAAGGCCTTAAGGATTTTTTTAAAAGAATACCTATTAAAGAGAAAGTACAGAGTATAGCGATTAAACTTGAGACCATTATCATGGATAATTGGAAATTTTTCACTTGCCATAATACTAATAACAAATATGAAATTGCTGCTATAAAGCCCACTATTCCATAACTATATTTAATTGAAATATTTTTTTTTGCCAGCACATGCATCGGAGGAACTTTTTTTAACATATATAAAGTTGGGAAAGAAAAACCAAAGACTAAGATTAAAGCATGAAGAAAGCTATATAAAAAAGTATTCATTCCAGGAGAGGGCAAACTATCGCTTATAAAATCTTGAGCAATATAGACTAAACCCGCTTGGCTAACATATCCAAAAAATGACCCTATGATTGATGCAATAATTACCAACATCATCAATTTTTTCAAATAATAGTAGAGGACAGATACAGGTGTCATTCCAAGTGTTCTGAGAATAGCGGCTTCACCTAAAACTAAATTTAAGAATCTCCTTGTTGCTAACATAATCGCAATCCCAGCTAAGATACTTGCACAAAGAGCTGACAGATTGAGAAATTTTTGGCCAGTCTCTATTGCACTATTTATCTCAGGTCTTCCAGACCCCGGTTCGATAATATTGATATCTTTATAATTTGAATTAACCAGGGACTTAAATGCATCAATTTTTTCTGGATCGCCTGATACCAATAATTTGTATGAAGCCCTACTGGCTGGGCCCAAGAGGCCAGTATTTTTTATATCATCCCAATTAATCAAAATTCTTGGTGCGATTTGAAATATATTACTACTAACATCTGGCTCACTTTTAATTTTACCAATTATTTTTAATGAAGTATTTCCAACTATTAGTTTGCTTTTATTTTTTAGCTTCGTGAAGAGCTTAGCTGCAATAGCTACCTCTCCATAGGCTGGCGGATTAGAGGATATTTTTTTACTCTCTATTTCAAGCTTACCTTTTAGTGGATAATTACTCTGAACCGCTTTTATTCTCACTAATTGTGGTTTTTCTAAAATAAACAAAACACTAGGGAAAGTGACAAAACGACTTACTTTTAAATCGAGGGCCTTAGCTTCTAGTAGCCAATTATTTGGTATTGGGCGATTTTTTTCTAAAACCAGATCTGCCGCTAGTATTGCAGATTGCTCATCAAGTAACGCTTTATTAATACGATCCCCAAAGAAACTCACAGAACTCAAAGCAGTAACTGCGATAACTAAAGAACCAAATAATAGGTATAGATTTGGAGGCAATATTGATCTCAACTCAAAATACCACCCTGCATTCTCAAAATACGATCGCAACGATTAGCCAAGCGATTTTCATGTGTCACGACTACCAATGAGGTATTAAACTGAGATTTTAATTGAAATAATAGATTTTCTATTTGTGCGCTATTTTCATCATCGAGATTTCCAGTGGGCTCATCCGCAAAAAGAATTCTTGGGGTACATGCAAACGCTCGTGCTATAGCTACTCTCTGTTGCTCTCCTCCCGATAATTGCTGCGGTAAATGATCTAGTCTAGATTCTAGTCCAACATCAGTTAGAATTTTCTTTGCTTTTTCATTAAAATCACTTTTACCTGCTAACTTCATCGGTAAAATAACATTTTCTAAAGCGGACATACCGGGCATAAGTTGAAAAGATTGAAATACAAAACCAATTTTTCCCAACCGTAGTAGGGACTTCTGATCTTCATCGAGAGAATTAAGGTCTTGTCCAAATAAGGACACTGTTCCATCACTAAAAGTATCTAGACCAGCTAAAATACCTAGCAACGTTGATTTTCCACTGCCTGATGGGCCTAAAATAGCTACAGCTTCCCCACTATTGACGAAAAGATTTATACCGCGCAGGATATTCAGAGTTTGGCCACTAGGGGCCAGAATATTTTTTGTGAGGGCCTGTGCTGATATGACTAAATTATCCACTCTCTGTCTCTCTCTATTATTTCTAACTCTATCAACAAATGTTTTTTCAGCCGAAAATACCATATTAGTGTTAGGCGATAGTTTGAGTGCTAGCTACGGTATTCAACAAAAAAACGGATGGGTAAGTTTGCTGCAAACTAAGCTGAAAGAAAAGCATAAACACTATCAGGTAATTAATGCCAGTATAACGGGCGAAACAACATTCGGGGGATTAGTTCGCTTAAAAGATATTCTTCAGGTTAAAAGTCCATCTATCCTTATACTAGAATTAGGAGGAAATGATGGGCTTCGGGGATTCGATTTAAAAACAACTTACAAAAATTTAAAAGAAATCATAAAAATCTCTAAAACGAGAGATATAAAGATACTTTTGCTCGGAGTAAGGCTACCTCCAAACTATGGGCCTAAGTATACAAAGCAATTTGAATCAATATTTAAAAATTTAGCAGTCGAGGAAAAAATTACAGTCTTACCATATTTTATGCTTGGTGTTGCGGACAAAAGGGGTCTAATGCAAAAAGATGGGATTCATCCAAACGCAAAGGCGCAGATTCTACTTTTAAAAAATATTTGGCCTTCATTGGAGCCTATGTTGTAACGTATCCTCTATCTAGAAAAAAATGAAACTATGGCTCATAGGCTAAGTTTGGTCTCAACCATTTCTCGCACTCTTGTATGCTGATTCCTTTTCTATTAGCGTAATCTTGCACTTGGTCTTTATTGATCCTACCAACTGCGAAATATTTTGCCTGCTCATGAGCAAAATATAAACCGGAAACTGCTGCTGTTGGAACCATCGCCTTCGACTCTGTCAACCAGATTCCAGTATTATCCTGGACGTTTAATAGTTCCCATAATATATCTTTCTCAGTATGATCGGGTGAAGCGGGATATCCCATAGCTGGCCTAATTCCCTTATAATTTTCTTGGAGTAGTTCCTCAGTATTGTAATTTTCCTTTGCGGCATAACCCCAAAGATCAACTCTTACTTTCTCATGCAACCATTCTGTCAAGGCCTCGGCGAGTCTATCGGCAATAGCTTTTAACATAATCGCAGAATAATCATCATGATCTCTCTCAAAAATACTTAATCTTTCATCAATACCAACTCCAGCAGTCGCCGCAAACCCTCCAATAAAATCATTAACCCCTGCTTCTTTCGGTGCTATAAAATCTGCTAAACACTCATTGAACCTACCAATGGGTTGTTTTCCCTGCTTTCTTAAATTATGAAAACAAGTCAGAACCTCATCCCTTGATTCATTACTAAATATTTCGATATCGTCTCCTTTCGAGTTTGCCGGAAATAATCCCACAACGGCATGAGCTTTCAACCATTTCTCGTCAATTATTTTTTTTAACATCTCCTCTGCATCAGAAAATAACTTCTTTGCTTCCGCGCCTTTGATCTCATCATCCAAAATTGCAGGAAATCTGCCGCGTAATTGCCATGCATGGAAAAAGAATGTCCAGTCAATGTAAGGTTCTATTTCTGAAATATCGATATCTTTAAAAACATGTAGCCCTAATTTTTTAGGCTTCACTATTTGGGTCTTTTCCCAATCAATGGGGGTAGAGTTAGCTTGCGCATCACTAAGAGTAATATTGTTTTTTGCTTCATTTTTTTGAGCTCTCTTCTCTCTAACTTTCTCATACTCTTCTTTAATTTCACTTATAAAAAGTGGCTTTTGTTTTTTCGATAAAAGTGCAGAGGCTACACCTACAGCTCGTGATGCATCTGAAACATATATAGAGCCATTCTCATATTGTGGTTCGATTTTTACGGCAGTGTGTGCTTTAGAAGTTGTAGCGCCACCAATTAAAAGAGGAATTGTAAAATTTTGCCGCTTCATTTCTTTAGCGACATTTACCATCTCATCCAAAGAAGGAGTAATCAGGCCTGAGAGGCCTATAATATCAACTTCATTCTTTTTTGCCTCTCTAAGAATTGTTTCTGTAGGGACCATTACCCCTAAATCAATAACTTCATAATTATTGCATTGTAGTACGATACCCACGATATTTTTTCCGATATCATGAACATCCCCCTTCACGGTTGCTAATAAAATTTTTCCTGATGACTTAACAGCAGTCTGAGATTTTTCTGCTTCTAAATATGGCTCTAAATACGCTACAGCTTTTTTCATAACTCTTGCAGATTTTACCACTTGAGGTAGAAACATTTTACCAGCCCCAAATAAATCCCCCACGACATTCATGCCATCCATTAATGGACCCTCGATTACATGAAGAGGTTTACTGGCAGCCAAACGTGCCTCTTCTGTATCCTCATCAATGAAATCAGTAATACCCTTGATTAGCGAATGCCCCAAACGTTTATGAACATCCCAGCTTCTCCAGTCACTGTCTTCTTTCTTTTCTACATGGGCTTCGCCAGCAAAAGATGGTGCTATTTCTAGCAACCTATCACCGGCATCAGGTCTTCTATTTAAAATTACGTCCTCAACAACATCGCGTAATTCTTTTGGTAAATTATCATATATAGCCAATTGTCCAGCATTAACAATACCGAAGTCCATTCCTGCCTTTATAGCGTGATGCAAAAAAACAGCATGAATTGCTTCTCTAATTGGGTTATTACCACGAAAAGAAAAAGAAACATTGGATACGCCGCCAGAAACCATAGCATTAGGCAGTGACTGCTTAATTTTTTTTGTAGATTGTATAAAATCCACTCCGTAATTATTGTGCTCCTCTATCCCAGTTGCAACAGCAAATATATTTGGATCAAAAATTATATCCTCAGAAGGAAAGCCTAAATCATTGACTAATATCTTGTATGCTCTTGTACAGATCTCCACTTTCCTAGCCTCAGTATCTGCCTGCCCAGTCTCGTCAAATGCCATAACGATAACTGCGGCTCCATATCGCATACACAAAGTAGCTTGCTTCTTAAATAGCTCCTCACCTTCTTTTAAAGATATAGAGTTTACAATTGCTTTTCCCTGACAGCACTTTAGTCCTGCCTCAATTATTTCCCATTTGGATGAATCAATCATTAGGGGAACTCTTGATATGTCAGGCTCCGAAGCAACTAAATTGAGAAAACGAATCATCGCACTCTTTCCATCCAACATTCCCTCATCCATATTGACGTCGATAATCTGCGCCCCTCCTTCAACTTGCTCTCTACATACCCCCAAAGCATCTTCATACTGCTCATTTAAAATTAGATTTTTAAACTTTAAAGACCCTGTTACATTTGAGCGCTCACCCACATTTACAAAAAGAGAGTCCTGGCTAATATTCAATGGCTCAAGTCCAGAAAGACGACATTCTGGTTTTATCTCAGGTTTTGTTCTTGGCTTGATACCTTTTACTTGTTCTGCGATTGCAGATATGTGCTCAGGAGTAGAGCCACAACAACCCCCAATGATGTTCAGGAAACCTTCAAGAGCCCACTCTTTAATCATATTTGCCATTTCGTCAGGTTCAAGATCATACTCTCCAAATTCATTAGGCAAGCCGGCATTTGGGTGAACGTTTACATTGCACTCAGCAATCCGAGAAATCTCTTGTACATATTGCCGAAGTAGGTCAGGGCCTAATGCACAATTTAAACCAATTGAAATTGGATTAGCATGCCTAACGCTATTATAAAATGCTTCAGTAGTTTGCCCTGAAAGCGTTCTACCAGAGGCATCGGTGATTGTTCCCGAAATCATAATTGGAAGTTGTATTTTATTTTTATCAAAAAATTGTTTAACTGCAAATATTGCTGCTTTCGCATTTAAAGTATCAAATATGGTTTCGATTAAAATTATGTCGACTCCGCCTTCGACTAAAGCTTCACAAGTTTCCAAATATTGGATTACTAATTCATCAAAGCTTATATTGCGATAACCAGGATCATTGACGTCAGGCGATATAGAGAGCGTTCGACTTGTGGGGCCTATAGCGCCAGCTACGAATCTTGGTTTATCTGCTGTGCTATATTTATCGGCAGCTTTTCTGGCAAGGCGCGCGGCCTCTAGATTGATTTCAAACGAAAAGTCCTCCATCTCATAATCAGACATAGAGACGCGGGTACCATTAAAGGTATTTGTTTCGATAATATCAGCGCCCGCAATTAGATATTTTTCGTGAATATTACTTATTAATTCTGGCTTTGTTATCGATAAAAGGTCGTTGTTTCCTTTTAGATCTTTGTGCCAACTTGAAAAACGCTCTCCTCTAAAGTCAGATTCAGACAGATCATAATTTTGAATCATAGTTCCCATCCCGCCATCCAAGATGAGAATTCGATCTTTCATTAATGCTTCAAGTTGATTATTGCAGTTCTTCATGATTTAAAAAAAATTTACTAATCCGACATTATAGCCTCCACATCAATCCAATAGAGAGGGGTAATAATTCATAAATTCCAAAAAAATCTAAAAAATACCCAATTTGGACGCGGTAAACTTCTCCCTTTTGCGGCAATGGCCACAATTAAGACGATTACCCGAGAGTGATCATTTTCTCTTGATAATAAAAAAATCATATTTTTCATATATTTATAATTAATTATAGCTTTTTCATACCATTCTCTACTTATAAAATAATTCACCTTGAACATTTGGTCAGAAATTAGATAATTTGGAAAGTCTGAGCCTTTTGAAAATGTATAAAAATTTGTATAAAAATTCGCTATGAACGATAAATTACAAACAGAATATAACGCCTCAAGGTTTAGAAATAAGCCATGGAAGGCTATTCTTTTTGTTATTCTTATAACAACCATTGCAATGGCTCTCGTACCTAACAATGAAATCGATGACGCCAACGTTCTATCAATTCCTTCACCAAATATTGAAAACAATTTAAGTCAGTCCCGAGTAGCAGTCCTCCCGAAAAGCTCTGATGAAATAGAATTGAAAAAGATTGAAAAAATATCAGACAAGGATGATTTATCTAAAAACATTAAAAAAGATAATTCAGTAGTATTGCTTAAAAATGAGAAAAAAAGTCCGCCTGGGATGGAGGCCCGTGTTCTCATTAAAAAATATCGATTAATAAAGGATCCCAAGAGGTTTAAGATAGGCCTAAATAATGCGTATGCAAAAGCAAAGATTTTTGAGAAAGAAGGGCAAAATGATGATGCATATCTTTTATATTTTTTTGCTGCTAAAAAAGGACATGGAGAAGCTTCGATGGAGCTTGGCAGACGAGCAGATCCAGCTTATTTTGTCAGAAATGGGCTTTTCTTGAATGCTAATTTAAGTCAAGCTTTTAGGTGGTACAAAAATGCAAAAAAGGCTGGTTCCAATGAAGCCGATCAGTTTCTTTCTGCTTTGTATGTAAGAGTAACAAATAGGGCTAATTCAGGGGACGAAGAAGCACGTAGAGCACTTCTACAATGGGACATAGAAATAAAATGAAAAATAAAATCTTTATAACTTTAATATTAATGCAAAGTTTTTTCACTTTTCCTGTAATTGCAGAAAGTAATAAGCCACTTTTGATGGAAGGTAAAAAAAGTCTCTACCAGAGGGTTTTATCAATTCCTGGGTCAGCGTTATATAAAGCTCCTGGCCAGAAAGCAGAATCAATTAACCCATTCACTGCCCTGTATGTATACAAAAAAACAAAGAAAAATAGATTAAGCTGGCTTCAGGTTGGTTTGGATAGGCATGGGAAAATTTTGGGATGGATCAAAGAAAGTGATTCAATTCAATGGAACCAAGGTTTGACAGTAGCTTTCAGAGAAGCAAAGAAAAATAATAGGACACTTTTATTTAAAGATTCAGAATCATTAAAATCTTTAGCATCGGAAAAAAATTTAAGAAAATATAAAAATTTATACAGAGATGCTGTTGCTGGAAAAATAAGTGATAGATCCCCTATAGTAGCTATTCAGCCTTTAGGTAAATTAGATATTAAAAAAGATTTTTATATTGTCCCTATAAGGCAATATGAAGATATCTTTATTAAAAATGAACAAGTACGTATGTTACAAGTCTCAAGCGTTCCTCTAAAATATACAGAAGATAGTAATAAGATTATAAATAGTAAAAATAGAAAATATAAAGCTGGTCTCGTTTTTGCGATTGACTCCACTTTATCTATGGATCCTTACATTGACCGCACAAGAATAGCTGTAAAAACTATCTATAATAATCTAGGAGAAGCAAACCTCCTAGGAAATGTTAATTTTGGGCTAATCGCCTTTAGAGATAATAATGATGTAAATCCACAACTAGAGTACCTAACAAAAACTTTTGTTAATCTCAAGGAAGGAAGTAATCCTAATGTATTTTTAAATAAAATGGAGGGAGTTGAAGCCGCTCAAACCTCGAGTCAAGATTTCGTTGAGGACTCTTATGCGGGATTAAAAAAAGCAATTGATGATATAGACTGGCAAAATCATAATGCAAGATATCTTGTTCTAGTTACAGATGCTGGGCCAAGAGAAAGTAATGATCCACTGGCAAGTACCGGCCTTAGTACTCAAGAATTGAGAAGATTAGCTTTAGAAAAAAATATTGCTATTTTTGTTATGCACCTCTTAACACCTGCTACAGAGGCCAATCACAAAAGTGCAGCTTCTGTTTATAAAGACTTATCTGATTATCCTGGAATTGGGAGCTTTTATTATGGGGTACCAACAGGCGATGTTACTGAGTTCGGTAATGTCTTAGATGCACTTGCGGATCAAATAACTGATCAGGTCAGAATGGCTGATACCAAACAAATATCACCTAATGTAAAAATAAAAAAAACAGATAATCAACAACTACAAAAGTTGCAAAATAAAATATCAAAACTGGGCTATGCTTTAAAAATGAAGTACCTTAAAAAAACAAATAATGGACAGCCGCCAAGACTTTTTAATGCCTGGTTGCTGGATAAAGATATAACAAATCTTGGAAAAAATAATTTAGATATACAAGTTCTACTTACTAGAGATCAGTTATCTGATCTTCATGATATTTTAAAGCAAGTTCTCTTTACAGCAGAAGAAGGATTATTATCTCCAGACAATTTTTTAAATGAATTGAAAAGTTTAGCTGCAACGGTGTCAAGAGACCCAGAGAGACTGGGAGAAACCACCTCTGTGACTGCTGGGACAGGAAGAAGTTTAGCCGATATGGGATTTATGAGAGAGTATATCGAGGACCTTCCATATAAGGGAGAAGTTATGAATATATCCTTGGAGGACTGGGAAAGTTGGCCGGCAAGGGAGCAAATAAATTTCCTCCAAAGATTGGACAATAAAATCTCATACTATAAAGCTTTACATGATAACACTGACTTATGGGTAAGCTTAGATGGAGGGCCAATAGATGGTGACTCTGTCTTTCCTCTATCTTTAAACATGTTACCTTAAAACCATCACTTGAAATTTAAATGACCGAACAAAAAGAAAATAAAACAGATAATCTTTTGTCAGATAAATTCTATGATGGAGGAACAATTTATCATTTAAGAGATGTAATACTTGAGCGAGAGTCTGAAGGTGTTTCATTTAGACTAAATGTTCCCTCTCTACAAATAGCGCAAGGTGAAAAAATTGCTTTAATTGGGGAGTCCGGTTGCGGAAAATCTACACTTTTAGATATTTTGGCATTCATAGGTGAGCCTACAAAAATTGGGGCGTTTCGTTTTAGACCAGATACAGCTAACTCTGTTATAGATGTATCGCGCTATTGGAAAAGAAGAAAATTAGATCATCTTGGGGAATTGCGCAAAAAGAGTATTGGCTATGTGATGCAGACTGGGGGCCTCTTACCTTACCTAACTGTAAGAGAAAATATAAATCTCTCATGCAATGTTTTAGGGATTGAAGATGACTCTTCAACAGAAGATTTAGCCAGTGAATTAGGCATCGTAAGACATTTAGGAAAATTGCCTGAAACACTATCTACTGGTGAGCGTCAGCGTGTGGCAATTGGAAGAGCTTTAGCCCACAAACCTTCTATAGTAATAGCAGATGAGCCGACCGCTTCAGTTGATCCCTTTGCTGCAGAGAAAATAATGTCTCTTTTTATAAGTCTTGCAGAAGAGCGTAACATTACTGTAATAGTAGCGAGTCATGCTTGGCGCCATATTAAAAAATTAGGCTTAAGGCGTCTATCGCATCATACCCAAAGATCCAAAGATGGGCGCGTTACTGAAACTGTTGTAAATGGATAATGAGATTAATAAAAACTTTTAAACTTGCAACAAGTGACTATAAACATGAATGGCAAATGTCGAGTTGCTTTATTTTGGCGCTCGCCGCTGTACTTGGCCCGATGTTAGTACTATTTGGTTTAAAGTTTGGTATTGTGGGAGGAATGCTTGACCAACTTATCGAAAATCCTTCGAATAGAGAAATTAGGCCAATTGGCAGTGGTCGCTATAGTGCTGAATGGATAGAGTCTTTAAGAAATAAAAAGGAAATTGCTTTCATAATCCCTCAAACACGCAGCATCTCTGCAACTATCCAATTAAAAAGTAAAACTTCAAATAAAATAATCAGCAGCGAAGTAATCCCATCAAACATAAATGATCCTTTATTACGTGATATTTCCTTATCGCCAGAAGGTTTAAGTAAGGTGGTGTTGTCAGAAAGTGCCGCAATGAAGTTAAAAGTAAAAAAAGGCGATGAAATTTCTGGTAGCTTGTTAAGAAGGTTTAAAGGAGAAAAAGAAAGAGTTTTTATTAAACTTTCTGTGGTGGATATAGCATCAAAATCCTCATTTAGCAGAAATGGTATTTTCACTGATCTAAGATTATTGGAAGCATTAGAGGATTTTAAAGATGGTCATGCTGTACCAGAATTTGGCTGGCAAGGTGATGAGCCAGTTAGGTCTAGGAGCTATCCTAGCTTTAGGTTATATGCAAAATCTATCTATGATGTATCTACCCTGAGGCGAGCATTAGATGATGCTGGCATAAATGTTAGAACAAAATCTTCTGATATCGACTTGGTTATGAAAATGGATCGAAATTTGAGCTTAATATATTGGGCAATAGCAATTATTGGTCTAGTGGGCTTTTCTCTATCGCTAGGCGCTAGTCTCTGGGCTAACGTGGATAGAAAGAAGAAAGAGCTCTCTGTTTTAAGATTGGTGGGATTTAAAACTGGCGATATTGTTTGGTTCCCAATAATCCAAGCGCTATACACAGGTATTCTTGGCTGGGCATTAGCAATAGCCATCTATGGTTTAGCAGCTTTTTCTATTAATGACATGCTTGGTAAGCAGCTTTCAGAGGGAGAAATCGTATGCGTACTGCTGCCTGAGCATTATTTTGCAGCCCTTGCTCTAACTGTTGTATCAGCTGTTCTTGCCGCAGCCTTAGCAGGAATACGTTCCTCTAGAATTGCCCCCTCCGATGGATTGCGAGAAATTTAAATTTTCTCATCGAGTTGCCATCATATTCTTCTCGAGAGACTCTAAGCTTTTTATTTGTAGGTCAGGTTTAGAGATTTCTCTTGGCCATTTTTTATTATTTCTATTAACCCAGACAGTTAACATTCCTACTTTTTTAGCTGCATCTATATCTAGATATGGATCGTCTCCAACATGTACTGCATTTTTTAAATCTATATTTGAGATCCTACTCGCCTCTAAAAATAATGCAGGATTAGGTTTAGCTGCGCCAACGTCTTCTGCCATAAGATTGAAATCAAAACAATCGGAGAGAGGGGTTTTCTCAACTTCCGCATTTCCATTAGTAACCGAAATAATAATATATTTTCCTTTCAAAGATTTTAATGTATCGATTACTTCCTCATAAGGTGTTACTAAATTACGAGCATGCCTAAAGGTAAGATTAGCTATTTTTGCCAAGCCTAAATCTAAATTAAATTCATTCATTAAAGACTGAAGAGATAATAAACGTATTTTTGTAAAATTAAACGCCAACTCTGGATTTTCCATAGCAATTTTTTCTCTATGCGCCCGAAGCATTTCCAAATCATAATGATCTGTAATGGCAGGAGTATTCTCCTTTAACCAGCCGTATAGCTCATTTTCGGCGCACTGTATAACAGGAATACAGGGCCATAGAGTATCGTCTAAATCAAATGTAATTAACTTTACTTTTTTAAACATAATTTATGCTGAAATATTTAATTCTTATTTGTAGATAAATTTTTTAAAAATAAATTTAAATACTTTAATTCACTCCATCTATCAGAAACTTCAATAATGTAAGTCATGACCCTTGGGATATCTTTAATGTAATTTTTTTTTCCATCTCTATGATAGAGACGGGAAAAAATACCAATGGCTTTTAAATGACGTTGAATTCCCATTGAATCAAACCATTCTTGAAAAAACTCAAATTCATATGAGTTTAGCAAGCCTGCCTCCTTTGCTTTTTCTTTATAAAAATTTACCCAAAGTTGTACTTTTTCTTCAGGCCAGGAAATATAACAATCTCTGAGTAGAGACACTAAGTCATATGAAATTGGGCCATTTACAGCATCCTGGTAATCGATAACCCCTGGATTATTTCCTTCTGTAAAAATTAAATTTCGTGAATGAAAATCTTTATGTGTAAAAAATTTTGGCTGATTTATTGCATTATTTTTTAAATATTCAAAACATTCTTTTAAGCGCCTCATTTCATCGATCTTAATATTTTTCTTTAGATGTTTTATTAAAAACCAATCAATGAAAAGATTAATCTCAGTTTGCACATCTTGCTGATTGAATGTGGGTAAATTCTGTATGTTTCCCTTTTTCTGAATTTTTATTATTGTATCAATAGCATCTTTATATAAGGTATCAGCAGTCTCTTCCCTCAACTTACTTAGGTACAAATCATCTCCTAGATCCTCTATGAGCATAAAGCCTTTATCTAAGTCGTAATTTAAAACTTTTGGTGCATAAACCTCGATTGATCGAAGTCTTTCGGTGATATCTAAGAAAATTTTACAATTCTCATACTCAGGTGGTGCATCCACAGCTATGGCGCTATTACCATCATCAAATAAAAGCCTATAGTACTTCCTAAAGCTCGCGTCACCGGCAATCTGATTAAAAGAGAACCTCTTTAGAAGAAGATTCTTATTCAGCCAATCCTGAAGTTGTGCTTGTCTTTTAGGCATTTAGAGTATTCTGACCAATTTTTATCGTATTCAAGATTGAAGAAAAACCTATTCTGTGAGATTTTATCGGCCCTTATTTATCTTATCGGCCAAATTAGACCTTATCACGAAGAAAAGCCCGTGTTGAAAAGAATCGAATTAAAATCAAAAAAAGTCAATTTTTCCATAAAATCAAGTGATTTTGCATGGGTAATGCTTGTATTGATTTCAAGTCTATTCATTATAGATTCTGATAGCTCAGCTAGCACAGGCTTAGACACTTGGAACTGCAAAGTATCTGAGAATAAAAATTGGGATTGTTATGGGATTAATGCTCCAAATGAAAAACAGCAGCCTGAAAAAAAATTTATAAAAGAAAAAATTCAGCCTAGTAATGATAAACAGGGCTTCATTAAAGTATCTCAAAAAAAAGAAAATAGTATTTTTCAAGAAATTTCTTTTAAAGAAGAAACTAGAAAAAAAGAATCTGTAAAAAAAGTTATCCCAAAAAAGAAACTGTTGAAAAAGAATCCAATAATTTCTTTTAATAATAATCTAGACAAAAATATTGATTGGAATAGTTGTAGCCATGGCAAGAGAGAAACGCCTGAATTTTCATCGATAAAAGCTAACTCAAATAATAAGCTACCATTAAACATTGAAGCGGATAGCGTAGAGGGGTCAACCGATAAAAATATTTCTGTATTTAAGGGAAAAGTATCTGTGAGCCAAGGGAAGCAAAAAATTTGGGCGGACTATATGACATATAGCAAAAACAACGGAGATTTATATGCAAAAGGAAATGCACTTTTAGAAATACCAGATTTCCGGATGGCGGCAAATGAAATCTCTTACAATTTAGACAGCAAATCTGGTGAAGGTAGTCATGCTCAATATCGTTGGCCGCTAAGCCTCAGTCGGGGATCAGCAGATAAGGTAAGAATAATTGATCAAAATAATAGTTATTACAAAAATACCACTTATACAACTTGCAGTGTTAATAATAACGATTGGCTCATTGATGCTGAATACTTAGAAGTGAACAGAGCTACTGGCATGGCTACCGCTCGGAATGCAAAATTGAGTCTATTTGGTATTCCGGTCGGATGGACGCCCTGGTTGACCTATCCAATAGACGATCGTCGTAGATCTGGAATTCTGAGCCCAAGCTATGGAAGCAGTGAAAAACATGGATCAGAATTGGTAATTCCATATTATTTTAATCTCGCGGAAAATTATGATTTTACATTAAGCTCAAGAATTATGAGCAAACGAGGCCTAATGATCGGCTCTGAATATAGATTTTTATCGCCAATACATGAGGGGATTTTTGGTCTTGATGTTCTTCCTGATGATAGAGAGGACTCTAATGAGACTACAAGGTATCTAACATCTTTCAAAATAGATAGTAAGTATAATAAAAATTTAAGTAGTGAGATTAAATATAGTCAAACTGGCGATAAGAATTTTTTAAGTGATTTTGGTAGTGGCTTATATGCCATAAGTACTAAAAATTTAGAGCGTAATGCACAAATTAATTACGATACGGATAATTGGAACGTAATGGCTCGTATTCAGTCTTATCAGTCTTTAAGCGGTGACTCGAATGGTCCATATAAACGCTTACCGCAAATCACTTTTAATTATGACGAAAGACCCATAGGGCACAGTTTTGCTTACGAGTTAAATGCAGATTTTACTCATTTTTCAAAAAATGGAAGTGCAGTTCAAGGAAATCGCATAGATGTTATGCCAACTATTAAAATGCCCGTTAGAGAAGCACACTATCATTTTATACCAAGCTTTAGTTTGCAAAATACGAATTATAATTTAGACAATCAAACGGTAGGGTTAGACTCAAATATTAGTAGAATAGCGCCAATTTTTAGTCTTGATGGTGGTCTATATTTTGATCGGTCAACGTCAATCTTTGAAGAATCAGTTACTCAGACTTTGGAGCCAAGATTATTCTATCTTTATGTCCCTGAAAAAAATCAATCAAATATTCCAATTTTTGATACCGGGAAACATGGTTTTAATTTCAATAGCCTATTCAGAGAAAATAGATTTAACGGGCCTGATAGATTGGGGGACGCTAATCAATTATCGGTAGCTATAATTTCGCGTCTAAACCATGATAAGACTGGTCGAGAGCTTCTAAAAGCACGTTTTGGTGGAATCTTTTATCAGAAAGATAGAAAAGTCCAATTGCCCGGTACAGCTGTAGATACAAAAAAGAATTCTCCCCTTATCGCCGATCTCTCCAGTGACCTTGGCAATGGATGGACGGGAAATGCGGAAATTCAATCAAATGCTGACGTTGATGATATTAATAAGTTTCTTGTTCAAGCTAATTTTTCCGATACAAATAAAAATCTTGCAAATCTTGCATATAAATACACGCCTGATGACACACATACGGACATGAGTATTATCTGGGAGATTGACAATAAGATCCGTGCTCTTGGTAGATGGAACTACTCTATAAGCGATAGTCAGAATATCGAGACACTGGCAGGCCTTGAATATGGTCATTGCTGTTGGAGGGCTAGAACGATTTTAAGAGAACAAAAAATAAACGGAAAGGATGAGCTATCTGTATGGCTGCAATTTGAAATAAGTGGTCTAACTAATTTTGGTGACGATATCGATAATCTTTTAGGTTCTAGTATCAGAGGATACCAAAAAGAAAATGATTAAAAGAATTTTTTGTATTCTATTTTTTGGTTTTATTTCTGTAACAAGCTCAGTAGTTGCAAATAGCCAAGTGGTTGACCGAATAATTTTGATAATCGATCAAGATGTAGTAATGCTCAGTGAGTTAAAGCAAAAAGCTCAGGAAAATTTCTCTGATTTACGTCAAAAAAAAATAAATCCGATGCCCAGTAAAGAACAAATTTTAAATAGATCTCTAAATCAACTTATAGAAGAAAAATTATTACTAGCAGAAGCTAATCGTCAGGGGATTACTGCTGATGAAAGATTGGTTTCACAAAATATTACCAACATAGCAAAGAAAAATAACCTCAATCTTACCCAATTAAAAGCGGCTCTGATTGCAGATGGCAAAGACTTTAAAAAATTTCAAACTGATATTTATAATCAAATTGTTATCCAGAGAATTTTAAAAAAAGAGGTGGTCAATAAGATTAGTGTGAGTGATTCAGAAATTAATCAATATCTATCTCTTCAAGATGCAGCTCCATCTAAAAAAAAATCAGTGAAACTATTTCATATTCTTATAAAGATTCCAAAAAATTCTTCAGCTAATGAAATAAAAGAATTAAAGAATAAAGCATTATTGATTCGGTCAAAAATAAATGAAGGCGAGAGCTTTAAAAAATTAGCTCAAAAATTTTCAGATGGTGAAAAAGCTATGAGTGGTGGAGAGCTAGATTGGCTTAATATAGCTAGCTTACCTATTGGTTTTAGTGATTTAGTTGAAAAAATGAAAATTAATGAAGTTAAGGGGCCATTTCGCGGTGAATTTGGTTTCCACATAATAAAATTAAAGAGCTTCCGAGAAAATATAAAAAATAAGAAAATCATAGAAAGAGCAAATGCTAGCCATATCCTGATTAGGACCAATGAGTCTATTTCAAATGATGAAGCAAAGACTCGTTTAATTAAATTAAAAGATAGAATTATTAGCGGTGATAAATTTTCTAACCTAGCAAGTGCTAATTCGAATGATCAAGCATCAGCTATTAATGGTGGAAATCTAGGTTGGATAAGCCCAGGACAAATGGTTCCTGAGTTTGAACAGGTTCTCAATAATACGAAAACTGGGGAAATCAGTGATCCTTTTAAGACAAGATTTGGATGGCATATTTTAATTGTTCATAGTCGTGAAACACATGATGCAACAGAAAAAATTCAGCGAGATATGGCACGTAAGGAAATTCGTAATAAAAAGGCTAATGAAGCAACAAATTTATACAAGCAAAAGCTACGAGGTGAGGCGTATCTTGAAATGCGACTCAACAATATAAAATGAGTAGATCGATAATAAAGCCTTTAGCAATTACTACTGGGGAGCCGGCAGGAATAGGTCCAGACATAATTGTACAGATCGCACAAAAGGCTTGGTCTCAGCCATTAGTGATCATTGGTGATAAAAATTTACTAGAAAAAAGAGCCGCGATGTTAGGTCTACCACTTTCTTTAGAAATACTTAAAAATGACTCTGAAAAGGTGCAGCCAGGAAAGATATATATTGATCCTGTGGATTTAGAATATTTTGCTAATCCAGGCGAACTAGACTTACGCAGTACTAGTTATGTATTAAAAGTACTAAAAAAATCAGTAAAAGGTTGTCTCTCTGGGAAATATAGCGGCATGGTCACTGCGCCTGTCCATAAAGAAACCATTAACAAATCAGGCATCAAGTTTATCGGGCATACTGAATATCTTGCCGAATTGAGTGGCGGAGATCCAGTAATGATGTTGGCAAATCCTAAACTAAGGGTCGCTCTTGCAACTACGCATTTGCCACTTAAAGATGTTTCAAGTTCCATAACCGTTCATCTTCTTAATAAAGTTATTACTATCATTAATTCTGAATTGAAGGAAAAATTTGGTATTGAGCAACCTAAGATATTTGTATGTTCCTTGAACCCTCATGCAGGGGAAGGTGGGTACTTGGGAAACGAGGAAAAAAAAATCATCGAGCCGGTTTTAAATGCACTGCAAAGTCAAGGAATAAAAGTCAGTGGGCCATTTCCTGCTGATACGGTTTTCACAAAAAAGTACATAATTGGATCTGATGTTATATTGGCAATGTACCATGACCAAGGATTACCAGTATTGAAGCACAGTGGATTTGGATTTTCTGCAAATATTACATTAGGTTTACCAATAATTCGAACTTCAGTTGATCACGGAACAGCATTGAGCCTTGCAGGAAGTGGGGAAACTAACGAGGGAAGCTTATGCTCGGCAATCGAACAGGCCATTGTAATGGCCGGAGTTTAGGACATATTACTCCCCGAAGTTAAATATATTACAGATTGCTTGATTTTATTATCTCTTGGCTTAAGCTAGGACTCAATCTATATGTTTTTGAAGATGGCGCTGGATTCTGCAGGAAAAGAATAATGACTGAAATTGAAAAACGTCAAATAAACATTGGTGTTGAAACCACTTATATTGAGGAGCAATCTGATCCAGAATCAGATAGGTATGTTTTTGCCTATACGATAACGATAAGTAACACCGGAGAGGTTCCAGCGAAATTACTAAATCGTCACTGGTTGATCACAGACGCAAATGGAAAGGTTTTAGAAGTTAGAGGTGAGGGGGTGGTAGGTGAGCAACCCCATTTACAGCCCGGAGAGCAGTTTGAATATACTAGCGGTACTGTTATTGAAACTCCAGTTGGTGTCATGGAGGGTGAGTATGAAATGGTTACAGATGAAGGAGAGGACTTCTTAGCGCCTATTAATAAGTTCTCATTGTCTATACCTAGAACCCTACACTAACAGTAAAATTCTTACCTATGGCCACCTATGCTATTGGAGACATACAAGGATGCTATGATTCTCTTATCATGGCACTAAAAAAAATTAGTTTTGACAAAAATAAAGATCAGATTTATTTCGTTGGAGATCTAGTAAATAGAGGTGAAAAATCTTTAGAAACCCTGAGATTTATAAAAAATTTAGGAAGCGCGGCAAATGTAGTGCTAGGAAATCATGATCTTCACCTATTGGCTCAATTTTTTAAAGAAAATCGAGATAATTCGAAAAAAGATACCCTACAAGAAATATTTGATGCTCCTGATAAAAAAGATTTAATCGACTGGTTACGCCATCAACCTCTATTTAATTATGATAAAGAAAAGAATATAGCGTTTGTACATGCGGGTATTTTCCCTTTATGGACGATAGAAGATACAAAGGCGTATGCAAAAGAAGTTGAATCAGTTTTACGAGGCAACAATTACCTTGCTTTCCTTTTGAATATGTATGGTGATCAACCAAACTCTTGGTCTGAAAAATTAGAGGGCATAAATCGTCTTCGGTTCATTACAAACTCCTTAACCAGAATTAGATTTTGCAGGCCGAATGCAGATTTAGATTTTAAGGAGAAAATGAGTCCTGTAAACCAGAAAGATATTAATTTAATTCCCTGGTTTAAGCATCCAAAAAGGGTACAAAAAAATACAAAAATCATTTTTGGTCATTGGTCAACTTTAGGATACTTTCAAGGCGATAATGTCTGGGGTATTGATTCAGGTTGCGCTTGGGGAGGAAGCTTAACAATCATCAAAATCGGTAGTAAGAAAATTATTCCTATTTTTGTCAAATGTTAAGCTTCATCAAAAAACAATTCATGCAATTTTGCACCAGGATTTCTTGCACTCATAAGCGATTCACCAACTAAAAAGGAATTTATCCCATTATCTCTCATTTTACTTACGTCATTAATTGAATTAATTCCACTTTCTGTAACAACTAAATACTCTTTAGGAATTTTTGAAAAAAGATTCAATGTAGTGTCAAGATTAACTTCAAACGTATTTAAATTCCTATTATTAATACCGATAAAATTATTAGGAACTTCAAGTGCGATATCTAATTCTTCTTGATCATGAACTTCAATTAACACATCCATTTCAAGTTCATGTGCTAAACGACAAAGACTATGTAACTTATCTTTTTCTAAACAGGCGACGATTAGCAAGATACAATCAGCGCCTATAACTTTAGATTCCAATATTTGATATGAATCAATAATAAAATCTTTTCTTAAGACTGGAATATTACAAGATTGTTTTGCTTTAATTAAATTTGAATTTGATCCTAAAAAAAAATCCTCTTCAGTTAATACAGATAAACAAGATGCTCCATTTTTTGAAAAACTTTGAGCAATTGAAATTGGATCAAAGTTCTCTCTCAATATTCCTTTTGATGGTGACGCCTTTTTTAGTTCTGCTATTACTCCCGCTTTATTATCTTTTATATCTTTCTTAAGTGATTCTATGAATCCTCGTGGATTTTCAATATAGTCAATCGAATTTTTTAAAATTGAAATTGGTTTTTCGATTTTCTGTTTATTTAAATATTCAATTTTCCTTTTAACTATTTTTTTTAAAATATCTGGAGTCTTCATGTTCTTTCCTTAAAGCTCTGACTTAATTCTACTAAGTCGTTGAGCTTCTCCAGCCCTTTCCCTGATTGCAATATATCCTTGGCTTTTTTTATTCCCGATATCAAATTTTCGCATAATCCTGAAACATATATAGCCGCGCCTGAGTTGAATGCTACTATATCGCTTGCGGTGCTTTTGTTGCCTGATAAAACATCTCTTATTAAGGCAATACTTTGTTGTGGATCTTCGACTCTTATATTATCAAGAGGCTGAGTAGTAAAGCCAAAATCTTCTGGGTTAACGTCAAAAGTTTTTATATTTCCATTTTTTAATTCAGCCATATTGGTTGTATCTCCAATACTTATTTCATCTAATCCATCCTTTGAATTAACAACTAAAGCATGTTGTACATCCAGTTCTCGCAATACTTCAGCCATAGGTTGTATCAAGCTTCGATCGAATACGCCTAGAAGTAATTTGTCAACATTAGCTGGATTTGTAAGAGGACCAAGGACATTAAATAGTGTCCTTACTCCCATTTCTCTTCTTGCGCTAATAGCATGCTTCATTGCACTATGGTGGCCAGGGGCAAACATAAAGCCAACACCAATGTCATGAACGCATTGTGCTACTTGATTAGGTGTAATATTTAAATTCACCCCGGCAGCTTCGAGGGCATCGGCACTCCCAGATTTACTCGATACAGATCTGTTTCCATGTTTTGCTACATGACAGCCAGCTGCAGCTGCCACAAACATGCATGCAGTTGATATATTAAACGTTCCAGAGGAGTCACCACCAGTTCCAACGATGTCAACTGCATTTGAGAGGTCTCCTATATCGACGCCTGATGCTAAATCCCTCATCACTCTTGCGGCCGCCGTAATTTCTGTAACAGTTTCTCCTTTCATTCTAAGACTAACCAGAAATCCGCCAATTTGCGCATTTGTAGCTTTACCGGTCATGATGCATTGCATAATAGACCGCATTTGAGAATTACTCAGATCGGATCGAGAAATTATATGATTTATGGCTTCCGAGATATCCATAAGATTTTCCTATTCTCTGGTTATAAGTGAATGTTATTTATTTTTTAAAAAATTCTCTAATAGAGCATATCCATGCTCAGTAAGTATAGACTCAGGGTGAAACTGCAACCCATGGACCTTAAGGTCTTTGTGTTGTACGCCCATTATTTCTCTCATGCCACTCTCAGACTCAGACCAGGCTGTTACCTCTAAGCAACTTGGTAAAGATTTTTCTTCCACTATCAAGGAATGATAGCGTATAGCCTCAAAATCCTCTGGCAAGTCTTTAAATAGCCCAGTTCTTTTATGAGTAATTGTAGATGCTTTGCCATGCATTACTTTTTCCGCATTAATTATATTTCCGCCAAATGCTTGACAAATTGATTGATGGCCCAAACAAACACCTAATATTGGAATAGAAGAAGAAAAAGTATTGACTACCTGCATAGATATTCCTGCCTCATTGGGAGTACAAGGTCCAGGAGAAATGACCAAATATGTTGGTTTTAATTCAGATATTTTTTCTAATGATATTTCATCATTCCTATATACTTCTACCTCAACGCCAAGCTCTCCAAAATATTGAACGATATTAAAAGTAAAAGAATCATAATTATCAATCATTAATAGCATTTCTTTATTTACCTTCTTGACCTGAATCTAACCCAGCTTCCGCTAGTGAGACGGCCTTGAAAACAGCTCGACCTTTATTCAATGTTTCTTTCCACTCTAAATCTGGGACAGAGTCAGCCACTATGCCTGCCCCTGCCTGAATATGAAGTTTTTTATCTTTAATAATCGCGGTTCTAATTGCAATAGCAGTATCCATGTTTCCGTTCCAAGCAAAATATCCGATTGCGCCAGAATAGATACCGCGTCTCACTGGCTCTATTTCATCAATAATTTCCATAGCTCTAATTTTTGGCGCCCCAGATACAGTGCCTGCGGGAAACACTGCTTTAATAACATCAATGAAAGATTTATTTTTTCGCAACTTACCAATTACATTTGAAACAATATGCATCACATGAGAATAACGCTCCACCTCCATCTTATTAGTTAGCTTTACGGTACCCACCTCCGCAATTCTACCAGCATCATTTCTACCTAAATCTATCAACATAAGATGTTCAGCAAGTTCTTTAGGATCAGATAATAATTCTTTTTCAAGCTTAAGATCCTCTTCCTTGGTATGCCCTCTTCGACGAGTGCCAGCAATGGGTCTCACTGTAATCTCGTCATCCTCTAATCGGACAAGTATTTCAGGAGATGAGCCAACGATTTGAAATTCTCCTAAATCAATAAAGTACATATATGGAGAAGGATTAAGACCTCTAAGAGCCCGATACAAATCCAAGGGCTCCGCTAAAAATGGAATACTCAGGCGTTGCGATAAGACAACTTGCATGCAATCACCATCATTTATATATTTTTTAATCTTTTTTACAGCTGACTTAAATGAGCCCTCAGAAAACTCGGAAATAAAATCACTCTCATCTACCTTATTATTGGGTTTTGAGGTATTTCTGGAGACAGATATCTTCATCTCGGAGTGAATTTCATTTATCCGTTTACATGCATCTTCTAAAGTTTGATTCATTGAAATATCGGCATGAACGACAATAAACATTCTACCACTCAAATTATCAAAAATTATAAGCTCGTCTGATACCATTAAAAAAATATCAGGAGTTTTCAAAGGATCCCTTTTTTCTAAGTTAGATAATTTTTTTTCTATAAAGGAGATAGTGTCATAGCCAAAATACCCAACAAGTCCACCTAAGAATCTAGGCATATCTTTTTGTTCTGGTACATTAAAATTAGAGTGATATTCTTCGATATACTTTAAAGGATCATCTACTTCAAATCTTTCATTAGACCCATCACTATTTTCAATACTAACAACATAGCCAGTGATCTTTATTCTAGTTTTACAGGGAAGTCCAATAATAGAATACCTGCCCCACTTTTCTCCTCCCTGTACAGATTCAAAGAGATACCCAAAAGGCCCTTTCACCAGTTTTAAATAGACGCTTAGAGGAGTATCAAGATCTGCTAGTACTTCTCGAGTAACTGGAATTCGATTGAATCCCTGTTTTTTTAAAGACTCAAATTTTTCAGGAGTCATTCTTAAGCTCCAAATAAAAGAAAAATACCTTCCTCAAATTCATTCCATAATCTACTAGTGAACTATCAGAATAGTTGAGTCTATATAATAAAGGAAAAATTTTAGAATTTCTCTAAATAGAAAGAAATAAAAGAGCGGCTAAATAATACTGATCAATTCCTTCATTGAGTCTAGTACCATGTCAGGCTCAGAATCTCTGATATCCAGACCATGATTATATCCGTAACTCATACAGACTATTTGAAATCCTGCTGCTCTAGCTGCTTTCACATCACTTTTTGAGTCACCTATCATAAGGGACTCATTGGGATTTGACTGAAAAAATTTTGCAGCATGTAGTAAAGGTTCCGGATCAGGTTTCTTATTTGGTAAGCTATCTCCAGAGATAATTATTTCAAAAAAATCAAAAAGCTTTAATTGCTTAAGCAGTGGTAAAGTGAATCTTTCTGCCTTATTAGTGACGCAACCAAGATTATAGCCGCTCGACTTTAAATATTCTAAGCCCTCTATTACGCCAGTATATAAGCAAGAACGATTAGCCGTATTTTTAGAATATAAGTCTAAAAATATGGGATAAGCAACATCAAAATCTTTTTCTGATGGTTCTCCATTCATATCCCCAGTTAACGCTCTCTTACACAATTTTTCTACGCCATTACCAACCCAGTCGCGTACTTTTTTTTCGCCATGCGGTTCTCTATTAAGAATCCTCATAAGCTCATCAACACAGTAAGACAAATCGGGGACGCTATCTACTAGAGTGCCGTCAACATCTAAAAGTACCATCTTTGGCTTTATAATTGACATCGAATTAATGATCAGCTTTTTTTAGCTCATTTCTAATTTCTTTCAGGATAGAATCATATTTATATCGATCATCTTCATTCCTCTGACCAAATATTCCAGATCCGATCACAAAAGTATCAATACCTGCTGAAGCTACTTCTGCAATATTTTCTGCTTTGATCCCTCCATCAATCTCTAAACGACAATCTAATCCTTTCTCATCAATCATTTTTCTAACTGCCTTAGCCTTTTCTAAAACATAGGGAATGAAGGCTTGGCCACCGAAACCAGGGTTAACTGACATTAATAAAACTATGTCGCACAAAGGCAATGTGTACTCAAGAACATCAAGAGAAGTTGTTGGAGTAAAAACAAGCCCTGCTTTGCAGCCATTCTCTTTTATCAGCTGCAAGCTCCTATCGACATGATTTGTTCCCTCTACATGAAAAGTGATGTAAGAGGCTCCGGCAGCAGCGAAATCAGAAATAATTCTATCAACTGGGCTTACCATTAAATGAACATCGATAGGTGCAGTCACGCCATGTTTTCTTAATGCTTCGCAAACTAGAGGGCCAACCGTTAAATTTGGAACATAATGATTATCCATAACATCGAAATGAACAAAGTCTGCACCTGACGCTAAGACGTTATCAACCTCCTCGCCTAATTTTGCAAAATCAGCTGCTAATATTGAAGGCGCTATTACATATTCAGTCATTCCCATAACTCCTCACCGGTTATCCGGCCTAAATTTAAATCTGTGGTATTTTTTATGGCACTCACAGCTGTCAATTGTGAAACTTTACCCGAAAAAAAATTACTTTTCAGCCAGGTATTGTGCGATGAAATAGTAAATTACTACTTAAATTTCATAATTTATTGTAAAGGTTTGATAAAAAGGTCGTTATATCCATTTTTATTTAACTCCTTTATGGCTAAATCCAAATCCTCTCGACCCTCAATAGATTTCGATAAAACGCGAAATCTAGTATAGTCTCTTGATAATTCTATCTTCACGATCTTTGTTTCTATTCCTAAAAAAGCTAGTTTTGCTTTTAAGGCCTCTGAGTCCTCATATTTTTTGAAAGAACCTATTTGTATTTGAAAATTTTTATTTTTTTCTGACTGTTCACGTAATTCAATTTTTTCATCGGGTACTTTAATTTCCTGGCGGCCTAATTTTTCATAAAATTTAAATCTTGGCTTGTGGACTAACGATCCTATTTTCACCTGCTTTTTCTCAATTGATTGAGGTTCTCTGTCAGGTTTAGCGCCAATCCATTCTTCTATTGCATTGGAGCTAGGCTCTAATTGAAACCAAGCTATACTCATAATCAATATCCCCAAAAAACAGCCTGTAAGTATCCATATCCAAGGTGGAATAGATTGCTTTTGTTTTTTTGGTGATGCTCTGTACTTATAATCACGAGCCATATAAATCCCTTAACTTATATATCTCACATTTCATCAGGAGCACTTATACCAATAAGATTAAGCCCATTACTTAAGACTTGCTTTATGCCAATAATTAAATTTAAACGAGCACACCTTAAATCTTTATCATTAACCAAAAACTGATGTGAATTATAATATGTATGTAATCCGTTAGAAAGTTCGCGTAAATAATTAATGAGCTTATGAGGCTCATTCTTAATAGCAGATTTATTTATTATTTCAGGATATTTTGATAACTGCCTCAATAGACTTATCTCGTTATCATCAATAAGAAGGCTTAACACATTGCTATCTTTTTGAATCTTAAAGTCTAAATTATCCTTTTCTGCCTGACGAAGAACTGATGCTATGCGTGCATGGGCATATTGGACATAATAAACTGGATTCTCACTCGTTTTTGACTTTGCCAGGTCGAGATCAAAATCCATGTGTTGGTCACTTTTTCTCATCAAATAAAAAAACCTAGCTGCATCTACACCAACGTCCTTTCTTAATTCTCTCAGAGTCACGAATTCTCCCGAGCGAGTAGACATTTTTTTCTTCTCTCCGTCCTCATAAAGAGCTGCAAATTGAACGAGTAGGAAATTTAATTTATTTGATTCTTTGGTAAGCCCCTCAATGGCGGCTTTAATTCTAGGAACATATCCATGATGGTCGGCGCCCCATATATCAATTAACAAATCAAAACCCTTTTCAAGTTTGTTTAAGTGATAAGCGATATCAGATGCAAAATATGTATATTGCCCATTTTCTCTTATTAATACTCGATCTTTCTCATCATCGAATTTTTTTGCTTTGAACCAAACTGCGTTATCTTTTTTATAAGTTAATTTTTTTTCTTGAAGATTCTTTATGGTCTTATCTATTAATCCTAATTTCACCAACGAGCTCTCAAAAAACCAATCATCAAATTCTACATTAAAAAAAGATAAATCTTGGCGAATATCATTTAAGATAGTTTCGAGTCCTATCTCATAAATAGCGTCATAGGAAGCCTTCCCAAGAAGAGACTTAGCCCTTTCAATTAAGCCATCAATTATTTTCTCTTCATCAATTTCTTGTGATTTAAGATTTAAATTATTTTGAAATACTTCCCCTAAAGAAAAGAAATAGTTTTCTTTATTTTCTCTTAATAAATTAGCAGCTATATCTTGAATATAGTCTCCTCTATATCCATTATTTGGAAAATGATTTGAGAATTTTGGCTCGATTAGCTCCAAATACCTTAGCCAAACACTAACCGCCAATATATCCATTTGCCGGCCTGCATCGTTCACGTAATATTCCGTATGTACGTCAAAGCCTATAGCTGATAGTAAATTAGCAATTACAGACCCATAGGCTGCCCCTCTACCATGACCAACATGTAATGGCCCTGTGGGATTTGCTGACACAAATTCAATATGTACCTTTTTATTTTTTCCGTAATTTGAAGTACCATAATTTTCCTTCTTCTCTATAATCTTAAAAATCACATCAGTAAAAGAATTTTGAGAAATTTCAAAATTTATGAAGCCTGGGGAAGCAATAGAGATTTTTGAAATAAAATCTGTCTTTGGAATTGCTTCTGTAATTAATTTTGCTAATTCAACTGGTTTTAGCTGAGCCAACTTACTATTAGCCATAGCTACATTTGAAGCAAAATCTCCATTCTTCTTATCTTTTGTCTCTTCGACAATTGGCTTTTTCAGGTGATCTCGATTCAAAATACCCTGGTCACATAAGTCATTAAGAGCATTTGTAATTAACTTGACAATATTTGATTTCATTTTTTTTGACTAGAACAATATTAAAAAGAAGAATAACAAGAAGCGCCTATAGTTAGCTACTTAAATAATGAAAAATAAACAAAAAATCAATACATACTTACAGGATCAATATCCAAACTCCAACGTACTTTTCTTGCATCCTTGGTGTTACTTAAAAAATTTTCTAACTGATTAAGAATTGGGTGTAATTCGTCTCTTTGAGAAGATTGAATAAGAAGCTGTGCTCTATATCGACCCACTTTTTTTGTCATTGGGGCAGGTATAGGTCCCATTACCTCCACTTTACTATTAGGTAAGAATTTTATCCAATCAGCTACATTTTTTAAAAACATCATGGGTAAATCTATCTTATTTGCCTCACACCGCAACAAAGCTTGATATGCATAAGGAGGTAAATTTGCATCTTTCCTCTCTTGTAGGGCTTCTGCGGCAAATGAAGAATAACCCTTTTTAATCAAAATTCTTAATAGTGAATGATCTGGGTGCCTTGTTTGAAGAAGTACCTGGCCAGGGTGCTCTCCTCTACCGGAGCGACCTGATACCTGTATGATTAATTGAGCCATTTTTTCTGTTGCTCGGAAATCTGCGCTAAAAAGGCCCCCATCTACATCCATAATTACAACTAAAGTTACAAGTGGGAAGTGATGTCCCTTTGCTAACATTTGAGTACCAACCAAAATCGCTGGTCTTTTATCTTTCACATCTGCAAGTAAATCGCTCAAGACACCTTTTCTATTTGTTGAATCTCGGTCTATTCTTATAAGTGGAACTTTAGGAAAATTATTTGTGCAAAAATTTTCCACTTGTTCGGTTCCTTGGCCAATTGCTCCCAAGTTTTTATTTCCACAATTCGGACACTTTTCTGGAATGGAGTTTTGCGATCCACAGTGATGGCACCAAAGAATATTGGAAGATTTATGTATTGTTTGATAAGCATCGCATCTGGGGCAATCTGAAATCCAATTACAATGAAAACAAGTCATTGCTGAAGCATACCCTCTACGGTTTAAAAAAATGATTGCTTGTTGATTGTTATCAATAGTTTCTTTGAGCTTTTTAATAACAATCTCTGATAAGCCAGATTTTAATGGTTGATCTCTAATATCGATAAGATTTGTTTTTGGCAAAAATGCGGTACCTGCTCTTTTTGTTAATTTAAGATGTCTATATCGCCCAGAAGCAACATTATGAATTGATTCCAGTGATGGCGTAGCAGACCCAAGAATTACCGGACATTTTGCTCTTTGTGCTCGAATTACAGATAAATCTCTTGCAGAATATCTGAATCCTTCCATTTGTTTAAATGATGAATCGTGCTCTTCATCTACAATAATTAAACCAAGATTCCTCACAGGAGAAAAAATAATAGACCGAGTGCCCACTACGACTTTATTTATGCCGAGTCTTACTCGCTGCCATGACTTTTCTCTCTCCATGACACTCATTCCAGAATGCATTACGCTTACAAAATTACCTAATCTCTCACTAAACCTTTGTGAGAGTTGCGGAGTTAAGGATATTTCTGGAACAAGAATCATGACTGTTTGTTGCGACTCTAATACGGACTTCGCTAAATTAAGATAGATCTCAGTCTTTCCACTCCCTGTAATTCCCTCCAATAAAAAAACTGAAAAATTACCAAATAATTGGCTGATAGAATCTATAGCTTCTTTTTGCTGTAAGTTAAGTTCATATTCAGGTAATTTTCCAATTACTTTCTCTTCTTTATCATTAATGAGTTTTTCGCCAAAAATATCTTTCTTTATCAGACTATTCAAAGGGCTCCTGAAATTTTTATAATTATTAGTGAGCTCATCTAATGAAATACTTTTTTTTATTTTATCTGAGAAAATATAGAGTAATTCTTTTTGTTTTGGATAGTTTTTTACTAAAGATAATGATTCTAAATATGGTTTCTTTAAGACATAAACTTTATTTTTCAAAGGTAGGGCTTTCAAGTTTTTTCTCAACCGAACTGGAAGAGCTAAGCTAACTACCTCCCCGATATAGAAATGATAATAATTCGATGCCCAGACTAAAAAATTAATGTCGTCTTTTGTTAGTAGAGGCTCTTCATCGAGAAATGCATCTGCTTTTTTTACCCTCTTTTCTGCAAAATTAGTCTCTTTTTTGCACTCAATAATAATACCAATCTTACTTACTTTTCCAAAAGGTACTTTTATCCGCATTCCAGGTTGGCATAACTCATCTCTACTTCCCTCTGGTGGAAGATAATCAAATAATTTTGGTACCGGCACAGGTAACGCTACACTTAGAAATACTTTTGACATAATAGATAGTTTACGCCCTTTTTGATAGATGAAGAAATAAAAATAAACAAAAAATATACTTGTTTAATTTATTAGCTATTATTCTAAAATAATTTTTTTTACTGCTGGATTTTTATCCAAAAAATATTATATTAGCGATATGGATCTATACAAAAAAATTGAATCTTACATTTCTTTTCATACAAAAGATAATTTCTCGCTAAAAAAAATTGATGAGATCTCTGGCGGTAGTATAAACAGAACGATCAAGATTAAAGGTCAAAGTCAATCCTGGTTCGTGAAAATTAACTCTATTGAAAAGAAAGAAATATTTCATTCTGAAATCGAGGGGTTATATGCTTTATCTAAAACAGAATCTTTCGATATACCAAAAATTTTATGTTTAGAAGAATTTGAAAATTATTCTTTTTTAATAATGGAATATATACAGCCAACTCGCTGTAATAAAGAAAAAATAGCCTTAGCGGGAGAAAATCTAGCTAAGATGCATGCGCTTAAAAATATTAAATTTGGATGGGAAAGTGATAATTTTATTGGTACGACAATTCAGATTAATTCATGGACAGACTCTTGGAAAGAATTCTTCAAAGAAAATAGATTAAAATTTCAATTGGATTTAGCTATAAAAAATGGCTATTTCAAAAATATGTATGAAAGAAATGAGCTTTTCTTAGAAAAATGCTCCAGTTTGTTAAATCACTACCCGGAAGCCTCTTTGCTTCATGGAGATTTATGGAATGGAAATTTCTTTTGTGGAAAAGAAGGTGAACTATTAATTTTTGATCCAGCAGTTTATTTTGGCGATCATGAGGCAGATTTAGCGATGACAGAACTTTTTGGTGGATTTGGGCAAGATTTTTATGATGCATATCAAAGTATATTACCCCTAAGCGAGGAGTATAAAATAAGAAAAAAATTGTACAATTTGTATCACATACTGAATCATTTGAATTTATTTGGTGGTGTTTATGAAAATCAAGCTAATGAAATGATTAATTACTTAGTATCAGAGTGTTGAAAACATTTAAAAAATATATATATTTATGTATCAGATTATATTGTAAAAATAAAAATCGAGGAAATTTTTATGTTGAACTCCAGGATATTTGATGAAATTTCTAAAACAATTTCAAAAGAATTGCCGAGTGATCTTCAAGAAATACAGGAAGATATTGAAAAAAATGTTCGCTCCGCCATAGAGAAGACACTGAAAAAACTTAATTTAGTTACCCGAGAAGAGTTTGATATACAGCAGGCTGTATTAATGCGGTCAAGAGAAAAACTTGAAGAGCTTGAGATGAGAATAAAAGAATTTGAAAAGAATAAAGATTGATTTATTTTAGCATGGTAATCAAATTTTCAATCAACACATTTTTATTTGTATGGAAATATGCGCAGTAAAAAAATATTAATCTTCCTTATTTTAATTTCTACTAAAAGCCTCTATGCTGATTCCTTTAAAAGCGAAGACTACAACATTCAAGCAGAAATAATTTCTGATCAGTTAGAGCATCCTTGGAGTCTTGTTTTCCTCCCCTCGCAAGATATTCTTATTTCTGAAAGAACCGGCAACTTAAGAAAAGTTACAAAAGCTGGATTTCTACAAAAACAACCAATTCAAGGTCTCCCTGATATAAAACAAAATGGACAGGGCGGCCTGCTTGATTTAGCTATTCATCCACTTTTTAAAGAGAACAGACTTTTATACTTTTCCTTTTCAGAAGAAACAGAGCAAGGCTTAGGTACAGCAGTCGCATATGGTACATTGGAAAAAAATAAAATAAAAAATGTTAAAGTCATTTTTCGACTGACGCCAAAATCAAATACAAATTATCATTTTGGTTCACGACTTATATTCGATAAGGATAATTTTCTCTATATTACATTAGGAGATCGAGGGTCTCGGCCAAGGGCTCAAAACTTAAACGATCATGCAGGTTCCATCATCCGAATTTATGATGACGGGTCAATTCCTGAGGATAATCCTTTTTTTAACCTTCCTGGTCATAAACAAGAAATTTTTTCTTATGGACATAGAAATGTTCAAGGAATAGCAATCCATCCAACCGTTAATGCAATATGGGCGCATGAGCATGGCCCGCAAGGGGGTGATGAATTAAATATCGTAACATCGGGAACGAATTATGGGTGGCCAGTGATCACTTATGGGAAAAATTATGTTTTCGGAACTGATATTGGAGAGGGAACTCATAAGAAAGGAATGGCTCAGCCGATTCGCTTTTGGGTTCCTTCAATCGCACCCTCGGGCATGATTTTTTATACAGGTGATAAATTTAAAAAATGGAGAGGAAATTTATTGATAGGATCTTTAAAATTCCAGCAACTAGTAAGACTTAAACTGAAAAAAAATGATGTAGTTACCGAAGAAAGGCTTTTTTCTGAGAAATTTGGACGTATACGAGATGTAAAGCAAGGGCCTAATGGCTATATTTATCTCTTAACTGATTCAAAAAATGGAAAATTAATAAAATTAAAGCCTCAATGAAAAAAAAATTATCCAAAGATTACCTTAAAATTAGCGAGCGAGTTCATCTACCTATTAGAGAAATAAAATTTCAAGCTATTCAGTCCACAGGGCCTGGTGGACAACATGTCAACAAAACATCAAGTGCTATTCACCTTATTTTTGATATTCAAAAAAGTTCTTTACCAGAAACATATAAAACTAGGTTGCTAAAACTCAACGATAGTAGAGTTACAAAAAAAGGTTCCATAATCATTAAAGCAAAAAGATTTAAAGAGCAGGATAGGAATAAAGAAGATTCTTTAAAAAGACTTTCTATTATTATAATGTCAGTTTTTAAGTTAGAAAAAAAAAGAAAAATTACCTCTCCAAAAATTGGAGTAAAAAGAAGAAGATCTGAAGAAAAAAAGAAAAAAAGTTTCGTAAAGAATTTGAGAAAAAAAATATATGTCTAAATAATTGTTTGTATTACTCCAACTAGTGAGATAATCAATAAGCCTATCCCAATGAGTTTTTTCAGTTTACTCGAGTCTCCCTGCAAAAGACATTCATGAAATCGAAGACCAATCATATGACCGACTGTAGCTGGCGCTAAGAGAAGCATAGAGATAAAAATTTGCAGATCTACACCAGCAATAAGAAAAGCTGACATTTTTATTATCACCAACAAGAACCACAAAACAAATAAAGTATCTCGATATTGATTTATTTCTACTTTACGAATAGCAACACTTGCAATTAATGGTGCGCCAACTAAAGATGCGCCACTAATATATCCACCAATAAACAAAAGAATCTTATCTATCCATAAAGGCTGATTTTTAAACTCGCGTTGTGTTATCCAAGAAATTGCATAGATAGCTGTTATACAAAATACGAATATAACCATCCATTTTGTTGGCAAACTGAGCAGGCCTATTACGCCTATGATTTTTGGAATAATCATCCAGGTCATAGAGAACTTTACAAAACTCCAATCGCAATTATTAAGCCTTCGGCCTGCAGTAAGGCTTGTAAAAAAAAGTAAGTGAATAGCAATTATAGGAAGAAAGAATAGAGGAGAATCATCAACGAGCAATAATAAGGGTAACCCCAATGCAGCACCGCCAAACCCAATCCCGGTTCTCACAAACCCAGTCCAAGCAAATATAATACTTATAAATATCCATTGGAAAATTGAAAATTCCAAGTTTGGTACCTTTTAGTCTTCTTTAAATTAAAGCTGCCATATAAAAATGTTACACTTTACAAATTATATTATTAACCGGTTACCCTCATGAAGTGTTGGATTTATAGCAGTTCGATGAAAGATGGATTGTATCTATATTTAGATAAGCATGATAATTTTTTAGTGCTGCCAGAGGAATTAAAAAAAATTTTGGGAAAGCTGAATTATGTAATGAGCTTGGACCTTTCGAAATATAAAAAATTAGCGCAAGTAGATATAGAAACGGTAGAAAAATCTATAAAAAATAAAGGTTTCTTTTTACAGGTACCACCAAATTATAAACCAAGGATTTATCACGGTAATGATATTTAAGTAAGGAATTCTATAAGCTTCTATTTTCTTTTATTTGCTGATAAGCCTGCCTAATTTCATGGGTCTTTTTTGTAGCAATCTTCATCATTTCCTCAGGCAAGCCCTTAGATGCAAGCTTGTCAGGATGATGTTGATTCAAAAGTCGTCGATAAGCGTTCTTTATGTCTCCATCGCTAGCCATCTTGTCCAAACCTAATAGAGCATAGCAATCATCCAAAGATAATCCTGGTTTATTTTTATTTTGCAAACCGAGCTCAACCTTTATTATTTGTTCTAAGCGCCTGAATTCAGCCTCCGATACACCTAATAAATTACAAATATGAATTAAGAGATGCTCCTCTGATAAATCTAATTTTCCATCTGCATAAGCTCCCTGTATTTGTATTTCTAAGAACATTCTTATTAACGTTGTTCTTCCTCTGCATTCTTTTTTAAACTGTAGGATGGCTTCATCTAAAGGAAAACTCTCGGACTTTCCCTCATTGAATAATTCAATGGCTGTGGCCCTCATATCAGAACTTAGCTCCATTTGTCTCATCACTTCCTCAGCTAGAAGAATCTCTTGCTTTGAGACCTTGCCATCTGCCTTGGCTATCGATCCTAAAATACTGAATGTTGCTGCAAAAAATGCCGTCTGAACTCTTTCTCGGTCACCGCCAATAAAAGGTTTATCTGATAAATTTTTAATGCCATGATCAAAATTATGGCCCAAGGCCACCCCCAAAGCAGCGCCCAAAGGGCCGCCAAGCATAAAACCAAAAGCTCCACCAATTAATTTTCCCCACCAATTCACAATTTTCTCTCTCCGAGCGACTTAAATAAATAAGTTATATTTTTTATTCGTAATTTTGTAAATCTTTCAAATAAGTAATATCAACTTGATAACCTTTCCCCTTTTTCCTTATTGGCAGCGAAATCAAGTTATCTCCTTCACAAGGGCCATGGATACATAAACCACTATCTATTTCAAATAATGCTCCATGAAGTGAGCATTCTATAAAATTGTTGTCCAAATCTAAAAACTGATTTTCCTGCCATTCTAGAGGTGCGCCTGTATGAGGGCACGAATTAACATATGCATTTAATTTTTTATCCCGAAAAATAACAAAAAAGGGGGCTCCATCCATATTTTCAACTGAAAATCCAAGAGATTGGCTTTCGTGTGATTCTTCTGGAATGTCTATATTGATCCAATTTGACATGCAAGGCCCTTAAACTTTTGTTTTTATTGTCGCAATGTTAGAAATTTCTCTTTCTGAATCAATTCGATATTTTTTAAAAAACTCATTCCAAGTAAGACTGGGGTATTTTTTGATAAATTTGGCATTATCACGGCACTTATATTAGTTAATCTAATTGAACCAACTCTGATATTTTTTAAATTTGTCCTGTAAACAACTATAGTTCCATTTGCAGTCTGACTTACTGCCTTTCCTAAATTGGATAGTTGAAGTGAACTAGCAATATCTTGAGGAATAGCTACATCAGTCGCTCCAGTATCTACTAAAAAAGTAACTGATTTTTCATTGATAAAACCATTTACTACATAATGTCCTTGACGGTTTCTTTTTATAATAACTTGGTTTACGCCTGTATCATTATAAATATTTGAAGAGGGCTCATTTAAATTGTCATCATTCTCTAAAAGCTGTTGAAAGATATAGGTAAAAAAAATTAGCCCAGAAATCCAAAATATAATTACTATAGTGTTCTTTATTCCATTCAAATTATTTGTAGTTTGTTTTTTGGTCAATTTATCATTCCGGAAAGATTTACAGCTTAATAAAGAAGATATACTTTTTTCTATAGAGCCTCAATAAATAAAAATCCATTCAATCTTTCGAGAGAATGGATTTATAGTAATTGATTGGTTATTATAGATAGATAAAGAAATTTAGATATTATCTACTGAGCCTTCTATTTTGGCTCTATGCCTATCTGAGACTGAATGTAATTTTGAAGTCCGATTTTACTTATCAGTCCTATTTGCTTTTCTAAGAAATAAGTATGATCCATTTCCGAGTCATCTAATTGCTTTACTAAAATATCTCTTGTATCAAAATCGTCTTCGGATTCACATATTTTTATCACTGACTTCAAATTATTTACGGTCTTATATTCCATCTCTAAATCATTTTTTAACATTTCTTCGACATCAGATCCCATGTTAACATCTGCTCGATTATTGAGGTTGGGGGTTCCCTCTAGAAAAAGCATACGATCTACCAGCTGTTGAGCATGTTCAGTTTCTTCTTGCATTTCATGATAAAGTCTTTCATGTAGGATATTTAATCCCATGTCTTTGTATTTTTGAGCATGGACAAAATATTGATCTCTTGCCGCTAACTCATTATCTATAAGCATTTGTAACTCACTAACTACTTTAGAACTGCCTTTCATTGTTTACCTCCAATCTGTGACTGCAAATAATTTTCTAAGCTAGAATTTTCTATCAACCATTGTTGAGTCTCAATCCAGTCAATTTCCTCTTCAATACTTTCTAAAATTTCAGTCAGCTCATCTCTAGAAACATAATCGTTTTTTGTTTCAAGAAAACCGATTTCTTTGACTAAATTTTTACGCACATTTCCATAAATCTCTTTATCGCAACTAAGCATTTCTGGTATATCTTCTCCAATCATTAATTTTCCCAATTCTTGTAGATTGGGTAAATCTTCTAGAAACAAAATGCGCTCAATTAATTTATCAGCAAATTTCATCGATCTAATTGAGGCTTTATAAACATGATCATTATACAAATCTAATCCCCAATCTTTAGCGATTCGAGCATGAAGAAAAGTTTGATTTATTAGAGTTAGCTGATCTCTCAAGCAACTATTAAGTGCTTTGTTTATTGACGCTTCGATTTTCATTGGTCTCTCCAATTCTGGTTAATCAATAATCCGATAAAAAAACCAGTTATATGTATTTCGGAAATGCATTATATGATGTAAAATAAAAACCTATATGGATGCTAATCAATATTATTATCATTAGTGGGTGCAGTAAGAAATGTTTGTATGTGTTTGTAAAAAAGTAACTGATAAACAAATAAAGATGGCCTTTAAAAATGGAGCCTATTCTGTAGAGAAACTTAAATCTCTTCTGAACCTTGGAGCGGGGTGTGGCCAATGTGTTGAATATACAAAAATATTACTTGAGACCTATAAAGCTGAAGAAGTATCTAAATTAAGGGCTAAAAAGCTTCCCCCGGAATTACGAATCATTCGTTAGTGGCGAGAGGATGGTGCAGGCAAGTGCTCGCCATAACTTATCTAACTTTTAATTCACCAAGAGAAAGATCTACGATCAGGTAAAAGCAGGCAATCTTCAACACTACTTTCTGCTAAGACTTTTTTTCAAGAAGTATAAATGAAATGAAAGATAAACAAGAACTATTATCTGTAGAACTACTCATTAGTACCGAATGCGCTCATTGTCCCATCATGCTGAATCATTTTTCAAAAATTGTAAAGGAGGGACTAATTTCAGAGCTAAAAGTTTTAAATGTAGCAATGAATCCAGAAATAGCGGTAGAGAGGGAGATTAGATCTGTTCCCTGGGCTAGAGTAAATGAATTTATCCTTGAAGGTTCTTATACATATGAAGAGTTAAAGACTTGGATTGATCATGCAATTAATAATAGTGGGGAAAAAGAGTATTTTCTTTTAATGCTTAATAATCAACAATTAGAAAAGGCTATAAACTTTACACAAAATAATCTATCAAGATTGGATTTGCTTATAAATCTTCTTGCAGATCCGCAGACGACAATGGCAGTACGAATTGGTATTTCAGCAATTTTTGAGGATTTATCGGAAAAGGGTAAATTAGAATCAGCTTTACCAAATTTAATAAAACTACTCGACTCAAAACATGAAATCATAAGAATAGATGCTGTTTACTTTCTAAGTTTACTCGATTACAAAAAAGTAGAGCGTCATTTAAAATTGCTACATAACGATAGAAATCAAGAAATCAAAGATATTGTTTCGGAGTTTTTTCAAAAAAATATATAGGTAAAAATGTTAACGAAAACTGCTAAAATTTTCCTTTTATCTGGCGCTATAGCTGGAGCCTTTACTATAATAATCGGCGCCTTTGGGGCTCACAGTGCCAGTAATATACTTAATTCAAATACAATGGCTATGTTCGAAACTGGTGTTAAATATCAAGGCCTACATTCTCTCGCTTTGCTCTTTACTGGGCTAATAATGAAGCAAAATATAGTTACTTTTAAATTCTCAGGATGGTTTTTTATAATTGGTATTTTTGGCTTTTCAGGGGGTCTTTATATTTTTTCCATGAGTAGTTATAGCTGGATTCATGTTTTTATTCCCCTTGGGGGCACAGCTTTCTTGCTGGGTTGGATTTTTCTAGCGATAGGAATTTTCCAGCTAAAATAATAGTTCCTTTCTTTCTAAAATAGAATAAGTATATGAAATTGGATTTTCCCCCTCCTCTACTTTTTCTATTCTTTCTATTTCATTCCACTCAGAAACATTAAATAAGGGAAAATAAGCATCTCCTTCTGGTAATTTATGCACATATGTCAAATACATTTTTGTTACAGACTCTATTGCTTGGCTATAAATCTCTGATCCTCCAATTATCATCGATTCCTCACTTTCATTGCAGCTATCAATAGCTGATTTAAGGCTATAAAAAACTTGGGCACCTTTCGCAGAAAAATTTTCATCTCTTGTAACTACTTTATGGATTCTTCCAGGCAAAACACCGGGAAGAGAGTCCCAAGTTTTCCTGCCCATTATAATCGATTTTCCCATAGTAAGCTTTTTAAAATTACTTAAGTCTGATTTTAGTTGCCATGGTAGTTTATTGTTATTTCCAATAACTCTATTATCTGCTAAAGCGGCAATTATTGATAAGTTTTTTATAATAGATTTCATCTTTAAATAATAAATTAAAAAATCAAACTGCAACTTTTCCCTTAATATGAGGATGGTGCTCGTAATCAATTAGCTGGAAATCTTCGAACTTAAAATCAAACAAATTTTTTATATCTTTATTTAATTTTAAAGTAGGAAGAGAGTGTGGCTTTCGTGATAATTGTAATTTTATTTGCTCTTTATGGTTTGAATAAATATGCGCATCACCCAAAGTATGAATAAAATCACCTGGCTTCAGTCCACACACCTGAGCAATCATCATAGTTAATAAAGAGTATCCAGCGATATTAAAGGGGACACCAAGAAAAATATCTGCACTTCTTTGATACATCTGACATGAAAGTCGATTTCCATCAACATAAAATTGCATAAAAGTATGGCACGGGGCTAGAGCCATCTTTCCCTTTTTGACATTTTCTTGAGGTGAAATAGTCTCATCGGGAAGATCCGCTGGATTCCACGCACTGATTATGATTCTTCTTGAGTTTGGATTTTTCTGTATTTGGCCTAATGCATGCTTTACCTGATCAATGCTTTCTCCCGAAGGGGTTGGCCAATTTCTCCATTGAGAGCCATAAACTGGGCCTAAGTCTCCATTATCATCCGCCCATTCATTCCAAATTTTTACATTATTTTCTACTAAGTACTTTGTGTTAGTGTCGCCTTTTAAGAACCAAAGAAGCTCATGGACAACTGATTTAAAATGTATTTTCTTTGTTGTTACTAAAGGAAATCCCTGTTCCAAATCAAATCTCATTTGATAGCCAAATATCGAGACCGTTCCTGTGCCAGTACGATCCTCTTTTAGTTTGCCTTTTTGCGATACATGCCTCAGTAAATCTTGATATTGCCTCATTTTTCTATCTTCATATTTTTAGACTGCCAATATAAAACTATACCAGCGATAAACATAGGGATACAAAGGATTTGCCCTAGAGTAAGCCAATTAAAAGCAAAATATCCCAGATGAGAATCGGGTATACGCAGAAACTCAATAAAAAATCGGAAAAAACTGTACCCTATTAAGAATAAGCTAGATATAGACGAAATGACACGCGGCTTTGATGAATAGATCCATAAAATTATAAATAAAATCAGGCCCTCAAAAAAGGCTTCATAAAGCTGAGTGGGATGAAGAGCTGGAGTAAACTTATCCTCTAGAGTTAAATTGAGTTTATTTAGGCATAGATCAGCGCGCTCAGCACACCCTACCTTCATTGCCCATGGAAGATTACTAGGAGAGCCCCACAACTCTCCATTAATAAAATTTCCTAACCTACCTGTAAATAGTCCAACGGGTGTAATTACTGCAACAAGGTCCATAACAGGCCAGAAACGTAATTTCTGTTTATAAGAAAAAATCACCACGGCTATAATCACTCCGATCAGTCCTCCATGAAAGGACATTCCTCCCTCCCAAATACGTAACAAAATTATTGGATCTTTTAGCCATGCGTCGAATCCATAAAAAAATATATAGCCTAGCCTTCCCCCTATAATCACTCCAAGTGCCCCATAGAAAATTAATTCATCAACTTGATTTTCTGAAATAAAGAAAGACTCATTTTTTACTTTTATGAGAGCTAATTTCCATGCAAAAAGAAAGCCAAGAACATACATTAATCCATACCAATGCAATTCGAGTGGGCCTAAGGAAATGAATATCGGATTAATTTCTGGATATAGCATAATGTTTGATTCTGTATAACCTGCTTCATTAATTTAAAAAAAAAGAAAATGTTTTATATTGTTTTTTATTTTTTTTTAAAATTTAAAAAAATTTTAAATAATTTTTATTTACTCATCATGATATAAGTAATTAGCTATTTTTTAATTTCATAGAAATTGAATATACACTTTTCACCAATTTTTGACTAAATAATCTTACTAAAACCTATCTTTAAATTGGTTCAAAACCTGCACGAAAATTTTCTTTCCGATTAAATATAAAAATAAATGGACTTCATCAGTAACTCCATGCCATTGTAAGGATGTAGTTCATTACGTAACTCATCTCAAAGCCCTTTTAATTGATCAAGTTATGTAATCTCAATGCCTGATATTGTCGTACAGGATCTTACAATTTTATATTAAGGAATAGACTTGCTTTCAGCGCGTCTAAATAAATATGAGCACAATAAAGCCTAAAATACTTAGTAGTATAAATAGAAATCGTAGACTTCATACTGAAATTTGCGCACAGCGCACGCGCCTATATAGGCTTGCATGGTCATGGTGTCATGATAAATATCTTGCTGATGATCTTGTCCAAGAAACGCAAGCGCGAGCACTTGATAAACTAGATAGCCTAAGAGAGGAGACAAGTCTCGCAGTTTGGCTCACAAGAATAATGGCCAATTTATATCGAGATCAATTTAGAAAAACAAAAGAAGAAACAGGAATAGATATAGAGCCTATTGAAGACGAAGAAACCCCTGAAAGAGCTGCAGATAGGTCACAACTAGTAAAAAGAACGAGAGAGGCAATAATTGCCCTGAAAGAAGATCAACGTCAAATAATTACCCTAGTAGACTTATCGGGTTTTAGTTACGCAGACAGTGCAAGAATTCTTGATGTCCCTGTAGGAACAATAATGAGTAGGCTGTCGCGCGCAAGAGGTAAATTAAGGGAGCAACTAGAGCATAAGATAGAGAAAAAGCAGAAAATTATACCTCTCAGGAAAACTATATGAGTAGTAATAAGGATATTGAGTTAAATGCATACGTAGATGGTGAGCTAAGCGACGATGATCGTATAGAAATACTATCAATTATGCGTAGCAACCCAGAAATAGCAAAAACAGCATGCGAATTAGCAAATTTAAAAAGTCAATTACAACTTGCTTATGCGGCACCGCCGGGGATTGGCGTAAAAGGTGTCAAGTTAACAAGACGGCATTGTAATGCCATAGCTGCGGGAGCTGTAATGTTGGCAACAGGGCTCATTGGTGGCTGGTTTGTTGGAAATAGCCCCTCTCCTGGCGATAGATTTGTCATGTTAGATTCTAATGGCTATGGACAGGCACCAGCTTACTCAAAAAACGCAGAAACAAGAATTGTGTTTCATCTGACTACACCAGATCAAACTGAAGTCAGCGAACTATTGTTTGATATAGAAGAAATGTTAGTAGAGCATAGAAAAAAGGGAAGCCCACTTCGAGTTGAAATCGTAAGTCATGGAGAGGGTCTAGATCTATTAAGAACAAAGCTAAGCAAACATCAAGCGACAATTAATAAGCTTGCCAGTCAATTCGACAATCTCACCTTTGTCGCATGTAAAAATACAATAGAGAGAGTGGAAGTTTCAGAGGGTATAGAAATAACTGTCTTGCCAAGTGTAAAAATAATAGACTCTGGTGTAACACATGTAGTAAAACGTCAAAAAGAGGGCTGGACTTATATTAGGGTCTAGAAAATCTTTTTTTAAAATGAAGTTGGTCAAATTTATAGCTTTCTTTTTTTTTATTATATTTCCCTGTCAACCTTTGATGGGAGACGATCTTGAAATATATAAAGTGGTTTATCACATCAATGAAGATGATCCGAGCAGGCAAGCAAGTATTTTGAGAAATATTCAAAATCATATAGATGCTATCGAAAATAAAAAATCGGATATAAGAGTTGTTCTCCACGGTGATGGATTATCAATACTTATTATTCCAGTTGCCCTGAAAAGGCTTAAAAAGTTTAATTTTGCTAATGCTCACATTCAAACCGTTGCAAATATTGATGCACTGAAATTACAGGGAGTAAATTTTAAAGTTTGCTCAAACACAATTATAAATCGCGGTATTGATATAGAAAATGACCTATATGACGTCGAATCTCAGGATATTGTAAAAAGCGGGATAAACGAACTAGTAAGATTGCAAAATCTTGGATATGTATATATTAAACCCTGAGAATATTATGAGCCTTACTCAGTAAAAATTTAGCTAAAATTTATTTGAAAGGCATCTTTAAATCGATCTTTAAAATCATTTCTCGAAAAAAAGTGATTCTGTGATCCTTTTTTCTCTATTTTTATAGCGCCCATGAGTGATGCTATTCTTCCTGTAATTTCCCAGTCTAAATTATTCATTAGTCCAAATATTAGACCTGCTCTATATGCATCACCACAGCCTGTAGGATCAGCGGCCTTTTTAATCGGTGCTGAAGGTATACTGATGGAAGTGCCATTTGTGAATATCGTCGATCCATGCTCGCCATGAGTTACAATAATAGCTTCAACCTTTTTAGCATGATTATTTATACTAACACCTGTTTTTTCTTCCATAAGTTTTGCCTCATAATCATTAAACGCTAGCCATGAAGCTTGCTCAACAAATTTATTTAATTCATCTCCAGTAAACATAGGCATTCCTTGCCCCGGATCAAAAATAAAAGGAATTCCAAGCTCATTAAATTGTTGTGAATGATCAATCATTCCTTGCCTACCATTGGGGGAGACAATTCCTAAAGATACCCCTTCATAGACACCAATCTTATTCAAATGAGAAAAATTCATTGCACCAGGATGAAATGTAGTTATTTGATTGTTATCAACATCCGTGGTAATAAATGCTTGCGCAGTAAACGCATTTTCTATCTGCTTTATACCGTCGTTTATAATTTTATTTTGACTCATCCACTCCATGTATGGAGAAAAATCAGATCCAACAGTAGCAACTGGTAGGTTGCTACCGCCTAAAAGATTTAGATTAAAACTTATATTGCCTGCGCAACCGCCATAGTTACGAGCCATTTCTGGAGCCAAAAAAGAAATATTTAAAATATCAATCTGATCAGGCAAAATATGGTTCTTAAATTTGTCATCAAATTGCATCACGGTGTCAAACGCCATAGAGCCAGAAATTAATGCTGTCATGAGTGTTACCTAAATTCGTTAAATATAATATGTTTGATTTTTTTTCGATAATATATGAAAAGTGTTTTATAATTAAAAAAAAAGATCATTATGAAAATTTTAGTAAAAATATGTATTATTTCGTTGGCGCTTAGTGGTGCTTCTCTCGCTTATGCAGATTCTAAGATAGAATATCACTTAGCTCTTAAGAGTGCCCAAAAAGCGTTCAATCGATTAAAATCGGATAGCGAGGAACGCCTGGCTAGTCAGAATCTTTTAAGTCAAGCTAGGGAAGCCGCTAAAATTGGCGATTTTGCAGAAGCGCTTAAGCTAACAGAAAAAGCTGAATTCTATAGCAACATTTCTCTTTGGATATGTGAGTGAATATCGATATATTGCTTTATTCCTAACTCAAGAGGGCTTCCATTTTAAATCAAGCTCTCGAGCAGCTTTTACGTCATCGAGCCGCTTTACGGGCATGTTATGAGGAGCCAGTTTTACTTTATCTGGATCGCTCTCTGATTCTTCTTTTATCCTAACCATGGCTTCAATAAAGCCATCCAGCGTATCTTTTGATTCACTCTCTGTCGGCTCAATAAGAAAACATTCAGGCACTAAAAGGGGGAAATAAGCAGTGGGCGCATGAAACCCATAATCTAAGAGCCTTTTCGCATAATCCATAGCATGTATATCTAAGTCTTTCGCCTGTTGGCGAAGTGTGACGATGAATTCATGCGTTGCTCTTCGCTGAGGATAAGCCAAATCAAAGCCAAGCGATTTCATTTTTGATGCCATATAGTTGGCATTTAAAGTAGCATACTCAGAAACTCTTACCATTCCTTCCTTTCCGAGCAAGCGTGCATACACATAAGCCCTTAAAAGAACTCCTGCATTTCCAGCAAAACCCATTAATTTGCCAATACTCTGGGGGCACTCATTTTCGGTGAGCCAAGAGTATTGACCATTCGAATCTTTACCTACCATCGGCACAGGTAAAAAAGGCTTAAGTCGCTCTGAAACACCCACCGGACCAGCTCCGGGGCCACCACCACCATGAGGAGTCGAAAAAGTTTTATGAAGGTTCATATGAATTACATCAAAACCCATATCACCAGGCCGCACTTTCCCAAGTATCGCATTCAAGTTGGCTCCATCGTAGTAAAGTAAACCTCCTACTTGGTGAACGATCTCTGCAATATCCTTTATACGCCTTTCAAACACGCCGACTGTGGATGGGTTGGTAAGCATAATTCCAGCGGTCTGAGGGCCTACCACCGCTTTCAAAGCTTCTATATCAACATCACCATCTGGTTTTGTGGGAATTTCTCTGGCTTTGTAGCCACACATAACGGCAGTCGCGGGGTTAGTCCCATGAGCTGCATCGGGAACTATAATTTCTGATCTGTCGCTATCTCCATTTGCCTCATGATAAGCTCGAATCATTGCAACGCCAGCAAACTCTCCCTGAGCTCCTGCAGCTGGAGCTAGTGACACTTTTTGCATTCCAGTTACTTCTTTAAGAATTTCTTGTAATTCATACATGCATCCCATAAATCCTTGACTGTGGCTATAAGGTGCGTATGGGTGACGTCCGATTAATCCGGGTAACATAGCCAAACTATTACAAGCTCTTGGGTTATGTTTCATAGTGCATGACCCTAATGGATAGAACTCTGTATCAATTGAGAAATTTTTTCTAGAAAGCCTAGTGTAGTGTCTTACAGCCTGTAATTCAGACACTTCAGGTAAATGAGGTTTGTTAATCCTCTGAAGCTCTCCTGGTATACCGGAAAGTTTTGAACCAGTCTGTGGGGCTTGCGCAAAAGCCCTTCGCCCGGTTTTCGATTGTTCGTGTATTAGCATTTTTCTACCCTATCATCGATGAAATTTTAACCTTTAATAGCTTTTTCTAGAGCAATTTTAAATTTTTCTATATCTTCCATTGTTCTTTTCTCAGTGGCACAAATTAAAATTGCATCACCTAATTCTGGGTAATCCTGGTACAAATCATACCCCCCAAGAATATCTTCATCTGCTACTACTTCTAGAATCTGTTTTGCTTTCTTTGGGACACGCAATGCACTTTCATGAAACGAGGGTGCCTGAAATATCTCTTCAACGCCCTCAATACTACACAAAAGCTTAACAAGTTCGTTTGTATTCGAATGACACATTGTTGCGACATTAGCCAACCCATCAGCGCCGAGCAATGACATGTGAATCGTTGCAGCAGTGACTAGCAAGCCTTGGTTAGTACATATATTAGACGTTGCTTTTGAGCGACGTATATGCTGCTCTCTCGCTTGAAGAGTTAACGCATAGCCAGATTTTCCATCCAGATCTACCGTTCTCCCAATGATGCGTCCTGGCATTTGTCTCACGAGTTTCTCAGCACAGCACATAAATCCAAAGTAAGGTCCTCCAGACGATAAGGGCGCTCCCAAGGGCTGCCCCTCTCCAACAACGATATCGGCGCCTGATTGACCCCATTGGCCCGGGGGTTTAATGACATTCATAACCAGCGGGTTAACTACTCCGATAATTAAAAAATCGTTGTTATGTGCCCAATCGGTTAAAAAATCAGCTTGCTCTAGAATTCCGAAAAAGTTTGGTTGGGCAATAACCAATGCCGCAAAATCCTCTTTTCCATAAGCTTCGAGTTTAACCGAATCTATTTGACCAGTCTTTATATCGAAAGGTATCTCTACTAATTCGATGTCCTGATTATGAACAATCGTCCTTGCTACTTTTCTGTACGCCGGATGTAAATTTTTTGGCACGAGGATTCGCTTCGACTTTGACTTCTTGTTAGACCTAACAGCCATCAGAATAGCCTCTGCAAAAGCCGTTGCTCCGTCATATAAGGATGCATTAGACACATCCATGTCCATGATAGCAGTCATCATTGATTGATATTCATATAATAATTGTAGGGTGCCTTGACTAGCCTCTGCTTGGTAAGGGGTGTATGCGCTGTAGTACTCCCCTCTGGTTGTAATTTGCCAAACCGCAGCTGGTATATGATGATCATAGGCTCCAGCGCCAATGAAGCATGTAGGCTGACCGTCTTTTTTCGCATAGCCATCCATTAATGCAGCTACTTGCATTTCAGATAATCCTTTTGGAATCGCGGTTAATTCTTCTGCTCTTAATTCGTCTGGAATTTCGTCGAAAAGATCATCAATCTTCTCTACACCAATTGTATCTAACATTTCTTTTACTTCATGTTCTGTATGCGGAATAAACGGCATTATCTTTACCTGCTATCATCTAAAATTTTAAAAAGTATTTCTTGGTTAATTCTCATTTTCACAAAAATTAGTATAGGATTCTGCATCCAATAAAGTCCCCAAATCATTTAAATCAGTCGGTCTTAGCTTGAACATCCAACCATCATCGTAAGGATTTTGATTTATCGTCTCAGGTGATTGAACAAGAGCTTCATTCGACTCTAAAACTTCACCGCTTATTGGGCTATACACATCCGATGCAGCTTTCACTGACTCAACAACAGCTGCGTCTTCTCCCGTGTTAAAAATAGTGCCTATTTCTGGTAACTCGATAAAGACTAAGTCGCCCAGTGCTTCTTGAGCGTGGTCAGTTATACCGACAATGAGAGTTCCATCTTCCTCCTCTCTTACCCATTCATGGCTTTTTGTATATTTTAATTCTTCGGGTACGTTACTCATCAATTATCCTCTAAAGATTTTTTATTTTTATACTTCTATTTTGATACTGCCATTTCTGACAAATGGCGCCTTGACGCTTCTCACTGAAAATTTATTATTACGAATTTCCACGGTGAGTGCTTCGTCGTATTTGAAACTCATCCGAGCTAGTCCAATAGATCTTTGTAAAGTTGGGGAAAATCCTCCTGATGTAACCTCCCCAACCTGATCATTGCTATTGAATATTTTCTGGTGACTCCTTAAGACACCTTTATCTTCCAAAATTATGGCTATAAATTTACGCACATTACCTTCTCTTTTTTGAGCCTCTAAAGCAGAGCGTCCAATAAAATTTCTGTTGTTATCGAATGAAACAGTCCAATTTAAGCCTGAGTCCAATGGGGTAGTTGATTCATCCATGTCAGTACCATAAAGATGCATGCCCGCCTCAAGCCGCAAGGTATCTCTAGCTCCCAGTCCGCAAGGTTGTAACCCGGATGAATATAAATCATCCCACAGCTTCTTTGTTTTCTCTTGAGGAAGAATAATTTCAAAACCATCCTCTCCGGTATAGCCTGTCCTGGCAACAAACCAATCTGCATCAGACACGGAGTAGAATGAGGGCAAATCATTTGTTGCGTTTCTCAATTTTGTAGAAAAAAGCTTAGAAGCCTCTGACCTAGCAGAGGGGCCTTGAATCGCAATCATCCCTAAATCAAAACGGGGTAATACTTCAACACTGAATTGTTTTGCAATTTCCTTTATCCAATTTATATCTTTCTCTGTTGTGCCAGCATTAACGACTATCCGAAAGAAATCGTCTTCGATAAAGTAAACTATCAGATCGTCTATGATTCCGCCCTCAGGTCTCAACATGCACGTGTAGAGGGCCTGTCCTTTTTCTTTTAATTTTGCTACGTCGTTAGCCAGAAGGTAAGATAGGAAAGACTTTACTTTGGGGCCTTTGAGGTCAACAACTGTCATATGACATACATCGAACATTCCAGCTTGACTGCGAACTAAATTGTGCTCGTTAATCTGAGAGCCATAATTTACCGGCATATCCCACTCTCCAAAGGCAACCATTTTGGCGCCCATATTCCTGTGGGATTCGTTAAGAATAGTTTTTTTTAATGTAGACATATTTTCCTCTGAAAAACAGACTATTGAAGTCGCACAAATCACGACTCGTTCATCCGCCCCTCTGTCCGGTAACCTGAGAGTTTACCCCGTCGGTGGACGCTGCTGCGTCTCTCTCCAGAGTCAGCCTTGAATCTGACGATCCACTCCTTACGATCCTATTACCTGAGCGATTCCGGGCGGAATTTGCGCCTTCGGTGCTGAATTATCAGTCTCTCTCGTAAGATTATAAGCTGAAGCTCTTATTGTATTGTCTTGCTGGCGTCATGCCAAGAAAGGAAACCAGGGAAATTAACGTGTTTAGGGCTTAAACAGTAATTACCCTAATAACTACGTACTAATTATATAGAACTTCAACCTTGTCTTATAAGACCCTACTGTTGCATTTTGTAGAATGGTTCAATTATTTAGAAAATTAGTATTTTCCAACTGATTTTCTCACAAGCAAAATTACAGGCAACAGACCAACAGCTACAAGAGCAAGCGCAGGTAAAGAAGCTCTCTCCCACTGGCCTTCCGAGGTAAGCTCAAAAATTTTCACTGCTAGAGTATCCCAGCCAAATGGCCTTAAGAGTAACGTAGCGGGCATCTCCTTCATAACATCAACTAAAACAAGAAGGCCGGCGGTAAGTAGGCCGGGTCGTAAAATTGGAATATAAATTCGTTGAATAATTTCCCTCTGCTGAGCACCCATGCTTCTCGCGGCCTCTCGCAGTGTTGGCCTTATTCTCTCCAAAGAGCTATCAATGGGGCCAAAAGCTACAGCTAAAAACCGAACAAAATAAGCCATGATTAACGCAAAAACAGTGCCTGAAAAAAACAAGCCTGGGTCGTACCCCAAAATCCATTCAAGGCCATCTGCGAATCTATTGTCAATCCAAGTGAGGGACAACATAACACCTACTGCCAAAACGGATCCGGGTAGCGCATAGCCAAGAGTGCCCACTCTTACGCCAAATCTTGTGAATGAATCTCGATAATATCGATTTGAAAACGCGAGAATGAAAGCGCCGCAAATAGTTAGTAATGCTGCTATTAATCCCAGAGTGAAGGTATGTCCGACAAGGTCCCAATATCTCTGATCGATAAACTCCAATCTATCCCAACCCCAAACTGCTAATTGTCCAACTGGAAGCATAAAAGCAAAAAACAGAATAGTCCAAGCATAGAAACTTGCGATAAAACCTTTTGCTCCGCGTAACTTAAATCGCTGTTTTACCCCATTACGAATATCATCAGCGTAACTTGCACGGTAACGGAAACGACGTTCTATGACTAAAACCACAAGAACAAAGGTTAACAAAATCGAAGCTAACTGGGCCGCGCTGTGCAGATCGAACAAACCAAACCAAGCTTTATAAATAGCGGTAGTAAACGTATCAAAATTGAAAACCGCCACTGCGCCAAAATCTGCTAAAGCTTCCATCAACGCCAGACTTAATCCAGCAATTATTCCTGGTCTGGCCATGGGTAATGAAACGTGAAAAAAAGCTGACCACGGGCCTCTACCCAAACTTCTAGCAGCTTCGTACGAACTTTGGCCTTGGCCTAGGAAAGAAGCTCTTGAAAGCATGTAAACATATGGATACAAGACTAAAGTCATAACAAGAACAACGCCGAAAGCATTTCTTATCTCAATGGACCATCCCTCAGGTAAGCTGTACCAGTCTCTGATTATCTGCTGAATTGGGCCAGAGAAATCGAAAATTCCCAAAAAAACAAAAGCCAGCACATACGCGGGTAAGGCAAATGGAAGCATTAGCGCCCAGTCAAGAATCTTTCTTCCTGGAAAATCGCAAAGGCTTGTCAGCCAAGCAAGAGACACACCAAGAACGGTCGTGCCCAAACCAACACCGAAGATAAGTATGGTGGTATTTAAAATTAAGTCATTTAAAATCGTAGAACTTAAGTGACTCCATATTTCAGGATCTATTATGGCCCATGAGCCAATAATAACCGCAAGGGGAATTAGAACTATTATGGCAAGAAATCTGCTTGACCAGCGCCATCCTAATCCATCTTGATTTGCTTCATTCTTATCGATTTTTTTTAAAGCAAATCTTTTAGTCATTTAGATGAATTCAAATGGTCTAATTATAGAAACGTTATGGAGAAAAGTCCTTTTTCCCCCAATATTTTAGCGATAGCCCGCTCTGTCCATTAGACGAACGGAATCAGCCTGAAGTTTTCCAGCTTCACTAAGGTTCATTGAATCTGCTTTAAAGTCTCCCCAGGCCTTAACTAAGTCCGTAGGTTCGACTCTGGGATTGACCGGAAATTCTTGATTAATTCCAGCAAAATCACCTTGTGCAGCTTCAGATGACAAAAACTCTAAGAGTTGTTTTGCTTCTTTAGGGTGTTTTGCAAATTTTGTAACTCCAGCCCCAGAGACGTTAACATGCACTCCAGTGCTATTTTGGTTTGGCCAAGCAAGAGCTAACTTCACTGAAGGATTTTTTTTCTGAATTCTCCCAAAATAATAAGTATTCACAATACCTATATCGCATTGCCCTGATTCGATAGCAGCGATCAACTTATTATCGTTCGAGAATGGCGCGACAGTTAAATTTTTAACCCAGCCTCTTACAATTTCCTCTGCTTTTTCCTTTCCCTGGTGAGAGATAAATGAAGCCACTAAGGATTGATTGTAAACTTTTTTAGAGGTCCTAAGGCATAGTCTACCCTTCCACTTTGGATTTCCTAAATCTTCATAGGTAGATATATCTTTTGGATTTACCCTGTCTGTTGAGTAGATGATAGTTCTTGCTCTTTGCGACAACCCATACCATCTGCCTTGGGGGTCTTTTAACTCAGAGGGAACATTTTTATCTAAAATTTTCGATTTAGTTTTAGCTAAAATACCTCTTTCTGCTGCCTGCCATAAATTTCCTGCATCCACCGTAATAAGCATATCAGCAGGCGTCCTCTTTCCCTCTGCAACCAATCTTTGTATTAATGGCCCCGCTTTATCAGTCAAATAAGTTACCTTAATGCCAGTGTCTGCTGTAAATCTATCAAAAAGTGGTTTAATCAAATGCTCTTTTCTAGATGAGTAAACTACGACTTCTCCGGCCCAAGCAAAAGCTGGGGCTGCCAAAGTTACTATCAGGCCAAAACTAAGTAAGTATTTCATCAACTTCTCCTGCTTGCAGCAAATGATTATTATTCGTAATCATATTTTCTTCGCAGCGAGTGTCAAGCTTATTAACAAATAATTTATGAATTAGGGAGACAAATTTAGATTTTTTGGTGTTTTTTTCGATTTTACGTTATTCAATATGAAGAATATCTGCCTAAACCTGGTGAATCACTGATTGATCCTAATGCGATTTTCATAAAAAGATTTTTCATGGGCTTCACTCTATTTGTGATTTTTAACCCAGAATTTCTTATAAAAAAGTATGATTTTTTATCGTTACTAAACGTATTATAGAAAAAATCCATTGCTAAATTAACAGCGGCATTATGGCTTTTTCTTATGCGATCGTATCTACGCAGAATATTCAATGAGCCGAGATCTCTTCCTTCATTACGAGCAGTGACCAGTGTTTCTACCAAGACTCCAACGTCTAATAAACCTAGATTTACTCCTTGGCCAGCTAAAGGATGAATAACATGGGCCGCATCTCCTATTAGAGCAACGCCAGGACAAACATAAGATTTTACTTGTTGAGATTTGAGTTTAAATTTTTGTATAAGGCTAACATTCTTTAAAGAGCCACAACAGTTTTGACTGGCCAACGTAAGCTCTTTTTCAAATTCATCATTTTCCATTCCCTCTAGTTTTATTGCTTGCCTTGGGCTTGTGGACCAAACCATTGAAACCATATCCTCATCAATTGGAAGTAACGCTAGAGGGCCATTTGCCATAAATCTCTGCCAGGCGGTTGCTTGATTACCTTTCTCAGTTTTTATTGTAGCTACCAGGCCCTCTTGCCGATAATCCTTCACTCTCATCTCGAAATTACTTAATTCTCTTATTTTCGAATTTGCTCCATCTGCAGCTATTATCAAATCACCGTCTAACTGTGACGAATCCGAAAAATAAATAACTTTTTTATCGCTATGTGTCTCAATATTTAAAATTTCTTTTTTATTTATAACTTCAATATTCTGATGTTTAATTATTTTTTTCCATAATGCTGACAACACTACCCTGTTCTCTAAAATATGACCTAAATTTGGTTCACCAATTTCTGCAGCATCAAATAAAATTTCACCGAAGCCTTTTTTATCCCAAACTCTCATATTCTGGTATGGAGTAATTCTCACACTTTCCATTTCTGGCCAAACATTTAAATTTAAAAAAATATTTTGTGAAATTCTATTTATCGCCGAAACTCGATGATCGAAATCGTTTTTAAAATTATTTATTTCTAATTCGGCATTCTCTATCAAGGATACAGAGAAATTTTCCTTTGCTAATGCAAGCGCACTTGTAGCCCCAACCATACCTCCCCCAACTATAATTATATTGGTTTGACTACTCATTTTTTGCTCACAATTTGTCCGCGACTTAGACTCGGTAATTTTCCCTCTAATCCCATAGCTGATCTAGAAAACTTTCTCCTAACTGACGGAATAAGATCAATCGCGAGTAATCCAAGATTTCTACCGAATCTAATAAATTTTTTGTCATTCGAAAAAAGACTAGCCATGCTATCAGTAGCAACCGCCATGATTTTCTGTTCAACATGCCTCATCTTTTCATACCTCTCTAACACTATTTTTGATCCAATATCCAATCCTCCTTCTTTACTTTGAAGTATTACATCTACTAAGGCTGAAACATCCCTTATTCCCAAATTAAAGCCTTGCCCAGCCACTGGGTGAAGCGTATGTGCAGCGTTTCCGATAATCACAATCCGATCACCGATTGATTTTTTTACTCTAAGAAGAGATAGCGGATAATTCGTACGTTTTCCGACTTTTAAAAACCTTCCCAATCTAAACCCAAATTTATCTTGGAAAGAATCGATAAATTGCTGATCATCTTTCAACATAACCTCTTCAACGTCTTTGTCCTTTACGATCCAGACCATAGCACACTTGTTTTCTTTCATTGGCAAGAGAGCCAATGGCCCATTTTTGGTAAAGCGCTCATAAGCAACATTTTTGTGGTTTTTGCTGGGGGTTAGATTTGCAACAATGGCAGTCTGTTTATACTCCTTCTTTTTTGTGGGTATGCATAATGCCTCCCTTACAAAGGATTTACCCCCATCTGCCGCAATTGCCAAGGGTGCACTCAATTTACATTCTTTTCCATTTTTATCCAACGATACTTCAACACTCTCGGCATTTGAATTAACGTCTGTTACTTTTGCAGGGGCAACAATCTCAATATCTTTACAATTTTTTAACTTAGAGAGTAGGCATTTTCCTAATTCATTTGCAGATGTCACATAACCTAGCGCGGGAACATTTTCATCTCGAGCGTCGATGTGGGTAAATCCGAAATTGCCTTTATCAGATACATGAATAGAGTGAATAGGCTCCACATCCTGCATGATATTCTCCCAAATTTGCATGCCCTCAAAAATTCTTCTTGTCCCAAAAGCAAGCGCGATAGCTTTATCGTCATAACTGGATCTTTTCAAATCTTCTTTTTCAAACTCTTCAACGATGCCTATCTTTAAATTCTGATCCGATAGTGCAACGGCAAGACTGACGCCAACCAAACCCCCACCAATAATTATTAAATCGAAATTTTTTATATCAGCCATTTTTTCTGTTCATCAAATTTTCTATCGAATCTATTGTTTTTGGAGCATTGCGGGTTAAAACATCAGGCTCTCCTTTAGTAACCAAAACATCGTCCTCTATGCGAATGCCGATACCTTGCCATTTCTTATGAATACCCTTCATTCCGATCGGAATGTATATTCCAGGCTCGATAGTAAGAACCATTCCAGGCTCTAACTCTCTCCAATGACCGTCAATCTTGTAATCTCCTACATCATGAACATCCATTCCGATCCAATGGCCCGTTCCATGCATAAAAAATTGTTTATATGATTCATTTTTGATTAGATCTTTTAAATTACCTTTGAGAAGGCCCAGCTTTCTCAGGCCTTTACTTATCGTTCTGACAGCTGCATCGTGTGGATCATTCCAACTGTTCCCCTTCCTCACTTTATCGATTGCCTCTATTTGTGCATCCAAGCAAACTTGATAAAGTAATCTTTGCTCCTTGTTAAATTTTCCATTAATTGGGAAAGTACGAGTAATATCGGATGCATAGCAATCCAACTCACAACCAGCATCAATCAATACCAATTGACCATCCTCGAGCTCTGCATTGTTTTCTGTGTAATGCAATACACAAGAATTATTTCCACCTCCTACAATCGATGGGTAAGCTAATTGATTCGCGCCACTCAACTGACAATTAAATTGAAAGTGTGCGGCTAAATCTGATTCCTTCATTCCGGGAGAGCAAGTCTGCATAATTTTTATATGAGCAGCAGCTGAAATTTTCGCAGCTTTGCGCATTTGGGATACCTCAGCTCGACTCTTGTACAGGCGCATATCATGAAGAAAATGATCTAAAGCAAAAAATTCTATTGGAGTAGAGATCCCCGCGCGAGATTTTCCTCTAATCTGATGCAGCCAAGAAGAGATTTTTTGATCAAATTCTGTATTACTTCCCATAGCATAAAAGACTTTTTGTCTTTGCTCTAGAAGTCTTGGCAAAATATCATCTAAGTCTGAATAAGGGAATGCATCATCTGCTTCGAAATGAGATATTGCGCCTTCTAGCCCATAACGATTGCCATCCCACTGTTCCTTTGCGGGGTCCTTCTCATTGCAAAATAAAATAAATTCTCCATTTGGACGATTAGGAATTAAAACCAAAACAGCATTAGGCTCTGAAAAACCGCTTAAATAAAAGAAATCGCTATCTGGTCGAAATGGAAAATGGACATCCCTATTTCTCATTTGCTCATTAGCAGTAGGTAAGATCGCTATACTATTTTCTCCCATCATCTGCATGAGCTGTTTGCGACGTTTTTTAAACTCATTTAAATTCATATCACCGTTCCAAAAATTTTACTGAATGAATCTCTTCGTAAATTAACATTACCGCTATTCGCATGTATTCTTCAATTTCAGTGAGTGAGGTTTGATTTTCATCCTCAGAGCCGTCTAAATCGGTATTTAATTGTCCGATATCATAGAAATCTCTCAAAGCCTCTTCACATTCCTCAGTTAGAGCGGCTTCTTTTAATTTGACAGCTAACCCAAAACCATACAAAAAACCTTGAGCCCACTCTTTTATGGCCACAGCAGCGTTGCTAGTTGAATCAGCTTCTTCTGGAAGCCACAACTGAAAACTAAAAGAGGTATCTCTTATTTGGTTTTGAGCTGCTAGAAAAATCATATCGAGCCTCTCCTTACAACTTGAAATTAATTGATCATCTCCCTCAAGGTCCTCATATACCGCATGCTCCCAAATTTCGTTATCGTTAGCTGTTGAGCCACAAAATATACCGATAGCGATAGCGTGGGCCTCACAAGGCGACAGAGACAATTTTGCCCGTCTCATTAGATCTTCACACTCTAAATAATCAATGGCTGTTAAATCAGACACTAAAACTCCAAAAAAATTTCTATATATACTATAATTTTAGCACGTGTATTATTATTCTATCCTCTACTTCAACTTATAGTGTCCCAATCATGATCCATTTCGATAATAGTCAAATTGAAGAACAAGAACTCAGCGCCCTCGAAGAAAGGGTGGAAAAATTAGTAAATTCGTGCAAAAAACTAATAAGTGAGAATGAGAAGCTTCAAAGCGAGATAAAACAGCTATCGATTGAAAAAGAACAGCTCATCAAGACCAATTCTTTTGCATATTCTAGGGTAGAATCGATGGTAAACAGACTAAAAACCTTAGAGATAGACTTCTAATGTCCGAAAATTCGATATCCTGCGCAGTCAAAATTCTGAATAAAGAATATCGCATAGCTTGTAAGCTTGAGCATGAAGAAGAGCTTTTGAAGGCCGCTAGGCTTTTAGATGCTCGTATGAAGGAAATTCGTAATTCAGGAAAGGTTATAGGGACTGACAGAATAGCTGTTATGGCAGCATTGAATTTAGCGCATGAATTAATATCTGATAACCAACTTGATAAAAAAGACACTCAGCCGAGAAAACGAATACAAGCGATGACAGAAAAAATTGAGTCTGCAATAAACGAAACTATGCAGTTAGACCTGTGAGGCTGCAGTTAATAGGGGGATATAGTAAGAACTAGGACTTTTCATTAAATTCCCCCTTGTGTAACGTGACAAGCCAGTTTAGCCTTACGGCAAGAGTTTCCTGCTGTGTTCGACAGAAAACCAATATTCCCTTGAGCCTATGCTTATAGCAACTAGGGATCATTCATCGGAAAGCTGTGTGCATGCCCACCTTCGAGTGGATAGCCTAAAGCGCCGTGTTTATCCCACTTGAACCTTATGGTTCAAGGACCGCGGTGATCATCGGCATATGCGGAAAACTCTCTTTTCATAAAAATTTTTCCTCCTACTCCCATTTTTTTTGGAGTAAACTAGTTTTTTTGTAAAATCAGGTCGGTAAGATTGAAAGACAAGGCAACTATACGCAAAGATTTGTTGCGAAAGCGCAAGGACATGAAAATTAATGCTCATGCGTTGATAGACACATCAATCGAATCGCAAATACTCAAGCAAAAATCATTTATTAAATCAAAACGTATCGCAGCATACTATGGGGTGAGTGGTGAGTTTGATCCTATGCCAATTCTTCATGTAGCTCACCAAATGGGAAAGGAATGCTTTTTACCAGTTATACATCCGTTTAAAAAAGGTGGTCTATTATTCGTAAGATGGTTTCCGAAATCGAAGTTAGGAGTAAATCAATTTCAAATTCCAGAGCCAATTTTTAAAAAAAATCAGATATGTGCGCCTCAGTTTCTCCATCTCATATTGATTCCTCTTCTTGGTTTCAACAAGCAATGTTACAGAATTGGTATGGGTGGGGGGTATTACGATCGAACTTTAGAATTTAGAAAAAGGAGAAAAAATTGGCGTGGTCCCAAATTTTTCGGTTTAGGTTACGAATATCAACTAGAAAACTCATTTAAGGAAAATGTATGGGATATTCGTCTCGATCGTATATTTACAGGTGAAAAAATGTACTTTTGTTAGGAAGAAAAATGACTTTACACAACTGCTTATGAGATTTTTTTATATTTTTACAAAGGTCCAAAGCTTATTGGATTTTTATCAAAAAACATTTTGAAATACAAAAAAAGTAAAAAAAAGTAAAAAAAAACTGGAATTAATGCTCAACTAAAATTAAAGTCGTAAATGCATTGCGAATAAAATAGCGTAATAAAGTGGCAATTTTTTTTACGTTGTTTATACTCAGGCTAGTCCAAGGTACTCATCTACGTGGAGGGGAGTCATGGCAGTAAAGAA
>MDTD01042841.1_pt1 | contig 100261 bp, 76 predicted proteins | sample 811221 | NCBI WGS metagenome assembly MDTD01 (sample SAMN05326646, study PRJNA326480) | marine metagenome | isolation source: seawater | place: Pacific Ocean: South West | collected 2011
GAGTCTTCAACGGTACTGGAGTCTTCAACGGTACTGGAGTCTTCAACTAAATCAGTGACAGGAGCTTCAACGGTTGCGGTGGAGGCTGTTGATTCCATGTGCTTTCCGATCCCTGCGATACCAGCCTTGTATCGTCCCCAGGCAACTCCTAAAAAGGCCCAGTTGATAATCACAACCAGCACAACACTTCCGATCGCCCGGCTGGCATTTTCTCCGGCACCGTATGAGTGCAGTCCCACAGAACCTGTATCGGATAACAGTGGTAAACCGAAATTTACGCCAACCCAACTCATCATGATCATCGAGAATCCAGCGATGGTACCGGCGATCATGCCAAAGTTATTTAACCAACCGGCAAATCGTGCGTGCAGAAAGGCCAGATAGATCAGTAAAGAAATTAATGCCCAGACTTCTTTAGGGTCCCACCCCCAGAATCGTCCCCAGGATACATCAGCCCATAATCCACCGAGAATCGTTCCGACAGCTAGAAGTAGCACGGCGACCTGAATGGAACGGTAGCAATATTGAGCCAAAGTAGCACATTGTTCGGGAGGTCGATGGGCGCCGGTCGCCACTCCACCAGCCGGGAGACGGTATTTACCAAAGATGTAATACCCCAGTGCGATATTCCCCAGTCCCAATGCTAGTCCTCCAGCACCATAACTGGCAACAATCGTTAGCACATGGATTGTAAGCCAGAAGTTAGAACGCAGCACAGGCTGGAGTGGTGAAAAGTTTTCACTAACAATTTGTGCATCGGCAGGCAGGCTATTGCTGAGTAGCAATACCAGACCACCGATACCGGTCATAAACGTACCACCGATCCCAAAGAAGCGTCTTTTGTGCATTTCATCAAATGCCTTTTGGGAAGTTTCTTGGTTAACCCGACGGTGGAAATAATCCTGGACAATGAGACAGGGGCTCATGCAGGTGGCTATGATGAAACGAGGGATGATCCAAAGTGTAAGTATCAGGCAGACCAACCCAACCGCCCAAACTCCGATGCGATTGAGGCTACTCCAATCAGTCGGAGTTAATTCAAAGTAAGAACGCCCGCCGTCACCGTAGGGCTTTTGTGTGAGGTAGTAGAAAAGGAAATAAATTAGGACAAGACGTGCGGCTGTGCTAATGTATCCGGCGACATGCCAAGTCTGTACTGTGAATCGAGTTTGTTGTGAGGTGCTTAATTCCCGAGATTCATTGAGAAACGGAATGTCTTTCAGGAATGGCGCTGCAGTAAGTCGCCATGAATCCTTGATCCCTGCGAGTGTTACTGGAGTCAACAAGAACCATGCCGCAAGCAAAGAGACAATAAACGGGACGAAGATAATCGTCTCATACATATTGGTGACGGGAGCCCAGCCAGTAATGGTGACCCGTAAATAGAATCCATAGACAGTCCAAAGTAGTCCGATCATCAATGTCGTGACACCAGAATAAAATGCGATGCGTTTGACGGAATTCGTTCCAAATGACAACGCAAAGGCGATCAATGCCAAGAAGCTGAAGACGGCAGTGTATTGAAAGGGCTTGCTGTCGTTGTATTTAATTTCAGCCTGAACCCGTTGGAATGCTGCTCCAGCGGGATAAGCGGTGTAATCCATTACGTCGGGATCTCTGTTGGTCGAGCTCAGTGTTTTTCCAATTGCCGCGTCTCTTGCATCGGTGGCTTCTTCACCTAGAGTTTGTAGTGATTCCAGGAAGTCAGCTTGCGCCGTATCAAAAGCACTGGCGTTGCGTTGAACGTATGCATCCTGAAGCTTATCCCAGCTGCGTCTGACTCGGGTAATTCGGCTTTCCTTCAGAGGAGCCAGTAGTCCAATCTTCATGACTTCATCTTCCGATGGTAATGCATCGTGAAGCACCGCTTGAAGGCTTAGCCAGGGTTGAGCATTTTTACCTTCGTCACGATTTTTGGCTAGCGTATAAGGATTGGATGACGGGATCACTAGCATCGTGTGCCGGTTTGCGTATAACACTTCCTGTAACTGTAGTGAGAGCAAGTACAATTCGTGGGCCTTGGTGCTCATCTCGCGGAATTCAAGTTGATATTGATCCAACTGAGATTTAGAAAGTCCGAATTGTGAATTGCGCAGCTCGTCGAGCAAACTGGAAAAATTACCTGCCAGTTGATTAGTGTAATAGCAGTAGGCTCGTACATCCTTCGCAATTTCAGTGACGGCCATTTTCTCCGGGGTCGTAACCTCCTGAATATAGTCAGCATCCGGTAATGGAAAACCGAGAATTTTTGCGGACTTGATTTGCATCAATTCTGAGTAGGCTAAGGATTGATTAATACTCTGAGCGAGTTCCTGCCCTGAAGCTCCTTGAGCACTAAAAGACTGAGCATGATCATTGAGTCGATCGAACAAGCTCTTCTGCTCACCAGGTTTTACTTCATTAAGCAGATCGACGATCTTGCGAACACTCGTGCAAAAGTTCTTACGGTCACCCACATCGGCGATTTGGATTGACCCTGTTAAGGGTGAGTCTGCCTGTAACGAGACTCCTCGGAATGTATCCAGACGCCCCAAAACCTTCTCAATAAGCTTAAAGGATGGTGAGTCGGCATTGCCCTGATCGGCTAGCCAGTCTTTAAGTGACACTGATTCCATTAATTCGGCGGGAGACACATACTTAAACGTAAGGTCGGCAACCTGAACGTCAATGATTTCCCGGACATCGTTGTGAGCCGCGTAAATGAAAGGAACCTCTTCCCAACGTTCGGGTTCGGTTAGCCAGCTCAGGACAATTTCAGTAGCGGTCCATTTGACTTCCGGTTCAGGAAACAAATGATCAATGTCTTCACTCGGATTGCCTGCCGGGAAGTACAGTCCCATATCGAGTTTTACATACCCTTTGGTCGTATTGCAGACTTGCTCGAGCATTTCCTTGGCATAGGAATCGAACGGTTTAATTCGTCCCTGATGAAATACAGGGATTTGGCGGAATTCTTCTAGCGTAATCTCTTCTGCCTGTGTGTGCCCCTGAAACAGATTGGAGGCCAGAAATGTACTAGCAAAAATGAAAAGTAGTTTTCGTAAAACCATGGAATTCACTATAGGGTTATGATTCATCCGACGGAGCCTCCTCAGGCGTGTTTGTGGCTGTGTCGTTGGTTTCGTCTGCGGGAACGCCAGCAGCCTTCTTCCTGCGAGGTTTGAAGAAGTAGGCTTTCATGTAAAACATAATGGCAATTCCCAAGCAGACGATCAAGCATCCGAGATTCCGAATCGCTCGGCCCGGATCCCGGTTGACCGTTAACACCGAGAGGTACAGATCTTCTTGCTGGGAATCTGCAGGAATGACTCGCTCATATTCGGGGTCGCCTGGCTTCCAGGGCCCACTAAAGCTTTCTTGAAACAAACGGTAGCTATGTCCGTTGGTTGGGCTGTCAAATTCGACCGGAGCGTTCATCGTGATGTATACATCGTGGTAGTAAGACGCGGATTGTGTCCAGTAGTAATTTCCGTCGATGATCGATAGATTGCTCGCCAAGTCCAGTCCACTCACTGGAATTTTATTGATGTTGCTGCCGGTAACCGAGCAGGTAAATAAGTGATGCGTGGCGTGCACCGTGCCTGAATGGTGTCCTATGTACCCTTCCAGAGGCTTTTCAGCTGCGATAACTGCAAGCTGGTCTTCCTGAGGGTTAAACGTCATACCAACAGCATACATGTCCACATCCAGTGTGTGGATTTTGTTCGGACTGACTTCCTCGATTGAGGACTTGGGAAGATCCGAACTCATCAAAACGCCACGTGAAATCGTTCCTGTTGCGCTTTTATCATTTTCAGCCCAAAATAGTTTTTGCTTTTTGCTGTCCAAAGCAAAGCTGGTCGGGCGTCGGAGGCCTTTAACAATACCGATTTCCATTTGTCGGCCTTCCAAATTGCAACGACTGATTTGTCCAGCTGTGGAGTTTAGCCAGTAGAGTTGCTCCTTGGATGCGTCCACAATCAGTTGGACAACCTGTCCAGGCGAATGGACAACGCGAGTAGGGGAATTTCCATTAGTTTGGACACTTTGAATGACAGAGGTTCCGCCTAACTCATCTACCCAAAATAGAGTCTCTCCCTGTAACTGCAGGTTGCGTGGGCTGTTTAGAAATGCATTGGAGGCTTCATCCCCAGTTAGAAGCCCGATTTTGTCATTATCCAGAAGGGTCGACGTTTCACCGGATTGGATATCAGTGGACTGTAATTTTCGGTTGTCACGATCTAGCCAGTAGATGGTATCACCATCCACAGCGTATCCACTAACAAATTGATGTAAGACTTGAGGCTTGGCATCCTCCGGGGTTGCCCGAGTCGGTACTCCTAGGCTCTGGGCCTGACCACCCGCTGAGGAGACGGTCCAGATTTCTTGAGTATTTTTGAGGTCGACGAAGTCCACCCAACTGGAGTAGTGAGAGGCTTGGCTTGTCCCCGGGTCAAGTTTACGTTCAAAGTCTTTTAGCCGAATCCGAAACCCAATGTCGATTGATTCGGTAGGCATGGAGAGCACGAGTGAATGCCCCTGATCAGCATCATGAATTCTAATTTGTTGTTCTGCCGTTTGGCGTTCACCGGGAGCTCCGACGAAAGCGCGAATCCATTGCTCCCGTACAATGTCTCCCCAAGTGACCCGAACCTTTGCTCTTACTTCTCGTTGAACAATTTGCAGATCCCGATTGAATGGCAATGCCTTACTGGCAAGCTGCGGATTGTCGGAGGAAACAAATTCCGCCACGTAGAATTGCAGCGGATTTTTAAATTGAGGCATTTGGAAGCCAGCCGAAGCATCCTCCGGAGTCCCCTGTTGGTTCAACTCCTTAGTAATAACGAGTTGGTTCGTACGGCGATTCCAGTAACGATAATACAGCTTTCCGTCCGCACCTTGTAAAAACTCAATACGTGAATAGACTTCCTCACTATTTGCCTGAGGGCCAAATGGCTGAATCTCTTTGGTGGAAAAGTCAAACCAATAGGTGCCGTAAATGCGATTTTCGTAGTCATACACGTTGTGATGTGGCTTGTTGGCAAAAAGTAAAACTTCTCGACCATGAGGAGTCCCCTGAGCATCCAGCACCTGAAGATGGACGGTCGGTACGGTTGGTTCCTCGGCGATTTTTTCCGAATAACCATAGGTCGTTCCCTGAGTACCAGGCTGGCCTTCATTAACGTCTTGCCAGATCCCCTTCACTTCCAATGAGTACGCGGAGTCTGTTAATTCCACGGTGTCGCCCGCACTAACTTCGGTTAAATCGATATGGTGTACCTGGTCATCTACGGTCAGAACCACCTGTCCTCGCGTACTCAGTTCTCCTTGTGGAGTCGCTTCGAGAAAAGCTTTTTGATACGTGGCATCTGGTGCGATCCAAAGCATGACTTTACCACCTCCAGCCTGTAGAGGCTGGCTAAAGCCGTAAGGGTAGATGTCTCCGTATTGGTCAAGTAAAGCATCAGGGAGTGGCGTGATTGTTACACTAAACGAATTCTGCGGTCCGTCTGGAAAAGAACCTGGACGCTCTTCTTCCCGGCCGGTCTCTTCGTCGAGATATTTTTCTGGGATGCCGCTGACGACCATCTCCACGCGAGGCTCGGATGACATCGTGGAATTGGCCTGAAACGCCAAGGTTTCAATCTTTAGGTTCTTCCCGAGTCCTCCGATCGTCTCGTCGATCAATACGGTCCCTGGAGTTGCCCGATTGGCGAGTTTGAAAACGTGACCGCTGGTCCACCTCAGCCCGTTTTTCAAAATCGCTTCAATACTACTGTCGTATGTTTGACCAGAGTTGTATGCAAATTCAGTCGCATAGTCATCCCAATTGAATGGCCCCGCAGGAAACGGGACTCGGCCAATCGTCTGGACAAAATCTTCATGGTTATGTCCGGCCCCTTCTTCGTGATCTTCTTCAATTTTTACATCAAAAAACAGATTCGTTCGATCGAACGCATAGCGTTCCATGCGGTTTTCGAAAACCGGGATCTGAGCATCCACACCGGACTGCCGTCCAATCGCCGCTCCTCCAAGCAAGACCAGTAAGCCGATGTGGGTGACCACAAATCCTGTTTGATGTCTTTGCCAGGGGTATCGAATCGCGGCTGCACAAAAGATATTGATGCCAAGCAAGATATTGAGTCCATTAAACCACCAGGTTTGGTAGACGAAATACTGGACAACAGGAGTGCCATAGGCCGCTTCGACAAACGTGGCGTATCCCAACGCAAAGGCCATCGCAAAGATTAAGACGACGGCAAGTTTCAACGAAGCATAAAACTCATAGCCGCGTAACAAAATACGCAATGCAAAGGGTTGATCTGGGGAAACGAGCTTAGGCTGCGCCATAATGAGTGTGATTTTCGGAGGGAGGATTTGGCAGGATTCTCTGGCTCCTGGAGAGCGAGTTTGTTAAGCGACTATGAGCAAATGGTTACTACCGTTTGCCCAGCATGGCTAACTATTGATCATTATAGCGGCGGGTGCGAATGCGGGTAGATACAACTGGGCTGAAGCCGTTAAAAAAAGGGCCTGTCTGAGCGACTATTGTTGACTGATTCTGGCGATTCGTGGGGAATTCCACAGGTAAATTCCAAGAACAATATTCGCAGACGAATTCCATGTCGAATGATCGTTGATGCGATGATGTATTCAATCGCACTTTGGAGTTTGCTGTCTACTAAATACAACGTGGAAACGACCAGCAGGCGGGGCCTAGCCGAAGTTGATTCCATGTAGACGGGTAAAGCGAGCGAATTTCGCGAATTGAGGCAAAATTATTTGCGTTTTCCTCGGTCGAGAATCCAGCCGACAATGATAATTATAAAGAATACGCCGAATGCAATCGACGGATACAACCAGGGTTGATCTTTAAAAGTTCCCCCAGTCTTGTATTCGAGAAAGAGATCCATCACCGTGCTGGAAACCTGGCTAGGTGTTTCATCGTGCTGGCTCCAGATATTGCGCACTACATCTACCATCAGGAACATGACGGCCAACTGAACGATAAATATCAAAAACAGGCTCATGACGTTGAAGAACCCGTAGGTAGATTCTTGCATTTGCGGCACGGCTAGCACGCCTTCTCCGGCGAGCATGTCACTTTCCATGACAGGTTCCTCGGCGTCCGCACCTTCAAATCCCTGAGGCGTTCCCATCGGAGCCCCGAATGGGTCGACTGCAGCGGCTCCAAACGGATCAGCAGCTGGCTGAGCGCCGAAAGGATCGACGGCGGGTTGCCCTGCAAATGGATCGGGGGCAGGTTGAGTTGCAAACGGGTCAGCAGCTGGCTGAGCAAACGGATCGGTACTGCCATCCGGTGAGACCATGGTGGCGGCGTCGTCACCGAATGCTGCTGAGTCTGAAATAGCAATGACCTGCGAGCCACTATCAGACATGTCATTGTCTGGTGTACCGCCCAGCATGAATTCTTCGTCTGCTTGAACGTCACCCGCATCTGGGAGTTCAAGCGAAAGGGAACTGTCACCGGCGAGATCCACAGCTCCTTCCAGCGAAATGCCGCTATCTTGAGGGCTGCCGATATTGACGCCACTGTCAGAGGCCAGGCTAATGTCGCTGCCTTTCGCCCCACCTGTAATCAGATTTTCATCACCGCCGAGGACGAGGTCGTCAGCTCCGATGTTAAAGTCGGCACTGTCACCGATGGCGAATTGAGTTTCGTCTTCAGCTCCTCCGCCTAAGTCTAGACTTAGCTCATCTTCTGCGTTGACATTCAACGCATCTTCACCGACAGCAAAATGTGTTTTATCATCGGCTTCGATTTCTCCCTGATCGTCGAGATCTAGTGATAGCTCGTCCGCCTGATCAAAGCTAAACTCTCCTCCGACAGCAAATTGAGTTTTGTCTTCCTGGTCTACATCCCCATCGCCCAGATCGAGCGAAAGTTCGTCGGAATCATCTAATTCCAATTCAAGGGAATCTGAGAGTTTTAAATCACTATCGTGGGGACTGGCTCCCCCTTCTGCTCCAATGATGTGACCACTTCCGCCTGCGGAAGCAGAGACCGGCGTTTCGTCCACGAGTACGGAATCCGCATTGTCGTCGTCCGCCAAGCCATACTCTTCACCATCACCGTTACTAAGAGTGATGCCTTTCATGTCGGCAAATCGTTCAACTTCCTCTTGGGTAAACGAGTAGCTATCCCCGGATTTAGTTGCATGGATATCCCCTGTGCCAGCCATTTCCTGTAGGCGTTGAGGCGTAAGCCCGAGTAGTTCTGCGGCCTGGTCAAGGTTGAGATCTGCCATGATAAAACACCAATAGTCTTTATAAGGTGTTGTCGCTCCCCCTCCATGAGGTACGAACTCACCTTTTTGCGCATATTTTTACCTGTATTCCTGTTCGGTAATATAAGTAGTCCGGCTTTACTAATTGTTCCAACGGATAAGCTTCAAATTCGGGGATTCTGGGTTTGAAAGTCTCATCGATCGAGGAGACTTTGTATTTCACGGGGAGTGGGCGATTCTGAGTTGAACTCATCAATCTGAAAGTCCCATTGGGCATTTCGAGCACTAAGTAATTTGATCTTTCCGGAACCGCGTTGGATTAAATAGACGCAAATTGCCTTAGTTTTTGCATCGATAACTGTGATTTGCTGTCCCTGCTCCGTTTCCGAAGTCGCCAATAATATGTCGTTGTTACCGCGTACGGCTGGTTGATTTGGTTGCCTGGTAATCGGTGTTCCAGCAATATTTTGAGCCTGAGTTGAGCTTTGGTAGCTTCCGATCAAACCTACAATCATTAAAACGATACAACCCGTACAGATTGCCCAGTTTCTCTGTATCTTGGTCATTTTCTCTCCTTAGAAAACGAATTGTGAAACTCAAACCATGAACTCCTACACTTCTTCTCATACATTCTAGGCATGTGAGGCGATTGTTCAAGCAATTGCTAGCGGAATCTTCATGGCCCCAATCCGAAAATCCGGATTTAAGAAAGTTAATACGCCGGATTCGTTTCACCGACTCATATTTCACCGACTCATAGAAGAGAAGGTTGATAGTTGGTGAGACGTCCGAATGAATAACGGCTACCATTACCTAATCTGAAGACAGGTTTCTGACATGTTTTATATATCTCGGGAAATTGACTTTTGTTAAGGCCATCGGCTTTTGAATTACGAGGGGAAATATCGCCACTTGCATGGACATAATGGCCGAGCGATGATCAAGATTGGGGCGGTTGCCCTTGATGATCGCGGAATGTTAGTAGATTTCAAAACGGTCATCGCCCGGCGGATTGACGTTAGATTAGATCATCGTACGTTGCTCAACCGTGAGGATCCTGTCGTCGAATATTTTTAGGCACAAAACGAGTCTCTCTATCTGTTGTATGAAAACCCGACGGCTGAAAATATCGCCAAACTGATCTATCAAGTGGCAGATCTATCAAGTGGCAGAGGACCAGGGTTTTCCGATTATTGGAGTCTACTTGTGGGAAACGCCTCACTGCTTTGCGACTTATACCGGCTAGGCCCCGTGCTATTACAGCTTGCTGTGCCTTCAAAAAGTAAAAAAAGAGTGCATAAGCTGTAACGATTATGCCGAATTTGACGATGTAAGCCTGTCTTATGCTGTGGTGCATGTTGCGCGCCTATTGTGGACATAATGGCAGTTCAATCCGGAGGATTTACATTGTCTCGGCCTAAATCAAATTCAGTTATCAATATTATCTGGAACCTCGGCTGGCCCCTGCTCTGGGGTTCTGTATTCAGCATCACTTTCTATGAGCTGCTTAACGGGCCACTTAATAACGAAGTGCTTCACCGGTACTTTTTGGGGCATCCGATTGCCATTGCCACAACGGTGATGTTCTTTATTGCTCTGGCGGCTCTGTTGTTGCGAGGACTCAATCTACTTGGCCAGCAACTGATCATTAGCTCCCTTGCATTGCCAGAAAGCGAAGCTCAGTGGAAACAATCAGATCAGGAACAAGCTACCGAATTGCTGGAACATACCGAATCCTGGTCACCTCGTGTTCAATCAAGCTATTTAGGAGCTCGTTTAGTTAGCCTGCTTGAGAAAGTACAAAGTAGTGGCAGTGTCACCACGCTTGGTGATGAAATGAAATATGCTTCGGAACGAGATGCAGATCGCCAGTACGAAGGTGCTTCCTTAGTCCGGATCATCATTTGGGCGACTCCGATGTTAGGATTTCTCGGAACGGTCATGGGAATCACGCAGGCATTAGGTGATCTCGCCGGCCAGCAATTAGGGAATGATCTGAATGCAGCGATGCAAGGATTGTTTGGTGGTCTCTATGTTGCTTTTGATACAACCGCCGTCGCGTTGACTCTATCCATCGTGCTTATGTTTTGCCAATTCATGTCGGACCAATTGGAATCACAGTTGTTGCTGGATGTTGATCAACGAGTTGAAGACGAACTGCGAGGGCGATTTAGTAGGCAGCAGGTTGCGTCTTCTGAGCCGGGAATTAATGCTCTGGATAAACTGACTCCTGTTCTAGAAGAGCTGGTAAACACGCAGGTTACTCAATGGAATTCGGCGATTATCAGAATTCAATCACAGTGGCAGCAATGGACAGCAGATCAGGGAGACGCGATGGGGCAAAGTATGTCCGTAGCCCTGCTGGCCGCCTTGGAAAAGCAAGCGGCAATCCAACAGCAACAATGGGATCGCTGGCAATCATCGCTAAACGAAAATGCCGGTCTGTTGGTCGCCAATCAGGAAAAGATGAATCAACAGTCTGCATTGTTGGAGCGAGTTATCGAGGCAACTGGTGAAGTGAATTCGTTAGAACAGGCGTTGAATGCCAATTTGAGCCAATTGCAGGAGACGCGTCAGTTTGAAGACGCTGTGATTAGCCTTTCGGCCGCGATTCAATTATTGTCCACGCGAATGTCCGGCACCTCCAAACCCCTGGACTTGAACGGGGATTCAGATCAACACGGGAAAGCTGCATGAGCAACAGGCGTAAGCGACGGCGACAGGGACTTGGCCCTTCCATGTTCCCGTTTTTGGCCGTGCTGATATGTACCATGGGCGCCCTGATTGCGGTGTTAGTGGTGGGCGTACAGCAGGCACGTGTTGATGCTGCGCAGGACTCTGAAACTCTACAGGCGGATTACGAGAAACTAAAGAAACGGAATAAAGAACGTGAATTAGAGATTGAGAGTTATCAATGGCGTAGCCATGTTCTGGAAGGCCAACGTGAAGGCTACCAAAGTGAAATCAAGCAAAACCGCTTAAAGCTTGCTCAGCTCGAGTCACATATTAAAGAACTGGAAAGCCGTTGGCAGTCGGTATTGAATCAGTCTGAAAACATCACGCAACTGAGTGAGGAATCGACCGAGAACCACGTTGATCTGGAAGATGAATTGGCTCGTCTCCAGCAGGAAATCTTTGCCGCGAAGACCGAATTGGAGCAGGCGCGGGTTGAGTCTCAAAAGTATCAGAATTCCTATGCGATCATTCCGTATCAAGGAGAGCATGGAACGCATCGACGTCCGGTGTACTTAGAGTGTACTGCTGAAGGCGTCCTTATTCAGCCCGAAGGGATTTTGATTTCGCATGCCGATTTAGATGGTCCTCCCGGCGTGGGCAATCCGTTGAATGCCTGCCTGAGGACGATACGAGAGTTTTATGCACGCCACACTAACGACGAAAAACAGTCGCCTTACCCGTTATTGATTGTCCGAGCTGAAGGAGTGATGGCTTTTGGGAAAGCTCGGCTCGCGATGGCAGACTGGAAAGAAGAATATGGATATGAGTTAGTTAGTGATGACCTACCACTGACGTTCCCTAATCCACAACCAGCCCTTTCCGGTGAATTGAAAAGGACGGTTGCTTTAGCGAAGGATCGGCAACGGGCATTAGCCAGAGCGATGCCGAGTCGCTATCCGAATCAGGGATCCGAGGAATCACCACCGGATTCGAATACTACATTTAATACCACCACCGAGTCCGGCGATGGGTTTAGTGATGGCCAGCAAGGTGAGGGAGAGTTTGCAGCTCAAGAAGGTAATGGTGGTCAAGGAACGGTACCTACAGTTACCCAGCGTGGAGATGGGCAGGAAGACTCGAAAACTGGTGCAAATACGAGCGGAGTGCCAGGTGGTGGGACTCAGATGGTACCACCAGGTGGCGTTGGAATGTCCGGGCGGCAAAAAAATTGGGCACTAGATGCTAATCGCCGAGGCCCTGCCATCACTCGTCCAGTAAAAGTTGTAGTAGAAGCAAATCGGCTCACTATCATTCCCACTGTGGGAGAACGTGGCAAGCCGATAGTCATCGAAATCAATGACGCTACTTTGTCGAATCGTATTGATCACTTTGTGGACGCATTGAATCAGCACATACAGCAATGGGGGATTGCCATTGCTGGTGGGCATTGGATTCCGGAACTGAAAGCCGAAATTCGACCCGGCGGAGAAGCACGCTTTAAGGATCTGCAATATACGATGACTGGTAGCGGTATTCATGTATGGCGGCATACTGAGTAATGAGTAAGAGACGAACAGGCGAACAAGGAATTGGAGGACTCGACTCCTTCCAGGACATCGTGGCTAATTTGGTCGGGATTTTAATTATCCTGGTCATTGTTGTCATGATGCGCGCTCGTGATGCTCTGGTAGAACAACCGGAATTGCCGGAAATTACCAAAGTGACACAGCAACAGGTGAAGGATGCGGAGTCGATGGCCATTCGTGTGGAGGACAGCATTCTAGAATTAGATGATACGCTGTCCAAACAAGAGTTTGAATTGAAATACCGTAAGCTGGAACGTGATCGCATGTTAAATTCGATCACGTTAGCAGAGGCCAAGTTGGCATCCAGACAACAGGCTTTGACGACGGAAAGTCAGGCCAGTCTCGCCTTGAATTCTCAGTACGAAGCGATGTCCAAAGAACTGGGAGAGTTAATTCGTAGTCGCCAAGTGCTTCAGCAGATGAAACCGGAAGTTCATGTGATAGAACACATGCCAACTCCGATGGCCAAGACCGTATTCGGTAAGGAGATGCATTTTCGACTCGAGAACGGTTCTATTTCTTATGTGCCGTTTGATGAGTTAGTAGATCGGATGCAGCGAGATGCTCAAAGTAAAGTACATAAACTCCATCAACATCCACGAATCACCGAGACGATTGGCCCTGTGTCAGGCTATCGACTCCGATATGAATTGGGGTATACCAACGATGTTATAAAGACACGCAACGGCCCGCGATTAGAACAGAAAATAGAGATGATCAAGCTGGAATTGATTCCGGTAGACACCTCGATGGGGGAACCAGTCGCATTGGCTCTCAAAGATGGCTCTCAGTTTTTACAGTTCATCAAGCGTACCGTTCCGGAGACGACGACGGTGACAGTATGGGTGTACCCAGATAGCTTTGAGGAATTTCGCCGGGTTAAATCGCGATTGTTTCCGATGGGCTATGCCTGTGCGGGCCGCCCACTTCCTGAAGGATTATATATTTCTGCCTCACCTCACGGGACCAAGTCGGTGCGTCAGTAGTCTCCGGTGGTGGCTGCGGGTGACTGTCGCTACAGCTGATTCAATCCGTAATCAACTGCATCGACGATTTGCTGTAGTTGCTGTTGATTAATACTGAGTGGTGGCATGATGACAAGTGTGTCTCGGAGGGGACGTAGCCAAACTCCTTTGTCCAATGCGGCCTGACAGACTTTGTATCCAGTGCCTAAGGTGGCGTTGAGTGGATCCTTGGTCGCCTTGTCGGCAACTAATTCGATCGCCGCAATGAGCCCGCGTTGTCGGATGTTGCCCCCCAGCGGGTGTGATGCGATACGCGTCTCCAGAGCTTCACGTAGCTCGTGGCTTCGCGTTGCGACGTTTTCAAGAGTTGCTTCGTCGTGGAAAATATCCAGAGTGGCCAAGGCGGCGGCTGCAGCCAGAGGATTGCCAGCGTACGTATGTCCATGATAGAAGGTCTTCAGGCCGGAACCTAAAAAGGCATTCCAGATTTCCGTGGTAGCGATCGTGGCTGACATGGCCAGATAGCCACCAGTTAACCCCTTCGCTAAACACATAATGTCTGGGCTGACCGACTCATGTTCACAAGCAAACATTTTTCCAGTCCGTCCGAACCCGACGGCCACTTCATCGGCAATGAGCAAAACGTCGTATTTCCGGGTCAGCTCTCGGACTCCTCGCAGATATCCTTCCGGTTGCATAATTAACCCGGCTGCGCCCTGTACTAATGGCTCGATGACCATCGCTGCCACTTGCTGGTGGTGAGTGGCTAATGTGGATTCCAACTTGTCTAAATAATAGGCCGTGGCGTCGGTGGCAGAAACGCCCTCTGGCAATCGATAAGTATTGGGATTTTCAACACGAATGACATTGAAGAGCAATGGTTCAAACATCTCATGAAATCGTGCCACTCCACCAACACTGACACTTCCAAGAGTATCACCATGGTAGGCTGACCCAAGTGCTATATAGGTGTTTTTTTGTGGCCGAGGGTCTTCCCGCTGGTGCCAATATTGAAATGCCATTTTTAAGGCAACTTCCACACTGCTGGCCCCGTCTCCCGAAAAAAATGTATGCTCCAAGCCGTCGGGGGTAATTTCTGCCAGTCGTCGAGCCAATTCAATGGTGGTTGGATTTGACATTCCCAAGGATGTGACGTGAGCGACTTTATTCAACTGCTCACGAATGGCCGAATCGATGATGGGGTGTTGATGCCCATGGACATTGCACCAAACACTGCTAACTCCATCGATCAGTTCCCTGCCCTCGATATCCGTTAGTACACAGCCACTGGCATGAGTGACAATGAGCGGTTCGTAATCCTGCATTTGCGTAAAGGCATGCCAGACGTGTTCGCGGTCCCAGTCGGCAAGCTGTTGGGCATCGGAGAACTTATCCTGTGACGTCATGATCGCTCTCTACTATTATTGATAAGTTCCGGGCTTGAAACGTCCCGTAACTTACAGGTTGTTGATGATCTCTAAACAGATTTGACGCACTTGGCCAGGATTGACATTTGGGTTTTCTTTCTTGGCCTGTCCGATTAAAGCACCAACGGCCTTTTCGTTCCCACTCTTTACATCATCCACAATGCGTTGATTGCGTTCCACCAACACTTGACATAGGGCTTCCAGAGCGCCTTCATCGACTTTTTCGATGCCAAGTTCTTTGATCACGTCAGCTGCAGAGCTATCAGAGGTAAGCATTGCCGCAAACACATCTTTGGCTTTGGAACTGTCGAGGTCTCCAGCTTGAACTAACTTAAGCAATTCAGCCAGCCGTCCGGCATCGATAGGGAAGTCCTCAATTTCAATTTCCTGATCATTGAGAATACGTAAAACTTCACCCTGCACCCAGTTGCCAGCAAGTTTGTTATCCCCGGCAGCGGCAGCCAACTCTAAATAATACTCGACTAGACTGAGCCCCTGATTGACGATGACATCTGCTGTATAGACCGTCAGTCCGAATTCATTTTGTAGGCGTTCACGTAAGGCTGATGGTAATTCACCGATTTCCTGACGCACTTCCTCGATCTGTTGGTCGGTTACAATGACGGGCACGAGATCCGGGCATGGGAAATAACGATAGTCTGCTGATTCTTCTTTTTCTCGTTGCGATCGAGTAACCTGCGCTGAATCATCCCAGCCTCGGGTTTGTTTCGGGAGTTCTCCGAGGACTTTACCGGTTTCCTGCCAGACATCGTACTGTCGCTTAGCTTCATACTCGATACCACGTTCCACACTGCGAAAACTATTCATGTTTTTGATTTCAACAATCGGCGTGGCAATCACTCCATCGTCTGTAGTGATATGTAGATTGACATTTGCATCGCAACGCAATGATCCTTCCTGCATATTGCAGTCCGAGACATCCAGATAGGTAAGCAATAACCTTAACTCCTGCATGTATGCTTTGGCTTCAGCGGCGCTACGCATGTCCGGATAGCTGACGATCTCCAAGAGTGGAGTACCTGTACGGTTTAAGTCGATGCGACTATCCCCTTTACCGGCAGCTTCATCGTGCATGCTCTTGCCGGCATCTTCTTCCAGATGTGCCCGGATGATTCGCACTCGGCGTGGCTCGAATTCATCCTTGGTAGATTTAATATCAAGATAGCCTTCTTCGCTCATCGGGAGATCAAATTGGCTGGTTTGATACCCTTTAGGCAAGTCTGGGTAGAAGTAATTTTTACGGTCCCATTTAGTGAATTTTGGAATTCCACAATTGAGTGCCAAAGCAGTTCTCATGCTTAGGAAGTATGCCTTTTTATTCATTACAGGCAACGAACCCGGCATTCCCAGACAAACCGGGCAGGTTTGAGTATTTGGTGGATTGCCGAATTCTGTACGGCAACGACAGAAGAGTTTGGTTTTTGTCTTCAGTTGAACGTGGACTTCCAGACCAATGACGATTTCGTAGGAGAATTCACTCATGACAGTTCAGGCCTCCGTGTGTGAAAGTCTGTGGCTGCCTGATACATCTGGGCGGCACGTAGTAATTTTTCTTCCTGGAAGGGGGCCGCTTGAAGTTGTAGACCTATCGGCAGTCCGGAAGAAGTGAATCCACACGGCAGGGAAATTCCTGCAACACCTGCAAGATTGGCGGTGACGGTGTACAGGTCCTCCAGATACATGGCCATAGGGTCACTGGTTTTTTCCCCTTGTGCAAAGGCAGGGTTGGCTGTGACCGGCCCAATGATCATATCGACCTCTTCGAACGCAGCATCATAATCCTGTCGAATTAGTCGGCGAACTTTCAGTGCCTTAAGGTAAAACGCGTCGTAATAGCCTTCGCTTAACGCATAGGTTCCAAGCATGATCCGACGCTGAACTTCTTCGCCAAATCCTTCACTACGAGTTTTACGGTACATGCGAACCAATGGGCCCTCGTCACTACCGTCTTCGGCGAGTTCAGCGACCACTTCTGCCTGATCGGTTCGATAACCGTAATGAGCACCGTCATATCGAGCCAGATTACTCGAGGCTTCACAGGGAGCAATGATGTAGTAGGTGGCGATGCCGTAGTCAGCATGTGGCATCGCAATGTGCTTGATGGTCGCACCCAGTGATTCATAGACCTGAATGGCGGATTGCACTGCAGTCTCGATTTCAGGATCGATTCCTGCACCGAAATGTTGATCCACCACTCCCAGTGTGAGATTCTCCAGGGGCTGTTTGACCGTCTCGCTGTAAGCGGGAGTGGGGTGCTTGACTGAAGTGGAATCGAGCGGGTCGTGGCCTGCTAAAACTTCAAGTAGTAATGCCGTGTCTTCGACAGTGCGGGCAAGAGGTCCAATTTGGTCCAGACTGCTGGCAAAGGCGATCAGGCCGTAGCGACTTACTCGTCCGTAGGTTGGTTTGAGTCCCACGCAACCACAAAGTGCGGCAGGTTGCCGAATGGAACCGCCAGTATCGGTGCCAACTGAGAGCGGAGCCATATCGGCCGAAACGCAGGCAGCAGCCCCACCACTACTGCCTCCTGGAATACGAGCGGTATCCCAGGGGTTTTGAGTGGTTTGATAGGCAGAATTCTCCGTCGAACTTCCCATGGCGAATTCATCCATGTTCGTTCTTCCGAGAATGACGCCATCGGCTGCCCGAATTTTCTCCACCACTGTAGCATTATAAGGTGGTTGGAAATTCTCCAGCATCCGAGATCCACATGTCGTGGGTGTATCTTTAGTACACAGGATGTCTTTTATGGCTACAGGTAAGCCGGCTAATTTTCCAAGCGGGGCTTTAGTCGCTCGTTTTTGATCAATAGCTGCCGCTTGAGCGAGTGCAGACTCAGTTTCCACACGCAGAAACGCTCCCACCTGACCGTCGACCTGTTCAATCTGATTCAGGTAGGCCTGAGTCAGTTCGACACTTGTTAGCGCACCAGAATTTAACAAGGCGAGTTGTTCAGTTGCTGTTTTTTGGATGATGGACATGTAATTTACTTTGCCAATTAGTTTTACCCGGAAGCAAAAGACATCAGGCCTGGCGTTACTCTCCTAAAACTGCCGGAACACGGAAACACTCTTCATCCCGTTTGGGAGCATTTTTGAGCGCATCTTCGCGGGACAGACTGGGGCGAGGTTCATCTTCGGCCAGAGCATTGTAAATATCCAGAGCGTGGGCCATAGGCTGAACATCTTCGGTGTCTAATTCGGATAGTTTGTCAACGTACTGGATGATCTGGACCATGTGGTCAGTCATTTTATCCAGTCCCTCCTCATTGAATTTCAGCCGAGCCAGTAAGGCGACTTTCTCTACGTCCTGGCGTGTTAGCGACATGGTTAGTTCCTGTTGAATCTGGAAACAAAAAAATCCCGAAACAGACCACCGGTCATCTATTAGGTGATGAGCCGCCTTTGGTGTGCCACTGGCAAACCAATTGGTGTTTCGGGAGTTAGCTTTTACCGGAATAATCGCCATGTAACAGCACAGCGAGTCCCCTACAGTCTAAACCTCAAATGGCTTAACTGCGACTGCCTTACGAACTAATCCGCTACGGATACATTGAGTGCAAACTCGCATACGTTTAACCGTTCCGTCAGATTGTTGGACGCGGATTCGTTGTAGGTTTGGCTTGAATTTCCGGCGTGTAATCCCGGTTATTTTCGTACCAACACCACCTAAATACTTAGCTTTACCACGGGTTTCAACCGAATTGCCGATCTGTGCCTGCTTACCGCAAATTTCGCAAACTCGAGCCATGAGTTGCATTCCTCTAAATAATGGATCTATATAACTGGCTAACTTTTTACCAAGTGGAAAAGCTAAGTATAACCAGATAACCGGTCTCTGCAACGGGTTCACTTAGTCTGAATTTGCATGAATTTTAGTGAATTCATCACCGAATCCTGCCTAATCAACCAGGCTGCATACTCGCATCGGACATTTTCTAGGACTAAAATCAAGGAATCACTTAAATTGCCAACACGGATTGAAATGATTCGTTTGTTTGCTGCTCAACTTTGGCAATTAGAGAGTCTAAGTCTTGTAAAACTTTTTTGAAAGTTAGATAGATGGGATTGTTTTCCTCTTCGAAACTAATTCGATACCTTGTTCCAGTAGTTTTGATTGCTGGTGGTTTTCATGCACAGCTCATGGGTGCGGAATTACTAACCTATTCAGGCCAAATGATCGGTGATAAAGGGGATCCGGTAGCCACGACCAAACGCTTTACTCTGGCTGCCGTACGGGATGCCAGTGATAACGGGGGAGCACTGCACTGGATTATTGTCGAGGATGGGCGAGGCAGCGTGCCCTGGCCACACAGTTATGGTACCTCGCAATGGCTTGACGGAAACGGCCTCAATGTTCAGGCTGCCACGGCCTCGCGAAACAATCCTCAAGTGTTGTATATCAATGATGAATTAAAAGCATTTGTTGCCGTTACATTGCCGCAGTTGGCCGATGGGCAGGAATTAAATCAAGAGTCAATTTGGAAACAGGGGCCTGTGACGTATCGGGTTACAGAGCGACAAACGGTAAATGGGCAAGAAGCTTGGCGAGTTTTAGGCTTCACCAATTTTGGAGTCAAACGAACATTCTGGGTGAATGATCAGGGGTTTATTGTTCGGCTGCGTGAGAATGTCACGATCGGGCGCGGAGATCGATTTGATCTCGAATACGATCTGAAAAATGTCCAGATTCTGGAAGACGAAGCTCGATTGAAAGTTACAACCGCGTTTGACGTGTTTAATAAATTCCGTACGAAAGTGGATATCGACCGATTAGAAAAAGAGATTGTCTGGGATGACGAACAGATAGAAACATTCCGAGGTGACATCGACCGATTAGTTTCGATCGCAGAAGAAACACCACTGAGTGCTGTTGCCAGACTGGCTCAAGCAGACCTTAAAACTCAGAAGGGGCGGAGTGGTGGTGTGGCCACACTCATGACTCGTGCCATTGGCAAAGTCGTCGAAGCCCCTGGTTTTGAATTGTATCGCGGCGATAGCTATTCGGATGAATCGCTGGCAGAGGGCGTGACCGTATTACACTTTTGGGAATATCGTTCCAGTCCTCTGGAGCAACCCTATGGACAAGTTGGCTATTTGGACTTCCTGTATCGAAAATATAAAGAGCAAGGTGTTCAGGTTGTTGGTGTCGTTTCTAATCCTTTGTTGGAAGACCCCGCAGAACGGTCCCGAGTTCGAGTGAATGCCCGAAAGTTTGCCTCGTTTATGAATCTTAGTTTTCCGATTGTAGCGGATGTTAAAGGTTACATCGGAAAAATTGGTGATCCTCGCGGAGCTGGCGCTAAGCTGCCTCTGTTCATTGTGCTCGATGCCAAAGGACGCATTGTTCACTATAAGGCTGGATACTATGAAGTTGATCGAGACCTGGGACTGAAGTCACTGGACCGAGTTGTCAAAGAACTGTTAGACGCAAATTCAGAATAACGCAAATGAATAAACTTACGCCGGAACGTCTGAATTCGCTGTTACATACCTTAGACGGGGAGTTCTCAACTCGCCTTTTGGCCGCGGTACGCTTTGCGATGGAAGCTGGCCAGCAGACATTGGAGCGATTTCAAAAGACAGAATTACAGGTCGAGAAAAAGAATGACCGTTCTCCCGTCACGGTGGCCGATAAAGAGGCTGAATTACTCCTGAGGGAACGTATCCAGTCTACTTTTTCTGAGGATTCCATCGTGGGCGAGGAATTTGAAAGCGTGGAAGGGACTTCGGAGTACCGCTGGATTGTTGACCCCATCGATGGCACGAAATCCTTTATTTGTGGTGTACCACTTTATGCGACCTTAGTAGGGGTGGAATGTAGTAATGAGAGTTCAATCGGTGTGATTTATATTCCAGCACTGGATGAATTGATTTTTGCTGAAGTGGGAGTAGGCGCACGTTATGTGCAGGGCGATAGCGACTTGGTCATTCCAAAAGTTTCGAACACCTCGAGCTTAGCCGAAAGCTGTTTTGTCACGTCTCAGGTAAGTACGTACTACGAAGTGAATCGAGGTCGAAATTATCTGGCACTAGAAGAGCTTGCTTATATTACGCGAACCTGGGGAGATGCCTATGGTTATCTGCTGGTTGCTACGGGGCGGGCGGAGGTCATGGTCGATGCGATCATGAATGTATGGGATGCCGCCGCGATCTTACCGGTGATGGTGGAATCCGGGGGTACATTCACCGACTGGCAGGGTAATCCAACGATCCATGGTGGCGAAGGTGTAGGCACCAATGGTTTGGTGCTGACCGAAGTGTTGGAACAGCTATAGGCATTTAGACAATTGTTTAATGTCCAATTACCAAATAATTAACTCGTTAATTGCCTCACTCTTCGGACTTAAACGAGTAAATCAATAGCATGAAGGCGCCGCAGACCAGTAGGCAGTCTGCAATATTGAAATTAGGCCAGACGTAGTCCTGATAAGTGAACAGGATGAAATCCCTGACGCCGTGAGCGTAATCTGGGTGGATCTCTGCATCGTGCCACCAACCCATGCGGTCGTAGAAATTACCAATCACGCCGCCGGTAATACATCCCAGACAGGTGGTCAGGAATAGGTTTTGCCACGCTCTTCCTTTGATGAGCCACATCAGAATGGCAATAAAGGCCACGACGGAGAACAGGGCAAATATACTGCTGCCGCCCTGCCCAATCCCAAATAAGGCGCCCTGATTGACGGCTGTTTGGAAACCGAAGAAATCTTTAATAACCCACCATTCCACTTGGTTGCTTTCATGGGGAAGCCCGAGTTCGGAGAACATATGGGTCTTTGACCAGAGGTCAGCCATCAGTCCGGTAACACTGATAGCCAAGAAGAGCGACAATCGAGTTGCGAGTGTTGGCTGAGTGGAGGATTCAGAGATTTCGTCCGTTGAAATCGACTCGGTTTGAGATTCCATCCTGTTTGTCTTAGTTTCCTCGCTGAACCATTTCAGCGCATTTGACACAGTAAGCGGTGTAAGGAATAGCATTGAGTCGCATTTTGGGAATTTTACTTCCGCACTCTTCACAGACGCCGTAAGTTCCTTCTGCAATACGAACGAGGGCTGCTTCGATTTGTTCAAGAACTTCCTCTTCGTTGGCCATAAGGGAGAGCGAAAAATCCTGTTCATATTGATCCGAACCCATATCGGCCATGTGATTTGACCCTGCGGCCCCACTGCCTCCGTCTGCATTTTGATTCAACGCAGCATCCTTAAGGCCACTAACATCTCCCCGCAGCCTGGCGCGCAGTGCTAATAAGACTTCTTTGAAAGGTTTAGATTCCCGTTTTTTCATTGCATTTTTAGGTTGAGCCATGAGTCAGTAAGTGGAGTCAAGGAACGAATTGGTCAGTCAAAAACAGTTTGACTAACGCAGAGAAATCGGCCAGCCGAAAATTGGCTTTGTCAAAAAAAAATTGTAAAAATGTGGTATCACCCTGTCAAATAAATCAAAAACTAGTATTAGGCGTGCTTATGCCAGGGCGGACTATTTACTTATAGTTGATTAGTGGTTGATGATTTTGGGCGTCTGTTTTAGACTGAATTTTCTAGGTTTTTGGCACTGTCCCTGGCTTTGTTGGACTCAGGTTGGCACACTGCTATTTTGTCAACGTCAGCTATAAATACTGCTAACATTCAGTGACCAACAGCTAATAATCATTAGAAAATAATCAAATAGCGAATAGTCAAATAGCGAATAGTCAAATAGCGAATAGTAAAGAACAGGCACTTTTGTGATTTTCAGAGACGCGGCATTTCAGCAATGTATCAATCCGAATTGTCAAAAGCAGTTTGGTGTTGACGAGGTGTTGACCGCGTGCACAGAGTGTGGCAGTTTGCTTGATATCAAATATGACTGGAATACAGCCGGTACCCCGACCGACTGGTCATATTATCAAGGTAAGTGGGCGAAACGAGCTGATCGTTTGAACTTCAGTGGAATTTGGCGGTTCCATGAGCTTTTGCCGTTTGCGGTTCCCGAACATGTAGTGACTGTTGGGGAAGGACAAACGTTATTACAACAGGCCGATTTCGTATCTGAATTCGTCGGTATCGACAGTGGTAACTTGTTTTTACAATATGAAGGCATGAACCCGTCCGGTAGTTTTAAAGATAACGGAATGTCGGCAGCCTTCACGCATGCTCATAGTATTGGAGCGAAAAGAGCGGCTTGTGCATCGACCGGAAATACCTCAGCTTCTCTGGCAATGTATTGCGCCGTGAGCCAGTTGATGAAAGCGGTGATATTTATCGGCTCGGGAAAAATATCTTATGGCAAGCTGTCACAAGCGTTGGAGTACGGAGCCCTAACGGTTCAGATCAGCGGAGACTTTGATGATGCGATGCAACGAGTGCAGGAAGTTTCCAAAGAACTTGGCATCTACCTAGTAAATAGTATTAACCCCTTCCGATTGGAAGGTCAGAAGTCGATCATGTTCCGCGTCTTGGAAGGACTGGAGTGGGAGGTCCCGGATTGGATTGTCGTCCCGGGCGGTAATTTGGGAAACTCGAGTTCCTTTGGTAAAGCCTTTATTGAACTTAAGGAATTAGGGCTGATTGATCGTGTTCCCCGTCTAGCTATTATCAATGCGGCCGGTGCTGACACACTTTATGAGTTGTATGAAAACCGAGGGGTACGTTGGAACGACGGAAACATAGATCAAACGGTTTTGCTGGATTATTACGATGAGTTAGATGCTGCCAATAAGAAAGCTTCTACGATTGCAAGTGCAATCGAGATAAATCGGCCGGTCAATTTTGCTAAATGCCTACGGGCACTCGACTTTTGTGACGGAGTGGTGAGGACAGCGACTGATCAGCAGATACTAGATGCAAAAGCCAAGGTGGGTTCCGGAGGAATAGGCTGTGAACCAGCCAGTGCTGCCAGTGTCGCCGGTGCGAAAATGCTGAGGGAACAGGGGGTAATTGCTCCCAGTGACCGCGTGGTCTGTATTCTGACAGGACATCAGTTGAAAGATCCTACAGCCACGGTTGCCTATCACACAACGGATCAGAATAAGTTTAACGAGGTGCTGGGGGTTCGCGGAGTGAGCCGAGCAAGCCATGCAAACCGCGCTGTGGCTGTCCCGAATAGTCTGGATGAAATCATCCGAGTCATCAATCTTTATGGCTAACAAATGATGCTTTGGAAGACAGCCATTAAAGAGATTTTGAGTAAGTTAAGGAATGGAAGATGATAGGAATTGCAATTCATGGTGCAGGCGGCCGAATGGGCCAACGTTTGATTGCGTTGGGCAGTCAGGATGATCAGATCAATTTGACAGCAGCGATGGAATCGGCGTCTCACCCTAGAGCCGGAGAAGACGCCGGCGTTGTCGCAGGGGTAGGTGAATTAAGCCTGCCTCTCAGTCCTGAATGGAACGATACCACTGAAGCGGTAATTGACTTCTCAGTACCTGCCGGAGCTGAAGCAATTACTCGGACCTGTCTCGAAAAGAAAACTCCTTTGGTGGTGGCTACCACCGGTCTCAGTGAAGAACAGAAAGCATTGATTGAACAGGCAGCTACTGAAATTCCTGTGGTCTGGGCTCCAAGTATGAGTACGATGGTTAATCTGACCATGAAACTGGCTACTACTGCTGCAGAAGTCCTTAAGGACTACCCTGGCGGTACGGATGTCGAAATTCTGGAACGTCACCATCGCTTTAAGGAAGACTCGCCCAGTGGAACCGCCTTGCGTTTCGGCAATCTCATTTCCAATGCGATGGGGATTTCCAACGAAGTACATGGCCGGGAAGGTCAGGTGGGAGTACGTCCACGCAATGAACTGGCATATCATGCAATTCGGACAGGAGACAATCCTGGAGAGCACACGATTGTTTTTGGTGTACTCGGTGAGACCATTGAGTTAACCGTGAAGGCATCCAATCGGGACTGTTATGCGTTAGGGGCTTTGAGTGCAGCTAAGTTTGTTTCCCAACAGACGCCTGGACTTTACAATATGTACGATGTTCTGGGACTGTGATGGCCAAATGTGACGAAGGCTATCTCTGCCAAGTATGTGGGCACGAAGTTGAGCAAATCGTAGAGAGTGATCTCTACCTTCGGTTTATTCTCGGATTAGTTGACCCCGAAATATTGCATGTCGCGGCGGAACGCCATCTAAGGTGCAATCCCACATTAGCTCAATATATCGTGCACCCGGAGTTTCCCCCGCTACAAGTGGATGGAGATTTTGACAAGCGTCAGCTCGATCCGGAATTTGTGGCCACTCGGGAAAAAGAAGTGACGGCCGGTTACCAAAGATTACTTGAAGTCGCAGAAAAGCAAATCCCGATCACCGAAATGCGAGTCGGTTGACTGTCTACCCGTCGATTTCGACTAGTGACGCACCCTCTTCCAGACCTCCTACTGCGACTTCATCACGAGTGAGTTCTGGTATGAGCTGCTCACGATTTACTAAATGATAATAAGCTAGAGGGTGAAGGTGACGGGATATCGCGACGACGGTTAGCCCAACTCGAACACCTAAAACGGGATCCGGATTATTTAATAACCCAGAATGGGAGCTAGCCAGCGTTCGGCTTCCTGAATACTAAACCCTTTACGTTGGGCATAACTTTCAACCTGATCTTTCGTGATTCGGTCGACAGCAAAGTACCGTGCTTCCGGATGAGCAAAGTAGAGTCCGCTGACGCTGGCAGCGGGTATCATGGCGTAACTGTCGGTCAGAGTGATGCCGGTATTCTCTTCTACAGTCAGTAGGTTCCAGATTGTCTTTTTCTCGGTATGATCCGGTTGGGCCGGATAACCTGGAGCCGGGCGAATGCCACGGTAGGCTTCTGCGATCAATTCCGGATTGGTAAAACAATCAGACGTTTCGTAAGTCCACTTTTGACGGACTTGCTGATGAAGGTATTCGGCAAATGCTTCTGCCAGTCGATCGGCCAACGCTTTGACCATGATCGAATTATAGTCGTCGGTTTGAGCATCAAATTCGGCGGCAAGTTCGGCACATCCAAATCCGGTGGTGACGGCAAAGGCTCCAATGTAGTCTTCGCGTTGTGTCTCTCGGGGAGCAATATAGTCGGCCAGCGAGCGGAAGTAATCCTGCCCTTTGCGTTTCGTTTGCTGTCGTAATGCGTGCAGTCGGGCACGCTCGGTTCTTCGCTGGTTGTCGGTATATAACAAAATGTCATCATCGACTGAATTTGCCGGCCAGAATCCGTAGACCGCTTTGGCTTGAAATAACTCTTCTTCGACAATTCGACTAAGTAGTGTCTGGGCGTTTTCAAACAGTTCCTTTGCCGGTTCTCCGAGCGTTGGGTGCTCGAAAATACGAGGGTATTTTCCTTTAAGCTCCCAAGTCATGAAAAATGGTGTCCAGTCGATGTAGTCAACCAATTCCGCTAGAGATTGTTGTTTGATTACCTCGACTCCGGTAAAAGACGGAGTGGGAATGTCGACACTGGACCAATCCGTGGTAAAGCGATTCGACAAAGCTTCTTGGTAGTTCACCGAGTCGGTTTGCCGGGCATCAAATGCACGGACGAGCTCGGCCTGCTTTTCGCGATTGGCTAAGGTAAAGTCGTCCTTGTTGTCGTTGAGTAGAGATTCCACTACTCCAACGCTACGCGACGCATCGAGTACATGGATAATGGGATGATCATATTGTGGCGCGATTTTTACCGCAGTGTGTTTGGCACTTGTCGTTGCTCCGCCAATCAGTAACGGTAGATCCATTTTAAGTCGAGTCATTTCTTTAGCGACATACACCATCTCGTCCAGGCTGGGAGTAATCAGTCCAGAGAGTCCGATGATATCAACATTTTCCTGCTGAGCCACTTCGATGATTTTCTCACTGGGAACCATCACGCCCAGATCGATAATTTCAAAGTTATTACAACCGAGTACCACTCCGACAATGTTCTTACCAATGTCGTGGACATCCCCTTTGACCGTAGCCAATAGGATTTTCCCGCGGGAGCTTCTTCCACTGAGGCCCGCAGCTCTCTTTTCCTCTTCCATAAACGGCAGAAGATAGTTGACTGCTTTCTTCATCACTCGCGCAGATTTTACGACCTGAGGCAGGAACATTTTTCCTGCTCCGAACAAGTCTCCCACAATCGACATTCCATCCATTAACGGGCCTTCGATGACTTGCAATGCCCGCTGGGTCGTTTGCCGAAATTCTTCGACATCCTCTTCAATGAACTTGTCAATTCCTTTGACCATGGAGTGACTAAGTCGCTCGGATACTGGCATCTCTCGCCAACTGAGGTCTTCTGCGAATTTTTTGCCACCCTGCCCACGTACTGTTTCAGCAAAGGCCAACAATCGATCGGTGGCGTCATCACGGCGGTTAAGCAGCACATCTTCGACGTGTTCCAAGAGGTCCGCTGGGATTTCTTCGTAGATTTCGAGTTGTCCCGCATTAACAATTCCCATGTCCAAGCCTGCTCGTATTGCATGGAATAGGAAGGCAGAGTGCATGGCTTCACGGACAGCATCGTTTCCGCGAAATGAAAAGGAAATGTTACTTACTCCACCCGACACCTTGGCTCCCGGGCATACCTGTTTTATCTGCCGTGTTGCTTCAATGAAATTGACGGCATAATTGTCATGTTCACTGATTCCTGTCGCCACAGTCAGGATATTAGGATCAAAAATAATGTCTTCCGGAGGAAATCCTACTTGTTCGGTTAGGAGGTCAAAGGCGCGTTTACAAATTCTCACTTTGTCTTCAGTTTCAGCGGCCTGGCCTTCTTCGTCGAATGCCATGACTACTGTTGCCGCACCATATTGCCGAATGAGTTGTGCACGTCGCAGGAATTCGTCTTCACCATCTTTAAGGCTGATCGAATTGACAATTGCCTTTCCCTGAACACATCGCAGCCCGGCTTCAATGACTGACCACTTGGAACTGTCGAGCATGATCGGGACTTTGGCGATGTCAGGTTCGGCAGCAATCAGATTGAGGTATCGAGTCATCGCCGCTTCGCCATCGAGCAAAGCGTCGTCCATGTTGATGTCGATCACTGCGGCTCCACCCAGCACTTGCTGACGTGCAACCTCGACCGCTTCTTCATATTCGTCATTGCGGATCAATCGAGCAAATCGTCTCGAACCGGTTACATTGGTCCGCTCACCGATCATCAGGAAGTTAGAGTCATCTCGCAGAGTGAGTGGTTCCTGACCGCTCAGTCGCATCAAGGGCTCTACCGAACTAATCGTTCGAGGTGGCATGTTCGCGGCCGCTTCAGAGATCGCGGCAATGTAGTCTGGCGTGGTGCCGCAGCAACCACCCAAAATATTCACCCACTGATTAGAAAGGAAATCCTGTAGAAGATTGGCCATCTCAGCCGGCGTTTGGTCGAACCCGCCAAATTCATTCGGGAGTCCAGCGTTGGGGTGGCAGCTGGTGTGAATCGGTGCAATTCCAGAAAGCTCCTCGACATACGGCCTCATTTTCTCTACGCCTAGGGCACAATTAATTCCTACACTCAATAGGTCAAAATGAGAAATGCTGTTCCAAAATGCTTCGATTGTCTGTCCGGTAAGAGTCCGTCCCGCTTCATCGGTAATCGTGACGGAGGCCATCACGGGAAGATAGACCTGATGGTCTTTGAAGTATTTTTGGATGGCAAACAGGCAGGCTTTGAGGTTCAACGTATCAAACGTTGTTTCCGGGAATAGAATGTCGACCCCGCCTTCAACCAGAGCAGCGACTTGCGCGTAGTAAGAAGCGACGTGATCATTAAACGTAACTTCACGAAATCCCGGATCTTCTACTCTAGGGGAGATGCAACATGTTTTGGTAGTTGGGCCGATCGCCCCAGCTACGAATCGTGGTTTATCCGGATTGTCGTTAGTGAATTCATCGCATGCACGTCGTGCGGACTGGACCGCGGCTATATTGATATCATGAACCAGATGCTCGAGATCGAATTCGCACATTCCAATCGGTGTCGCGCCAAATGTATTTGTTTCCACAATATCAGCGCCGGCAGCAAGAAACTGGCGATGTATGTCGGTCAGCGTGTCCGGGTGAGTTAGCGAGATAAGATCGACAAAATTTTTGACGTCTTTATGGTGGTCGGCAAAGTGCTCGCCGCGAATCGTCTGTTCATCGAACCCCAGAGAAAACACCGTCGTGCCCATGGCGCCATCGAGGATCATCACACGTTCCTGCATGATTTTCTTTAATTCTGTGGTGCGGTCTTTTGTCACGGTGGTCCGAAGCTCCGGGCTTTACGTTGAAAATAAAAATGAAATGTCAGAAAACTGCGAAGTACTCATTATTGCCAATCGACTCGATCTAACAACTACGCTGGAGTCATACTCTGGGGAGTAATCGGTGGATTATTCACTTGTTGTCCACGAATACAAGTTGACTTTGCCGGGAATTTGATAGTCTTTGAACCCGTCTTCCCCTTTGAGCCTAATCAGTAGTTCCCTGAGGGCAATATTTCGGTTCTTTCCGCGGGCAACCAGCCAACCCTGAGGTGTCTGGCAAAGATGGCTAAGCAATTGCTGGAAGTCGACATAATTGGAATTTACGGCTCGGACCGTCAGGTTATCCGGAATGGTATAGATTCCCTGCAGCGGAAACCGGCAGTATTCAGCAATCGTCAAATTGGCGGTATGGCGAGCACCAGCCTGTTCAGGAAGTCTCCGATCCTCCACAAGTCCACCGGCAAGCAGAATTGTCCCCGATCCTTCCGCTTCTGCATTCAATGTTGCGGCGACCAGATCCCATCGTTCCACTTTGGGATTAATCCTTAAATGGGATGCGTTGTGAATTACATCCGAGTCCAGCCAAAAGAACACCAATAGAGTCAAGCCAATCAACGTCCAGTTAATAAGGCGAGGGAAACATCGGTTTTGTTCTATGAAGGCTAAACAAAAAGCACCAAAGAGACTTAACGCTGGCAGACTAGTTACCAAATATCTTGGGAAGAACCAGTTGACCCAGTCCATTCGTGTGGTTGTCCAGGAAGCTAAATACGGCAGACTGGTAAGTATCAATACTGTCAGTAAGAAAGAACCGTTAAGCGAACGGCGTCCTGCCTCGCCTTCCCTTAACAACGCAGCTAACAACAATGCTCCAGGAATCAAGAGCGTACTGATCACCGGTAGCGTGGTGAGTAAAGCCTTAGGGGTGGCTGCGTCTGCGTGAATGAAGACGGCCCATTGGCTACGGTGATGGTAAATCTGCTGAAGCGTACTGAATTGGGAAGCCAAGAATAATGCCAGTACAACGATCTGGATGGTAAATATCTTTCCACGATCACGCCAGCTTTGATTGCCAGCCAGAAGTGATGCTAAGGCCAGACTGCCAACGGCCGGGATGGCAATGTAATGTGTGTAAATACAGCATCCAGCTGTTAGTAACCAGAGCCCTTCAATACGCCAGTGAATCTGCTTGCCGTCTGATTGAATGCGAAGCGTCTGAACACAAAGAAGCAGTAGAACAAGCAAGGTTAGTAAACTGTACGATCGAGCTTCTACAGCAAATAGGAGTTGTAAATGGCTAGCGGCAAACGTCACCGTAGCAAAAAACGCTGCCCAGCCAGGTAATTGAAATCGACGGCAAATCCAATTCAGTGCCAGTACCGATCCCCAAGCACAAACGACAGAGAAAACGCGGAGTGACGTTTCGGTGTGACCAGTCAATGTCGTAAATAAATTCAGCAGATAGAAGTATAGAGGCGATTGATTTCCTGCCGCTGCGCGTTCTGAAATGTCTCCGACTCGCCCACTGATACTCCAGGAAGTATGCAACTCGTCGATCCATAACGGCAACCCGACATAGGCAACCGAAATAGCTGTAATGATGGCAATTCCAACTGCGGAAGAGAGTACGTAGGGTGTAGCGGATCGGGAACGCATGTTTTCAATCGGTCAGTTTAATCACGAGGCCAACGTCGAAAGTATCAATGGGTTAAGTGGCTAGTGGTTGAGTCGTTGTCGTTCTTTTTGGGGCAGGACTTCTAGGCAGGTCGTCCACCTGCCGGTTTGAATCGTTTCAATGAATTCGTCCGGCAGGCCTTCCATCTGCATTTCACGACTGAGCCGGTCGTAATCATAAACGACTGGATGGAAGTTATGTTGAATGCCGTCTCGCGAGATGTCCAGAGTGGTAAACCAAACATTGGTTGTACTATCATTCTCAGGCCTTCCAAGGACACCAACATTAACAAATTGCCCAAGGCTAGTGTTGGCATGCCATTTGATGCCAGTATGGGTACCTGCAATACAATCCACTTCCCGTTGATGGAAGAATATATCTAGAAAGTGTAATGGGGTGGTTGACTCCCACAGGAATTCATTGGTCTTCCTTGGACTGCCGTGGCACAGCAGGATTCTTTGCTCTTCTATCTCCAATACGTGTTCTTTTTCAAGACTCTGCAGGAATTTCTGATTGTCGGCGTTAGTGTTTTCCAGCGTGTAGTCGTAACTGATCTGGGCGAAGTAATTGTCTCGGGGGTCAGTGTAACCGCATTGGCAATTGTCGAGTTGATTGCCGATGCTGTCATCATAGTTTCCCTGAATGCAATGCACCTGGTTTTCGTAGAGCAAGGGAAAACTGCGATTAGGGAACGGGCCAAAGGCACCGATGTCCCCAAGGCAATAGTACTCATCGACTCCGAGTGCTTTGGCCGCTTCTAGAGCCGCTTCTAAAGCCAGATAGTTGTTGTAAATTCCTCCAAACAACGCAAGCCGCACACTCATGATGACGCTCCACTCGGGCCAGAGCCAGTAGAGATATTTGAACAAATCGCTCCATACTGATAACAGGTAAAGCAGGCGCCGTGCCCTAGAGTGTAGGGTTTCTGGGCGGCGGTGGCTAGATCGTTGGATAGTAAGGCATCAGGAGATTCAATCAGAATGGGACAGACATGTACACCACGAGTGGTCACGATGCGGGAGTGTTCGCAAACAAGTTGTGACCGATCATAGTCTTGCAACATTTCTCCGGTGACACGCTGCTGATCGGTGTATCCGCCGGAGCGGTTTTGTTCGGCTCCCAGTTTGAGTGTGGGAAGCAATTTGATGCGCGGTTGACTGTATCCTTGTTGCTTCAACATCGAAAGAAACTCAGATAGCATCGACGAATCTTCGGAGTCCTTCCAGGTTCGAGTGGCCGTGATAATGGGGAGGAATCCGGTATGGACCAGTTTTTTGACTCCCCGTATCGCCCGAGCAAAGGTTCCTTCGCCGCGAATCGGGTCGTTTGTCTCTGCATCGAACCCATCAATCGATACGCGGAATTCCAGACTGTAACGGCTTTCACTTTGGGCCTGTTGTAGGCGTTGCAGCCATTCATCCTTCAACACAGTGGCGTTGGTAAGCACAGTTGCCGGACCGATTTTCAACGTGTCCTCAAGGATCTCAACCATTTCCGGATGTAAAAAAGGTTCACCGCCGGTGAAGTAGTAGCCTTTGACACCGAGCTGTTTGCTTTCCTCTAAAGACTTCTGGATTTCCGTTCGCGACAGAAAGCCGAAGCTGTTGTTGTGTGGACTGCAAGAGATGAAGCAGTGATTGCAGGTTAAATTGCATCGAGTTCCGGTTACCTGAAACCACAGTTCGTCCAGGTGAGAAAGAGTCACACGGGCTGTTGTTGATTCGGAAGTCATGGAACTAATCTGTGTTGCAGGTCGGAAGAGACCGAGTTGTGATCGGGTTTAGCCAGCCTGTGGTTTCTGAAATGTTGTATAAACATCTAGCGTCTCACGATCCCCCAAAATCTGAAACAACTGAACAATTTGTTGCAGTCCTGTTTGGAATAAGAAACCAGAGTTTCTCCCATAGCTTTTCATGCCCAGGACATAGAAATTCGGTTCGGGGTTGATTAACAAGTCACCGGCCCCCTGTTCGACTTTCAGGCAGTCGTGGCTACTTTGATTTAACAGGCTGGCAGCAAGCTTGATGGGACCTTCAGTAGCGTAGCATTGATGGATTTGTAATTCACGAAAGATGGATAGATCAGGACGGTAACCAGTCAAACCGATGACATGATCGAACGAGTGCCATTGACGCGTCAATTTGTCTTCCGAATCCGCTTGATAAATTCCTAACTCAATTTCGGCATTGTCTGAGGATCTGATTTGATCAATCGCAACATTTGTTAAGGTCTGAATTGCATTGCGATCGACAAGTTCCTTGAGTTGTGAAGCGATTTGGGAACGTAAAGGCAAAGGATCCTGCTCGATGGGGCTGATGGCATGCTCATTAGTTTGTCGCGTAATCCACGTCACCATAGCTTTTGCTTCGGTAAGCATCAGCAAGGCAGTTGCAGCCGAATGACCTGATCCCACCACAGCCACTTGCTTGTCTCGAAATTGAATTAAGTCGTCGGGGGATGGAATTGAATATGAAATCCCTTGTCCCACTTGCTGCTCGCCCGGTGCAGGAACACCACCTGCTCCGATAGGATTCGGGTTGGCGAGCACACCAGAAGTGTCGATGACAACGTCGGCTGTCAGAGCATGCTGCGTTCCCTGCTCATCCACAATAATGCGAAATGGATCCTGTTCACGAGTGGCCTCACCAGAGTCCTTGTCCAGATCCGTCTTTTGCTTCCAGGTGCGTGAGACACTTAAAACTTGGCAGTTAGTTCTAATATGCTTTTTCACCAAATCGGTTTGAGATAAGGGGATCAAATATTGTTGTAGCCATTGTCCACCGGTCGTGCATTGTTGGTTGGATGGGAATTGGTGATTCGGATCGTGACTTTCGATGGCAGCAATGCCTAGCGGAGAAGCATTCATCGAAAACGGCGAAAACATCTCTACGTGTTCCCATTGCTTTACATGAGAGCCTACGTCACCTGCTTCACATGCGATGACATCGTATCCCAGATAGCGTGCATAGAGAGCGGTTTCCAAACCCAGAGGGCCGGCGCCGATAATCAGGATGGTTGCAGGAGTGTCAATTGCCATAAAGATCTGTGTCAATTATCGAATGAGACTGAAGTGTTGTAGAGCAGATGGCATGGGATTGCCTTCAAGTAAGTCGGCAATCCATACGGCTGTACCCGTGGACAGGTGTATTCCACTACGAAAGTGACCGGATGCCATAAATAGATTGTCGACTTGCGGGACCTTACCAATATAGGGAACTCCATCAAAACTTCCGGGACGCAGGCCAGACCAACTCAGCGTGACCTCATACTCTTTAAGGGCCGGTACAACGGAGTAAGCAAAGTCTTCCAGTTGTTCCAGCATCTCAGTTGTCGTGCCTTTTTCAAAACCGACTTCCTCTTCGCAGGAACCGGCTAGGATTTTTCCATCTGCACGAGGGACCAGGTAGCGAGAGCCTTCATTGAGAATATGAGTGATTAAACCTGGAGGGGCATCGAATAGAAGCATCTGGCCGCGAATTGGTACGATGCCTGTGGGGATGTCAGAGACATGTTGCAAAATCTGAGAAGACCATGCACCGGCCGTTAAACAGAAGCGGCTTCCTGTGATGGGGCCTTGAGAGGATTGTAGACCAGTAATTTGTTCACCGGTCGTGTCGAATCCATGAATCTCGCAGTCTGCAGTAAGCTGAACGTTTCTTAGCTCGCAGGCTCTAAGTAGGGCTTTCACATGTCTTGGGTTACGAAGAGTCAGTTCGTCTGGAAGGAGATAGGCAGCGCAGAATTGGCCTGGGTCAAGCGTTGGCTCCAATGCCAGAAGTGCATCTTGATCAACAGCCTCTTCCTGAATGCCTTCCTGCCTGAGTAGACTCATATACCCTGCCAGGGATGCGGCTTCGCCTTGTTTGCGAGCCAGATAGATTCCTCCACAGCGTCGAAATTCGGTGTCAATTCCTGTCTCACTTTGTAACCGTTCGGCCCACTCAGGGTGTAACTGATGGCTAATTCCTCGAAGCTTTTCGAGTGGATCGAGTGCAGTCTCGGGGTTTGCCGGTGGTAGAATGCCAGCGCCAGCCCAGGAAGCTTCTTTGCCAAATTCAGCACCTCGTTCGACCACGTGAACCTGTTGGCCACGACATGCCAGTTCATAGGCAATAGACAGTCCGATCACGCCACCACCGATGATCACGATGGAATCGGAATTAGTTGCCGATAATCCGCTCACCCCAGATACTCCGTCTTTAACGCATCGATGTGTTGGCATAGCCTACTGGAAGATTCGTCGTGGTAGTCTTGTATGGAATTCAGGTCATCGATCGTATCGATGTCGATCCAGGGCGGTAATAAGTCGTAGCTAACTCCAGCGGACTCTAGGGCCGCACAGGTTTGGCTTAGAACCTGATCACTGGACCAGTCAATATTTTGAAAGATGGGGGGGGGCGTGTCACAACAACCAACCAGATAATAACCTCCATCGAGTGCCGGTCCTAAAACACAATCGGTGTGTTCGAGTATCTGGAATGCTTTGTGCACGATTTCAATCGGGAGCGTTGGGCTATCGGTTCCAACTAATATCGTCTTTTCGGATTGGTGCTCTATGGCGTATTGGAAAAAGGCCTGCATCCGATTCCCGAGATCGCCTTCGACTTGGCTTGTGAGAGTCCAATCAGGTGGCAGAATCAGTGCAAAGTCACCTAGGTTTTCGGATGGTGTGATAACGAGTGTTTGTGTTTCCGCACATCCAGTGAGACGCTCAAGTGTGGTTTTCACGAACGCTTCATACAGATTCGCTGCAAAGTCGTCATTCGTATCCTCGGCCAGTCGCGTCTTTACCTTGCCCGGCTCCCAGTATTTAGCGAAGACGCCCAGATGAGTTTTGATGGTCATGGCTCACTTACCGATCAGTCGCAATAGCAGCACTTCATTGACCTTCCCACGAAACCGAACTTTCCCATCAATTTCTACAACGGGCACGCAGGTATCGAATTGTTGTTTCAATTCTGGGTGTTGATCCACATCGATTTCGTCGAGTGTGAACCCGTACATTTCAAGTAATTCCTTGGCTTCGTCGCATAACGGGCAGGAATTTCGAGTATATAAAACGGCGTGACGTGAGGACATATGAGGATTTCGTGCGTTGTAATAGTAGAGAACGTGAATGACTGCCATGTTTTGCAGCGGGAATTTCCCTAATTGTGGCTTTCAAGGCTCAATTATGTCGACTCAATTCAAGGAATCAAACTATTCCCGTGCTAAACTGAGGCTTCACGGTTCATTCAGTATTCTTGAAACTTATTATCTCCGCCCCGAGCTATTATGACCATTACCGCTCGACAATTTCTCGAACTCTTAAGACGCAGTAATTTACTGTCGGATCAAGAGTTAAAGAAAGGTTTAGAAGCCTGTAAAGTAGCCCATGGAGGAGAGATACCCAATAGCCCCCAACAACTTGCTGATTTTCTGGTGGATGAAAACTTTATCACTACCTGGCATCGCGAGAAGCTACTTAATAGAAAATACAAAGGATTTTTCCTGGGTAAGTACAAACTTCTGGGGCATATCGGTGCTGGCGGGATGAGTAGTGTCTATCTGGCTGAACACACGTTAATGCGGAGACTGCGAGCGATCAAAGTTCTCCCGCGAAATCGTGTTGATGATTCGTCATATCTAGAACGCTTCCATCGGGAAGCACAGGCTACCGCAGCATTAGATCATCCCAACATTGTCCGAGCCTACGACGTAGATAATCAGGGGAAGACGCACTATTTGGTCATGGAATATGTGCCTGGTCGTGATTTGATGACCATTGTGAAAGATGATGGTCCGCTGGATTATGTGTCGGCGGCCAAATACATCTATCAATCTGCGTTAGGCCTGCAACATGCTCATGATGCAGCGATGGTACACCGGGATGTGAAACCCGCCAATTTGCTGGTCGACGAATCTGATTCGATCAAAATCCTCGACATGGGACTGGCTTTAATGAATGAGGATCAGTCAGAGTTGGCTGGACTCACGGACAAGCACAATGAAAAAGTTCTGGGGACGGCGGATTATCTTGCGCCTGAACAAGCTTTAAATAGCCACAACATAGATAGCCGTGCTGATATTTACGGCCTTGGCTGTACCTTGTACTACTTACTAGCCGGTCATCCACCATTTCCTGAAGGTACGCTGGCACAACGGATTGCTCAGCATCAAACCAAGATGCCTCCGGATATTCGACTGGATCGCACGGACCTTCCGGAAACGTTAGGGAGCATTTGCTTTAAGATGCTTCAGAAGAACCCGGATCACCGTTATCAGTCGGCCAATGAAGTGGCGTTGGACTTGGAATCCTGGTTGTCAACACAGGGAGTCGAACTCAATCAATCCAAGGCTGACGTTGTTCATCTACCTCAGAGAGTCGATATTAATCAGTCGACAGAAAGTGTTGCTCAAGCAATGCAGGCTGCGGTCGCGGTTGCTAACCAAGGAGCTATTGCGAGCGTTCAGTCTTCCGTACATCTCATTGGTGAATATTCGGCGGTGACAGGAAGCAGTAAGGTCGCATCGGATAGTCTGATCGGTGGCGGTAGTAGTCAGATTAGTCTGGATGATGAAATTGGCGGTCAGGCATTCCAAAGCACATCAAGAACTTTATTGGATACTCAGATGAGCCGTGTGACGGCTAATGATGCCGGAATCTGGAAGACGGTGGGGATTATTCTAGGAGGTTTAGTCCTGGTGGCAATAATCATTGTGGCTGTCGAATTGCTTTCATCTAATGTTGAAGAGGCTATTGAAACTCATGATGAAGCCAATTCCGAGGAGAACTCCGTTTTGCTACATCTGGATTCTCTGATGTCTGACGTTAATAATCATAGAAGAGGTTTCAAGTACGGTGGGGAATTTAATTCATTATTACCCATTGTGGAACGAGAGAGTTAGAGAAAAGAGTTCGAGAAGATGCAACGATTCGTAAATTCACCAAAATCAGCAGCCCTGATTGCCATCACTCTTTGTTTTTTGACCGCGTTACCAGCCTGGGGGCAGGTGACGATCACTCCAGCGATGCGAAAGGCTGAAAACGCTCTGCGCGTGAAGATCACTCGGGCAGGTAATTGGTTTGCTCAGGGGAAGATCGACGAGTCAGCCGACTTAGTCGAAGAAGTTCAAAAGGAATTTGAAGAACAGATGAAGGGAGCAGATCAACAACAGATCGCTCTCTACTCCAAAGTTTACAATATGTTGAAGAAGGCGCATGCGTTGCTTGAACTGGAGGGAATTGTATTGGCTGAATTGAAGGCTCCAGTGGTCGCCAAGCCGATGCCGAAGCCTGTTGTTCCAGTCAAGCCAGGGGATGGCCCGGAAACGTTGACTGAAATGCCAGCTGGAAAGATTAGTTTCGTGAACCATGTGACACCGATTCTGATGGCTAAGTGTGGTAACTGCCACGTACGTCAGGCTCGGGGGATGTTCAGTATGGAATCTTACGAAACCTTGATGAAAGGCCCGGATGCGGGAGTTGTCATCTTTCCCAAAGATCCGGCAGGAAGCCGAATTATCGAAGTCATCGAAGAAGGCGATATGCCTCGTGGAGGATTAAAGGTCACGGATCTTGAATTGGCTGTCTTGAAGAAGTGGATTGAGGAAGGGGCTGAATTTGATGCGGATGATCCTAAAGAGCTTCTGGTGGATCTCAATCCTAATGCCAGCGTGGGAGATTTGCCTGTCGTTAAACCGATGAAGTCAACAGGGACTGAGACGGTTAGTTTCAAGAACGATATTGCTCCTATTTTGGTCGCCAATTGCGCTAGCTGTCATGGATTTGGAGATCGGCCATCGGGACGATTTGACTTGGCCTCATTCAGTGCGATGATGCGAGGTGGTGAAAACGGTCCACCGATACTTCCTGGGAATCCAGATGAGAGCTTTCTTGTCAAGAAACTGCTGGGAACAGGAGGTGGCCAACGGATGCCTCGGGGTCGAGATCCATTGGATGACGCTCAGATGGAGTTAATTACGACTTGGATTCAGGAAGGTGCGACTTTTGATGGGTTAGACTTTACGTCCAATATTAGACGAGTCGTTGCGATTGCAGTGGCTGAGAACAGCACACATGATGAATTGGCAGCACAACGGACAGCCTTGGCGGCATCCAATTGGAATCTTGCCTTGCCAGGCATCAATCATGCGACAGCCGACACAACTAATTTTCATTTGCTGGGCACACAGACGGAAGCTCAGTTAAAGGAGTTTGGCACGCAGGCTGAGGAGATAGCTAAAAAGGTTTCCCTTACCCTGAAACTACCCGCCGAAAAGCCTCTGCTTAAGGGCAAAATAACGCTCTTCTTCTTTAATGCCCGTTATGACTATGGTGAATTTGGCAAGATGATTGAAGAACGGTCGATTCCCCGAATCTGGAAAGGGCACTTTAACTACGACATTGTTGACGCCTATGGGACCGTACTTATTCCTCGCAGTGAAGACTATACACTTAACGGTCTGGTGGCTGAACATATTGCCGGAATCTATGCCCGTAGTTTGGGAGATGTTCCATCCTGGTTTTCTAATGGACTCTCAAGAACTATTGCGGCCAAAGTGGTGAAAGACGATGCGCGGATCAATGCTTGGAAAGAATCTATCCAAACGGCGGCATCCCGAGTGGAAAAGTCATCGGATATCGTAACCGGAAAGCTCGGCGGCGAAGATGGTGCCCTGCTCTCTTATAGCTACGTTCAATTTCTTATGAGCAATAACGCTCGCTGGAATAGCCTCGTTTCGGCCGTTGGTAATGGAGCATCATTCAAAGATGCCTTTACTAAAGCCTATGGGGACTCACCCGAGAAAATCTCCGAAATCTGGTGGAAAACCGGATCTTAAAACCAACGCGCGACCCTCTCAATTTAAGCAATCATGGACATTCTCAGCGTTGAATCCACCCCCGAGTATTTGGTGGATCAGCAAGTTATCGCCCATTCAGACGAGGTTCTGGTCACTCAATTGATGGGTGGAGTTTCCAATTACGTACTACTTGTGGAGTTTCTTGATACTCAACGACAAAACTGGGTTTTAAAACAGGCTCGCGATCGCCTTGCTGTGGAGCAGGAATGGCTTTGTAGTGTGGAACGAGTTATTCGAGAGATGGATACGTTGCAGATCTGCCATGATATTATCGCTGCTTCCGGTGGTGCTCCCGATGGCCGTCAGGCTGTCGTGCCAGAGATACACTTTGAAGATCGAGATAATTACATTTATGCCATGACAGCAGCGCCGAAAGATTGCCGAGTGTGGAAACAGGATTTACTCGGTGGCATAGTCGATAGCGATGTGGCAAGATCCTGTGGTTGGCTACTTGGTGTGCTTCACAGCCAAAGTTGGGATTCTCAGGAAGTCCAGTCAAAGATCGGTTCGACCGAGTTTTTTGATGACTTGAGACTGGATCCTTATTACCGCCAAATCGCCCGTGTTCACGCTGGTCTGAATTCGCCTATCGAAAAACTGTTACAAAGTAATTGGGATCACCGCCTTTGCCTCGTGCACGGTGATTACAGTCCTAAGAATATTCTGGTCGACAAACAGTCTGTTGTGCTGCTGGATTTTGAAGTGGGACATTACGGCGATCCGGCTTTTGATTTAGGGTTCTTTCTCACGCATTTGCATATTAAGACACTCATCGCTGGTACGCGATTTAATGAATATGCCAACCTGATCGATGTGTTTTGGGACGCGTATCAACAACAACTCCAGACGGTACTGTCGGAGGCTGACTTGCAGGCCCTGCAACAAAGGGCAGCCTTGAACTTAGGGGCTTGTTTGATTGCCAGGGTCGATGGGAAGAGTCCGGTGGAATACTTAACCGACTTGGAGCAAGAGGCATGTGTACGGCAAGTCGGTTGGACGACGTTGGTCGAAGAAGCCGATGACCTGCAAAGAGTTCGGGAAATTATGAAGGCAACCATGCTGCGTTAGGAGCGAGTATGACAATTATCAAGAAAGTATGGGCTCGAGAGGTTCTCGATAGTCGTGGCAGGCCTACCGTGGAAGCGGAAATCCATACCGAAGATGGATATACGGGTTTCGCGATTGCTCCGTCAGGAGCGTCCACTGGAAGTTCCGAAGTCTTGGAATTGCGTGATGGAGATCCTCAGCGGTATGACGGCCTAGGAGTACTTCAGGCCGTTAATAATATCAACACGCACATTGCTCCAGTTTTGTGTGGTCTGGATAGTGCTGACCAGCGAACTTGCGACCAAGCTATCTTGAGCCTTGATCCTTCCGATCAAAAAACAAAGTTGGGTGGAAATGCCACAATTGCTGTGTCACTGGCCTTGGGGCATGCCGCTGCCGCCTCTAAAGGAATCCCTCTTTACGAACATCTACATCAGGTAATTACACAGGGAGTGACAGCATTGGGGTTTGATAGCTCGTTATTCCCCCAGCCGATAGTGCCACTGCCCGAAACGAATATGATTTCCGGTGGATTACATGCTGGTGGTAATTTGGATTTTCAAGATGTGCTGGTCGCCCCGGTCGGCGCACCAGACTATCCAACTTGCTTGGAGTGGATTGTCCGTGTCTATAAACGGTTGGGGAAATTGCTCACCGAGCGTGGATATGAAGGATATTTGGTTGGAGATGAGGGTGGCTACGGTCCTCGCTTGACCTCCAATCGCGATGCTGTCGCACTGGTGACTCAGGCAATTGAGGCGGCTGACTTAACGCCTGGGGTGGATATGGCGATTACATTAGATGTGGCTTCAACTCACTTCTACCGGGATGAAGGTTATCACCTGAAGGCCGAGCAAGGTAGGATCCTCTCGAGTAGTGAGATGATCGATACTCTGGAGTCCTGGGTGGATGAATTTCCAATTATCTCGATCGAAGATGGTCTGGCCGAAGATGATTGGAAAGGTTGGCAGGAGTTACAGGCTCGCCTCGGCGATAGAATTCTGCTGGTTGGCGATGATTTGTTTACCACGAATCCGGACCGTGTGCGAAAGGGTATTGAACTAAAGGCTGCGAATAGTGTTTTGGTGAAGGTGAACCAGATTGGTACCTTAACCGAGACGATTGAAACGATGGCTTTGGGACGGGAGGCCGGTTATAGCCTGGTAATCTCTGCACGCAGTGGCGAAACCGAGGACTCGACACTGTCAGATCTGGCAACAGCAGCATCCGGAGAACAGATCAAAGTTGGCTCGATTGCACGCAGTGAGCGACTTGCCAAGTACAATCGATTACTGCAAATTGCAGAACAGGTTTCCGAGTTTCAAAACTCCTGCGGGTAACGACGATGACGGATCAGTATTTTCTTTCCACAGCAGACTGCACCAGGAAGAACATTTTTCCCGGAGTGGACATCTATACGGCCGCTGGCGAACAAATGATGTTGTCATTGGTGAAATTTGCACCAGGCGCCGTGGTTGAATTACATCAACATGACCATGAACAGTGTGGCATACTTATTTCCGGAGAGCTTACGTTTACAGTCGGAGATGAAACTCGCGTTTTGCAACCCGGGGAAATGTGGAGAATACCAGGGAATGTTCCTCACACTTGTTTTGCTGGAAAAGATGGAGTCACGGCCTTAGACATCTTTACCCCGATTCGGGAAGATTATCTGTAATAATTTCAATTTTCGTTGCTCGTTCTGGACGATGATACTCGTATAATGCAAAAACTTGCTTCAGTAATCACGACAAGAAACCCTATGAATCATCAGCAAACTTTTTATTGGTCATTTTTCTTTACTGGCCCGTGGCAACGCGGGGTTGGAAGGGATATGTCATAGCGGTTTGTGAACCACTGAATCCAAAGAGAACTTTCCAACCTCGGCACTATCTGCCGGGGTTTTTTTTATGTCATCGCCGGAAACAACTTCCTGCTTACACAGCCTCCTAATATCTAACCCTACAGGAAATTAAATCATGATCGTCGTAATGAAAAACGGTGCCAGCCCAGAAGAAATTGCTGCGACAGTGGTAAGAATTAAAGCACTGGGACTCAAGGCTCATGTCATCGAAGGGACAGACCGGACCGTGGTCGCTGCGATTGGTGAAAAGCGAGAGGAAACCAAAGAGTCGCTCGAATCTGGTGAAGGCGTGGAAGAGGTAATGCCTATCTTGGCACCTTATAAAGTTGCCAGTCTGGAAGTGAAGCCGGAACCTACTGTGGTAACGGCAGGTAGCCTTTCTGTCGGTGGGAATCACGTTGGAGTTGTTGGTGGACCCTGTAGTGTTGAATCAGAAGAGCAACTCATGGAGTCGGCTCGAGCAGTCAAAGCTGCTGGTGCGACTGCATTAAGAGGCGGGGCCTTTAAACCGCGAACAAGTCCTTACAGTTTTCAGGGAATGAAAGAAGAGGGCCTTAAATTGCTGGCGGCGGCTCGGGAAGAAACCGGCTTGGCCGTCGTGACCGAAGTGTTAGCTACTGATGACGTAGAGTTGGTGGCTAACTACGCAGATGTCCTGCAAATCGGCGCCCGCAATATGCAAAATTACCGACTCCTTGAAGCAGTCGGTAACACAGATAAGGCCGTGATGCTCAAACGAGGTGCTTCAGCAACGATGGACGAATTCCTACTGGCAGCAGAATATATCCTCAACGAGGGAAATCCTAATGTAATGCTCTGTGAACGTGGGATTCGGACTTTTGAATCTCATACCAGATTTACACTTCCTTTAGCTTCGGTAACTTACTTGCACCACAAGACACACCTGCCCGTGGTCATTGATCCAAGTCATGGTACAGGTCATGCTTACCTGGTGCCGGATATGGCGGTGGCGGCCGTTGCGGCTGGAGCAGATGGACTGATAATTGAAATGCACCCTAATCCGCCGGAGGCGATGAGTGATGGGTATCAGTCGCTCACACCTCAGCAATTTCAGGAAACCATGGACCGGTGCCAAACAATCGCTCAGGCTATTGGGAAGTCTATTTAGACGCCTTCGATGAGTGATCCGTTTTCAACGACTCGAATAGGCCGGCCTACGCTGCTCAGATTTTCATGAAATGCGTCGATGCCCAGTTTGTCGTAGATAGTTGTGAGTAAGTCAGGAACGGACGTTTTTCCGGAGAGGATATTTTCACCATTCACGTCAGTTTCTCCGATCACCTGCCCTGCCGAGACGCCGCAGCCTGCTAGAGCAATGCTGTAGGCTCGGGGGTAGTGGTCCCGGCCTCCTCGGCCGTTGATACGTGGAGTGCGGCCAAATTCGCCCATCCAAATAACCAGCGTTGAATCTAGTAATCCGCGTTCCTGTAGATCGGCCAGTAGCCGTGCATAGGGACGGTCGACTTCCTGGCAGAGCGTCGAAGTGCGCTCGTAATTGTCGAAATGTGTATCCCAGTTGTTCGATGTGACCTGCACAAAAGTAACTCCGGATTCGACCAGACGTCGAGCCATCAGGCAACCGGATGCGAAGTTGCCTTCACCATAAGATTCACGGCTGGCCACTGTTTCCTGCTGCAAATCAAAAGCTTTCATCAGCGGGCTTGTTATCATGCGGGCAGCCTTTCCATAGACTTTCCGATTGGCCCGAGTCCACTGTTCCGCTCCTTCTCGAGTACTATCTTCTTCCAATTGATCTAGTAATCCCAGCCGGCGACTAAAGCGATTTTTGGTCGTGGTGATTGTTGTATTCAAAGGAGGTTGATTGGGGTCGGTAATCGCAAATGGTTCATGGTCGACTCCCAGAAACCCCGCTCCAATCAGGTTTCGATTTGCACCAATTCTTACAAAGGCAGGTAAGTCGGATTCTGGATTGCCAATATGATGTGAAACATGAGAACCGATTGTGGGATGTTTAATGCTGGCTGAAGGCAGGTATCCGGTTTGCGCCCAATAGGAGGCGCGAGGGTGACTACCTTCTGGGCCGTGCATGCCCCGCAAGAGACTGATCTGGCTCATGGCCTTGGCTGTTTTGGGCAGGCGATCACTGATTTGAACTCCGGGTATCGTTGTTTGAATCGCGCCGGCGTCACCAGCATTGCCTGAGTTGGGCTTCGGGTCCCAGGTGTCGAGTTGACTGGGGCCTCCTCCCATCCACAGCAGGATGCATGCGGTGGCATTGGATCTTAGCGTGGATGCCTGGGCAATAATATTTGCTTGCCATCCCGTTACGGCGGCCAAACCGAGTGTTGAACTGCGGAATAATTGACGTCGATTCAAAGTGTGATGAGTCATAGCAGAAATTCCTCCATGCCGATGCCCCGTGGGTGAATACTGGATGGGATATTTAATTACGGGTTTTGAATTCAGAGGTATTGATTAATGCCCAGAGGATATCTTCAAATGCCTCGGCACGATTCCCCACTTGCTGGATGTACTTTAAGTTTGTGGCCAGTTCTTTTCGGTTGGGACGACGAGAAAGAGTCTTCAGGTATAACTCCTGGACAGCCTGTCGGTCACTGCTTACTTCGTTCAGTAGATTACCCAGCATCGTTCCGGGACGAGAGGTAATTTGACGTGAAAGGCCTGGGGCATTCATCAGTAGTAAGGCCTGTGGAATGGAACCAGAAACCTCTTCTCTGAGATTGTTGGGGTCATAGCCAAATGTTTGGCTGAATTGACGCCGCAGTAGATCTTCGGCACGCTCTGGTAATTCCGGGAATTGTAAGGAATTAAGGATGGCATCCATGAGTTGATCCGACCTGAGCGGCTGAATGGTATTTGCCTGAAACGGAAGTTGATCGTAAGGCCTCCGATTGAGGCTGTCGAGTTGGTAGTGGCGTGTCGAGACGATGGTTGCGATCAACCATTTCATGTTATAGCCGGAGTCTGCAAACTTGCCTGCCAGGTAATCAAAAGCAGCCGGAGCGGTTGCTTCACGATCGGGCCCCATGTCATCGACAGGTTCATGAAATCCCTCTCCCACTAACTCGGCCCAGACCCGATTGACCGTCGCTTTGGCAAACCAAGGATTGTCTTTCGCGGTGACCCAGCGAGCCAATGCCGAACGCCGGTCCTGATCGGTGGTTCCAAGAGGAAGACTCTCGTTGTTAATGAAAAACTTCGGTGCTACCTCGGGGCCCGGAGTGGCCGGATCTTCGAAGTTGGGCATGCGGTGTTCGAGTGTACCGATGAACCGATTATTGTTCATACGTGGTTGGAATCGAATACGATCCACGGCATAGACTAAAAACGTGCGTGGATCCATTTGGGGGCGTAACGCCACTCGCGGAAAGAAGGCGGCTAATTCATGGAACTGTTCCTGCTTCCAGCGGTCTGTCGGGTGGTCATGACATTGAGCACATTGGATTTGAATGCCGAGGAAAATCCGTGATATCTCAGACACGGTATCTTCAGGACGCCCCTGCTGGGCAGCAATCAATGCCGTGCGTCCGTCTTCTCGAATGTCTCCCGCTGCGGTAATCAGGTCAGTGGTAACCTGATCCCACGAAAGATTGTTATTTAATGCGTTTCGAAAGTATTGTTCAGCAGATGCAGCACCTAACAAAACCTGATCATTGCTACGTCGGTAGTAAATGACGTCTCTCCAAAATCTGCCCCAGTTAACACCAAAATCGGAATCTTGTAAAAGCAACTCCGCTACTTTTGTTCGTTTTTCAGGGTGGTTTTCTAAACCGAATACCAGTACGTCATCAAGAGTTGGCGTTTTGCCGGTGATATCCAGAAACAAGCGTCGTAAATACGTTTCGTCGTTACAAACATCATTGGGAGACGGCTGCGTTTGCTCGTCAATTAAGCGATCTACTTCTGCCGCCACTTCGAGCACGGATTGAGCAAGTAGAGAATTGCCGATGAAGAAAATGGTACAGGTGAATATCAGCAAATAACTGCAACTATGGCGAATCATGGTCGGTCTGCCTCTTTTAACCCCTACACTTTTTGTTTAACACATATTATCGACAGGAGTTTCGACAAAATAACTAAATCTTCCCGATATAATAAGTGAGACCGCGAAACTTTCTTATCGACAATCGCGTTTAATGCTAGGTTTTGAGCCGCGCAATGTTCCATAGTTTATCAAGGTGCCTCATGATGATTCGACTGTTATCAACTTTGCTACTGGCGTTGTTTGTGACCCAGGGGCTACAGGCTCAGCCTCCTGCAAATATGCAACAACGTTTGGCTCGGTATCGTCAGCTATTACAACGATTCGACGTCAATAAGAATGGACAACTCGACCCACAAGAACGTGCGGTGATCAGGCGTATTCAGGCACAACAAAGCGGCGACAATCCACAAACTCGTCCGCAGATGCAACGCCCTCAAAACCAAACACCGGCTCAACCCAATGCCAATGGGCAACGTCGCGGGAACTTCCAGTTTCAATTCCGCAAACGTGAGAATAAACTGGATCGCTCTCGATTATTGAACCGTTTTGATACCAACGGAGATGGACAGTTAGGTGCAGATGAAAGAGCGAAGGCCATCGAGGCGTTAGCTAGATAGTTGTTACTTCATTTGGTCGATCAACAGCCGGTGGATGGCAGCAGGGGCTGCCAGTGCTAATCGCTTGTCCGGCAACGATTCGATTAACCGGATATCCACTTGGTCTTCTTCATCCGCGGCCAGTTGGGTTAGCGTCTTGACTAAAGTATCGCGTTTAGTCACTGGCATCTTGCTTAAGTCATAAATTCCAATTTGGTTTTCGCTAATGGCATGTTCAGCGGTCGTGATTTCCAAAACTCCATTGGCACGAGCAATATAGGTCAGGCCATTTGCTGTAAGGATTTGCTCCAGACATTCCTGTAGAGATTCGTTTTCAGTTGCTGCCTTAACCTGACTCTTAGGTGTCCAACCTGACTGCCAGATGTTCTTCCAGTTTGCCTGGAATTGTAAAGGTGAATTGGCATTAAGGTGGATCAAAACCTCCAATAACGGTGCGCCAGCGGCGAAATTCAATGTGTATTCCTGTTCATAGTGCTGCCAGGCGGCAAACTCAAATGACTCGGATGAATCTTCACGTGTGCGCAAGTAACTCAGTAAATTCTGGACTCGATCCAGAGTCCGTTGGCTTCCGGACACTGCGAGATGTTTGATCTGTTCATTTTCCGGATCGACTTCAGTAGTGGTAATCGCTACTTCGACCGGAGCAAGAAGTTGGTTGACCATCGCGCTCAATTCTTCCACCGGTATTACTGACAAATTATCGTCACTGGCTTTCCAGACGATCGTCTTTTGGCTGACATCGGTATGTGATTCAGCCAAGACTAGAACATGTCCTTCCTCCACTCGGTAGGCGAGTCCAAGGTCTGAGAGGACAGTGGTTAATATCTGTTCGATGGTTTGATTCTCAGAAGTGTGTTTTACTCCGGCCGCATGATTTAGCCGAGCAAGATGAAGAGACTCGAAATCAAATGTGAAGGGGATGTTTCCGAGCGTGCCTAGGAACTCAAGGAATTGGTTGAGTGGTATTGGGTTGGCAACATCGATTTGAGAGACCGTAAATTTAAGTCCCGCTTCAACGTTGACCGCAGCTGCCGCCTCTCGAGGTACACCTTTTGGTTTTGGCAATTTAGCAACGGGAGCTGCATTGTCGATCGTAAACGGACTGTTACTCAGAAAGGGAGCGACATCATCGATGACGGAGTCAAGGTTTTCCGCCTCTTCCGGATTGTCGTTGCCGTCCGTCGGATTTCCTTCAGGTGTTAATCCTTCGGGTGCTACGGGCAATGGTTCTTCCCTCAGTTGTTCACCCGGATCTTCACTTGGACTTTCACTCGGATCATCCAGCGGGTTATCAGGTGTTACAGCGTCATCCATGGGAGGGGCCGGATCTTCCGGCATAGGTTGATCTGAATCCTCAGGATTTTCATCGATTTGAGGATCGTCCATGTCTTCAGGCATTTCCTGATTACCGGCTTGCCCCTCTTGTCTATCTGGTTCGGTGTTGCTGCTTCCGTTCTCGATGGTGTCTGGGTTGTCGGGTAGATGTGTCGCGAGTTGAGATTCCTCTTGAGTTCCCCCCGAGAGTGCAAACAGGCATATGACGCCAATGACGATTAATGTAGATACGCAACTAAAGACGACCAGCAGTTTCTTCCGATTTTGAGACGTGGATGCATCACTCCAGTCAGTCAAATCAGCGTCGGCCAGATCTTCGTTCGTTGTGGCGGGATTTTGACTAACGGCTTCCAATGAATCCTGATCGTCGGTTTCATCGTGGTTACTAACAGTCTGTGACATTTCAGGCGTTGTATAGCCAAAATCTTCCACGGTATCGCCGTGCTTGTCGTCAGTGGATGACTGAACGGGGGTTGACCGTTTCTGTTCGGTGTCTACATCTGCATTTGGATCAGATACTGGTGATTCGACGCTTGGCGGTACGGAAGGGACTTGCACCATGCTGTTGCATTTGGGACAAGCAAAGATCTGCCCCAGCAAGTCAGGTCGACTGACAATGAGTTTTGATTTGCAGGTTACGCAGTGGATGGAAAAGGATTCCATAGCTTCCCTTTCACGACAATCAGGGGTACTCGACAATGGCGCCGGTCTGAGACGACGTTGGGCTTTCTGTTTATTCTACGAAAACAGAAGGAAGTGTGTATTGTTTACTTTCGGCAGCCTTGCGTGTCGTCAATAGGATAATCTTGTTGCCTGCTTTGATTGGGTCATCGGTAATGAGCCAAACAAGTTTTTGATCTTTTTCGGTGGGAGACTGTACGGTTGTTACCGGGTTGGCTTTCATCACAATGCCGGTAAGGATTTCTTCCAGTGGTTTGTTTTCCATGACGAAATCCCGAATGGCCTGATTTCGAGTAATCCCTTCGTCCATCAGATCGTTGCCATCAATCTTGATCACAAATTCAAATGGCAATCCACGGTTGGAGTTTTTCACATCCATTTCGATGTCGGCAATTGCCAGATTGAGATCCTGTTGAGGGATATCCACGGACATTGAAGATTTTAAAACGTCTTCCAGCGTTTGAGGGGCTGCTGTGTTTGTTGGGTTTTGAGCAACGGAGACAGCACCAGGCTCGGACGCCAGACTAAGTTCACTGGCAAGAAGGATATTAGGAGCCGCTTCGAGTGGCATCGCAATGTTGAGAATAGGAGTTTGGCCTTCCACCTGGATTCGAGTTTGTGCGTGTAGAAATCGAATCATCCCGGGGAATCGAAATGAAAGTGCTCGCCAGTGTTTGGAAGGATTGATATCCACCATATAAGATTCGATTTTATTGGGGATTTCATTCATCCGATCCCGCATCTGTGTAATCAGATCTCGTTTGTCAAGCGTGAGTCCGGCAGACATTCGTGCTTCGAGATAGAAGACTTCGTCGAAATGTACACTCAGTAAAATCGCTTCCAGTCCTTCTCCCAACAGCCACTGCAGTGGTTCGCGGACTTTAACAGGCTCTCCAAAGTAGAAGCGATTGCCATCACGGAACAGCGTTGTGAAAAGAAAACTGGGGGCCATCAGGACATTGATATGCCGGTCAGCATCAGACTGCTTTTGCAATTGCGCCATTGTGCGTCGTAATAACGGTGGCTTGCCTCCCCATTCTAGGATAGCTTCAATCGACTCGGTTACTCCAAAGACTAGAATCCCTGGTTGCTCAGGAATCAAAGCTTTGTATTCACCTACCGTGAATACCAAACCGTTTTCAGTTTTTTCTGAATCGGGGTCTCCGAGTAGACCGCTACGTGCTCCACGGTCGAGTGCTTCTTTTAGGTGTACCACAATAGTGGGAGCAGTGCCCTGCTCTTGCTCGTCGACAACCCAGCTGAGGATCAGTCGGTCGATTTGATCCAGCGAAACGCCAGTGACGGTATCAAATCCGGAAATGGCAGCCGCCACTTCAGGCCCCATGGCATCTAGCACCTGGACTCCACCATCCGCTGCGAGCAAATCCGCCATGCGAATGGAAATAAATAACTGAGCTCCGGGAGGTGTCCATGTGAGATCCATGGTGTCCCCATCGGTCGGAGATTGCCAGAGCGTTTCACCGTCGTCTTCAACCAGTAGCACGCCTTCTTCTGACTCATCCGGATTCGTGTTTTCAGTGTCCACCCCACCTGTTTCCGGTGTTCGGTTTGTAATAACTTCTTCATCAGGGTTGGTGGTTTCCCCATCGGGATTACTATCTGTTTGAACAACTTCTCCGTTTTGCTTGCCCTCATCTTCAGATTCAATGGGTGTGTTGTTGAGCATGACAAAGACCATGATGATTCCCAAGACGCCCGCTCCAAGTCCACCCCAGAGAATAGGATTGGCCCAGGGAGATTTTCGTTTTCGGCGGTGACGTCGAGCAGAAGTTGGCCTCTTGGAGGTTGCCTGAGGCGTTTTCGACATTAAATCCGAAGACTGCTTCTGTTTTTCGTTGGTCGATGTTTTGCCCGCCGTGATGTCAACTACAGTCGTGCCGCTTCCAGCGGATGATGGTGGCGATGGTTTGTCTGCTGGTGGCGGGAGAGGGCCAATGTTTAGGATTGCACTTTCAGTGGTTAGAGCGGCTTCGTACTCAATTAGGGTGTCTGAACCGATGGTACTCAACGTTTGTTGTTTGAGTTCTGCAGGGACGAGCAATGCCAGTTTGTCAGCAACTTCCTGTGCTGATTGAAACCGAGTCCCCGGATTCTTGGCCATGAGATAGTTCAGGAACTGGCTGATGTTGTCGTTTACACCAAACGGCGACAGGTCATCAATTGGATCGTTGGCGTGACGATGAAGCTTTTCCTGAATGGAACCACCGGGGAAAGGAACCATTCCGGTGAGCATCTGGAACAGAATGCTACCGAGGCTGTAAATGTCTGCCTGATGGCTGGGAAGTGATCCGGGAAGTTGGCACTCCGGAGCCATGTAGTCAGCCGCCATTAGCAGTCGGGGATTGGCTTCATCGACAGGCAAATTGAGTGGCCGTAGCAAGGCATCAAAATGATGAATTAACTTGACTTGATTGTTTGTGTCGAGCCAAATGCATTCGGGCGAGAGACGGCCGTAAACGAACTGCCGTTGATGTAGATGGGCCAGAGCGGAAGCCGTTTGCCAGGCGATATGACAGGCAGTCGAAGCATTCAGCCGGGAGGTTGACTTGAGCTTGTCGGCTAATGTGCTCCAGGCACCTTCCCGCTCCACTCCGGGATCTTCCAAAACGACATATCGAAAGGAAACCTGATCAACTAAATCAAAAACTCGCCAGACCAAATTGTCCTTGATAGCCCCAGCCGTTTTGACACGCTCTGCCAGTTGAGTCCAAACGCTCGGGTCTTTCAGAGTGTCTCCCGTTAGGAAATGTAGAATGACGGGGTGACCGGTATAGATATGATTAGCTTGAAACCAGCCTTTTAGCGAGCCTTCTGAGATTCTGTTGGAGACCCGATACCGACCGAAATCGAAAGGGCCTTTTCGACCTTGTAGTAGCACTTTGGCTTGGTAGGGAGAAAGCTTACCAGTCTTAATCAGCCAGGCAGCAGTGCTTTTGGAATTGTCCAGTTCTGGATTTTCTGCCACCAGCTTGGCAAACTGCTGGCGCAAATCCAAACTGTCCCGTGATTCGAGGAGTCCGCTTTCTCGGAGGTTGAGCCAGAATTCAGATGTACTTGTCATATTTTTATTAATACTGTGCCCCGGAACCCGTCAGGTTTCTTGAACCTGCTAATACTTCCCCTACAGTGTCTTTAATGATTTCACAGGATGTCTGTACCTGTGTTGAACTCACGTCTAAATGAGTGACTAATCTAATTCGTTGGGGGCCTAGTGCTAAACATCGGACACCTTGGGTATCAAGTTCACCTGCCAAAGCAGCAGCCGTACCAATTTTTTCATCGATATCCATCATGACAATATTGGTGTCAACCGGTCCTGGTAGTGACAGCCCTTCGGTAGCGTTGATCATGGTTGCCAGTTTTTGAGCGTTGTCATGATCGTCGCTCATTCGTTCAATATTGTTTTGCAATGCAAACAAAGCTCCAGCGGCGATGACACCCGCCTGTCGCATGCCGCCTCCAAAGGCCTTGCGGTGCCGACGAGCAAAGTACATTTGTTCTTTGGTTCCGCAGAGAGCAGAACCGACCGGAGCTCCTAAACCTTTGCTAAAGCAAATCGAGACTGTATCAAAATGGCTGGACCATTGTTTGGCAGAGATACCGGTGGCGGCGACCGCGTTGAACAGCCGGGCTCCATCGAGATGGGTTTTCAATCCGTTTTCATGGGCCCACTGGCAAATCTGCTCCACGTGTTCGTAAGGTTGCACTCGTCCACCGCCCCGATTGTGAGTGTTCTCCAAGCACAGCAATCGCGTAATGGCGAAGTGCTCGTTATCGGCTTTGATCGTACCGTGAAGCTGTTCCGGCCGCAGAATACCGTTTTCACCTTCCACGAGTGACGGTGTAAGGCCGCTGAGTGAAGCATATGCACCCTGTTCATAATTGTAGATATGACAGCCAGATTCGCAGATGAACTCTTCCCCCGGTCTGCAGTGGACACGTAATCCAATTTGATTTGTCATCGTTCCGGAAGGCATGAAAATAGCTGCTTCTTTTCCGGTCAGCTCGGCAATGAGATCCTGCAAGGCACCTACGGTGGGATCTACGTCAATGACATCGTCGTCAACTTCACAATTGGCGATGAAATCCCTCATGGCGGCCGAAGGTTTAGTGACAGTATCACTGCGGAGATCAATAGGTATAGTCATAGTTGCGTTCCGTTGCCAATCCGCCGAGTCATCGTCCCTGAAGACGCATTCGGCTGGAAATTCATTCAATGCAATAGTAGGTCCAGCACCATTTAGGTCAAGGCTGGAATCCAACTAGGAAAAAGAGCCTGACCGGGCTTCTCTCTCTATTATGAAGGGATGAATTGCCGGTGGGAATTACCTAGCTACCGTTTAATTGTGATTATGCAGGATTTCAAATGAACTGAACCTGAGTCGAGAGTAGAACTGCTCAATGGCATCAGGAGCGGTCATTTGCGGGGTTATCAAAACACGGTTATGTGACCACAATGAAGACTCACTCCGAAATCCAATTTTCAGAATTAGTTTTACGACGAAGATGCTTAGGCAATGAACCAAAGCTTACTCTCAATCCAACGTATAGATACTCGTCGCGATGATATTCGCGACGTGCTGGGAAGCTTACGCACTAAGTTGTCTCCTCAGGGAAACATTGTGAGCGAAGCCGGTCGCCAGCGTACGATTGCAGTTTTTGGCGAACCTCTTACACCGCAACAGGTTGTGGAACGTATTTGCAGTGAAGTTCAGGACGGTGGTTTAGAGGTTGTACTTAAGTACAACGAATTGCTCGATGGTGCACGTCTGACTCCTGATACGTTACGAGTTAGTGAGCAGGAACTTGAGGCAGCCCATCAGACAGCCGATCCGGAGTTCCTCGCGACGATTGGCCGCATCCGCGACAATATCATGGAATTCCAATCGGCGATTTTGCATAAGCAGGTTAGCCTGGAGCGACCGACAGGAGTAAAACTGACACAACGCTATACGCCGATGAAACGAGCTGGCTTGTGCATCCCGGGAGGAGCGGCGGCGTATCCGTCGACCGTTCTCATGACCGCTGTTCCTGCGATGGCTGCAGGTGTGGAAGATATCGCGATGATGGCTCCGCCCACAGACTTTGGATCCAATAACCCGGATCTGTTGGCCACGTGTTATGAGATTGGTATTAAAGAAGTCTATCGCATGGGAGGGGCTCATGGGGTAGCTGCTTTGGCTTATGGACTGGAGAATCTCCAGGGAGTCGATATTATCGTTGGCCCCGGTAATTTGTTCGTTGCTTTAGCCAAAAAACTCGTCTACGGCCAGGTGGCGATTGATTCGATAGCAGGTCCTAGCGAAGTGGTCGTCATTGCAGATGAAACGACGCGTGCTGACTACACCGCGGCGGATTTATTGGCGCAGGCGGAGCATGCACCTGGAGCCAGCATTTTGGTGACTTGGAGTGAAGATGTGCTGGAGCAGACTGCGGCGGAATTAGAGCGACAGGTGGCAACGCTTAGCAGAGAGGATTTGACACGACAAAGCCTGGAGGATTTTGGCGCGTTGATCTTGGTAAAAGATCAGGACGAAGCAGTCGAAATTACGAATCTCATTTGCCCAGAGCACTTACACATCGCCATCGACAACCCGTATGAATTACAAGAACGGCTCACAACGGCCGGAGCCACCTTTATGGGGAATCATACTCCTGTGGCACTCGGGGATTATGTGGCCGGTCCCTCACATACGTTACCTACTTCCGGAACAGCCCGCTGGGCTTCTGGCTTAAGTTCGAACGACTTCCTGCGTTCGAGTAGCGTGCTGGAGTTTTCTCGAGACGGTATGCTGGACGTCGCTGTAGATGTTCAACGCATGGCCGACAAAGAAGGGTTAACCGCCCACCGAGCCAGTGTCGATATCCGCGTGCAGGGTTAATTGGTAATAGAATTATGACATTTGTACGAAACAATATTTCGCAATTGGCGGGCTATGTACCTGGGGAGCAACCACAGGGTGGTAAGTTCATTAAACTGAACACAAATGAAAATCCCTATCCACCGTCCCTCAAAGTGGTTGAAGCAATTCAAGTCGCCGCTGAAAAGCTTGTGCGGTATCCCGATCCTGTTTCGACGGCATTCCGTTTGGCTGCCGGCGAAGCCTTGAATGTCGATCCTGATTGGATCATATGCGGTAACGGTAGTGATGATATTCTCACAGTTTTGACTCGTTCGTTTGTGGATCAGGGAGATCTGATTCGGTTGCCTAATCCCAGTTACATCCTCTATCGGACGTTGGCGGAAATTCAAGGCGCCCGATCTCAGGAAGTAGACTTCAATGACGACTGGACATTGCCAACGAGTTTTGGCGATCCCGATGAAGGACTCAAGTTAGTATTTCTTCCGAATCCAAATAGTCCGACCGGGACAGTGGTTAGCCAGGAGGAAATCTTGGCGTTGGCTGAACAGCTGCCCTGCCCGATTTTAATTGACGAAGCCTATGTGGATTTCGCTGAATTTAACTGTATCGAACTGGTTAAGCAGAACGAAAAAATCATGGTCTCTCGAACGCTCAGCAAGTCCTATGGACTGGCGGGCTTGCGATTTGGGTTTTTGGTTGCTCAGCCTTCGATGATCGAGCAATTCCTCAAGGTTAAGGATTCTTATAACTGTGACGCACTGTCAATTGCCGGAGCAACGGCGGCCATTTCCGATCAGCAGTGGCTAAGAGAGAACGTCTCCAAAATACGAGCAACTCGCGAGAGTCTGCAGTCACAATTGACACAATTGGGATTTGAGGTAATACCCTCACAAGCCAACTTTGTATGGTGCACGCATCCCGAAGCCGAAGTAAAACCTATTTATGACTATCTCAAAGAGAACCGCATCCTAGTGCGGTACATGAGCTATCCTAACTGGAAGGAAGGCCTCCGCATCAGCGTAGGTACGGACGACCAAATTAGTGCTTGTATGAGTTTAATTCAAAGTAAGGTGTAACTTATGGCGCGTACGGCTGACATTGATCGTAAGACTGCCGAAACCGACATTCAACTTTCAATCAATCTTGATGGCTCTGGCCAATCGGACATTCAAACCGGAGTTGGTTTCTTTGACCATATGCTGGAGTTGTTTGCCAAGCATGCCGTGATTGACTTGAAGGTTCGTGCCAATGGTGATTTGCACGTTGACCAGCATCACACCGTTGAAGATACCGGAATTTGTTTAGGCCAGGCCGTGAAAGAAGCTTTGGGTGACAAGGTCGGGATTCGCCGCTATGGGCACTTTACTCTGCCCATGGAAGAAACACTCGTCAACGTCGCGATTGATCTGAGTGGCCGCTATTACATGGTGTTTAACGCAGAATTTCCAAGTTCTAAAATCGGAGATTTCGATAGCGAATTGGTGGAAGACTTTTGGCAGGCTTTTGCCGCCAACGTGCTCGGAAACTATCACGTAAATATCCACTATGGCCGTAATAGCCACCACATCAGCGAAGGTATCTTCAAGTGCACGGCTCGTGCATTTCGAATGGCTATCGAAGCAGATCCTCGTATGGAAGGCGTCATTCCCTCGACCAAAGGGACACTATAGAATCGACAACAGAATATGAAAAAAGAGCTGGAGGATGATTGCCTCCAGCTCTTTTTATGCGCGTCGAAACGTGGGTCGTACTTAGTCGATTTCCTGTTCCAGGTATCGAGCCAGTTGATGGAAGTCACTATCTGTTTTGATGTAACGAACCATGGTGACTAGGTTTTCGGGGTCTACCAGTTCTTCGAAGGGAACGTATCTCAGGTCAAATTGATTTTTCACACTCACCATGACGCCATTCAAGCCTTCTTCAACAAGGGCCCGAAACGCTCCAACCCCCAGTTGGCTTCCAAGCATGACATCGAAGGCGGTTGGCTGTGTACAGCGAGCTTCGTAACCGAGTTGTAGTCCATTGATTTTACGAGTTTTGCCGGTCGCGGCTTGGTAGGCAGCACTTAACCGTTTTGTCAGGAGTTGACAGAGGTTGATTTGGGAGATCGCGATGTGTCCGTGATCATCTCTGGGAATGCCTTCGAGATAGCTGTAGGGAAGATATTCAGCCAGACCTTCAGCGACGACGATCACACCGAATTCTTTGCCCAACTCTTCCCGTTTAATCATCGTGCGAACGGCTCGGTCCATGAGCTTGTCCATGTTCATGATTTTGCGGATTTCTTCTTCTCCAGTGACGGGATTGGTTATCGTCTCTTCGGCAGCATAATCGCCTTTCACATCCTCGACACTGATGGCCAGACAGGCTTCGCCTGAGATGGCGGCTCCGTATGCCAGCCATCCTGCACTTCGTCCCATAGCTTCGCACAGGAAGTAGGCGCGACCGGCTGCTGCGTCAAACATCAGATTGCGGATTTCGGTCGCCAGAAAATCGACAGCAGAGAAGAAACCAAACGTAAAGTCGATTCCCATGTAATCGTTATCGATTGTCTTCGGGAGATGGACGACAGGCAGTTTCTTGGCATCGTCGCTGAGTGTGTCCTGGAAGAGTTTGAACTTGTTGGCGGTTTTGAGCGTGTCATCGCCGCCAATGGAAATGAATGCATCCACGTCTAGCGAACGCAAAGCGTCGTAAGTTCGCTTCATGGGAGCCGTTCGTTCGGGATCGTTCAGGTGTTCCGGATCCGAAATGACTTTCCCTGGGTTGGCTCGGGCTGTCCCGATAATGATTCCCGGAGTCGTACGAGCTCGCTCCAGACAATCTTCCCCCAGAATGACATAGTCTTTGCCTTCTTCCAGCGGCGTACTTCCGTCGTATTCCTGAAGGGACGAATATCCGTGTTTGATACCGATGACTTCTGTTCCGCCACGGGTAAAGGCAATCGCAGCGGCACCAATAACCGAATTCGCTGCCGGAGCAGGTCCACCTGAGAACAGAATGGCGACACGCTTGATGGGATTGTCAGAAGTCTTAGGTCTTGCCAGAGGATCGCTCATGACGCTGTGGGCTCCAAATAATTGAACGCATAGTTGGTTGTCAGCAAACCATCAGTTTAAGCTCGTGACCTAAAATCGAAAACCACCGCAGATGAAAAACCGTTCATCGGTATGGCGCATACAACCATTTGTTGTTCAGGCGTTTTACGCAAGGAAGTCAGATAGATCATTATCCGATCCGGGCAATGCAAGAGTCCAAGAGTTGGTCCGCAGAGTTCTTAAAATGTGCGTTCGACAAACTTGGTGTCGATTGTCCCGGCAGCAAAATCAGGGTGTGTGAGCACTTTTTTATGGAAGGAAGCAGTCGTTTCTATCCCGCCAACCTGAAGTTCCTCAAGGCATCGGAGCATTGTGGCAATTGCTTCTTCCCGAGTAGGACGGTGTACCAACAGCTTACCAATCATGGAGTCATAATAGGGTGGCACTGTGTATCCGGCATAGACGTGTGAATCCCAGCGAACTCCCAATCCACCTGGGATAACCAGATGTTCAATTTTTCCGGGGCACGGTTGGAAATTCTTATCGGGGTTCTCTGCATTGATTCGACACTCGATCGCGTGTCCTTCGCAGGTGATGTCGTCCTGAGTGAACGGGAGTTTCTCGCCTGCAGCCACGATGATCTGGTTCTTAATTAGGTCGACGCCGGTGACTAATTCTGAAACCGGATGCTCCACCTGAATCCGAGCATTAACTTCAATGAAGTAAAAGTTGTGGTCTTTATCTACGATGAATTCAACAGTGCCTGCATTGTGGTAATTGGCTTCGCGAATCATGCGGACAGCCGCGTCACAAATTGCTGTACGAACTTCAGTGGGCAGATTGGTTGCCGGGGACTCTTCGATGAGTTTTTGATGGCGACGTTGAGTGGAGCAATCCCGTTCCCATAGGTGGACGACATTGCCATGTTGATCAGCAATCACCTGAACTTCTACGTGACGTGGATTACCAACGTACTTTTCCAGATAGATCCCGGCATTGCCGAATGCGGCGGCTGCTTCCTGTTGGGCAGCTTGAAGTGCATTTTCCAAATCGTCTTCGGTTTCTGCTACACGCATCCCTTTTCCACCCCCACCGGCGGTCGCTTTGATTAGCACAGGGAATCCGATTTCAGCAGCTACTCGTTTGGCTTCTTTGACATCTTCGATCAGGCCGTCTGAACCAGGGACGACGGGGACGTCAGCAGCCCGAGCCATTTTTCGGGCCGTGTTTTTATCTCCGAGCTTTTCCATCGATTCAGGGAGTGGCCCGATAAAGTCGATTTCACAATTACGGCAGACATCATTGAAATGTGCATTTTCGGCCAGAAATCCATAGCCAGGATGGATGGCGTCGGCGTTACCAACTTCGGCCGCGCTAATGACGCGGTCGATCTTGAGATAGCTTTCATTGGAGCGGACTCCACCTACGCAATAGGCTTCATCGGCGAGATCAAGGTAAGCTGCTCCCCGGTCCCCTTCACTAAAGATGGCAATCGTTTCAATGCCTAACTCTTTACAGGCTCGAATGACTCGAAGTGCAATTTCGCCTCGGTTTGCGACAAGAATACGTTTGTACATAGGTTGTGACGTCTGTTTTATGAATGACGGAGTCTGTAAGTGTGAGTGAGCAGGAGCTTAGCCGCGTGTATCCACTTTGAACATTGGTTTTCCACAGTCCACGGGATCCTGATCATTAACCAAAATGGCAACAACTTTACCACTGACATCCGCAGAGATTTCGTTGAAGACTTTCATCGCTTCCACGATACAAACAGTGGTATCACTGCTGATGCTGTCCCCGACTTTAATAAATGCCGGAGAATCGGGATTTGGCGACTCGTAAAACGTTCCGACCATGGGGCTGTCGATGGTCACAATGTGATCACCTTCATCGTCAGCGGGTGCCTCATCAGCTGGAGCAGCAGGAGCGGCAGCGGCAGCTGGAGCTGGAGCGGCGGCAAGCGGTTGAACTACGCCTCCACGTGACAACCTGACTTTTTGACCGTCCTGTTCCAGATCGATTTCGGTTAAGTCATTTTCCTTCATAAAATCTACGTATTGAAGGAGACGTTCCATATCGAAGACGTTACTGGATTTCGCCATGGTACTAGTATTCTTCCTCTAATGAAGCAATTGAATTCGCGATAATAAGCAATTCTAAGCATAATTGCTTAAAACATCTAAGGGGTAACTGCTTTATTTGTAGTTACTATATCTCCCCTAATTATCGGCTATTTTACGTATTGAACAAATGATTTTTCGTTGGCAATGGTGAAATTATCTTAGAGTTCCACAATTGTATCTTCCAATTTTTTAGGGACGCTGGTTAAAACTTCGTGTCCGTCCTTAGTCACCAGAACATCATCTTCGATGCGAACCCCTCCCCATCCTGGGAGATAAATGCCGGGTTCTACAGTGACCACCATGCCCGGTTCGAGCGGAACATGTTGATTCGAGGCAAGTCTGGGGAATTCATGAATGAAAGTACCAATTCCATGTCCCAAGCTATGTCCAAAGTACTTTCCGTAGCCAGCGTTAGCGATGTGATTGCGTGCTGCAGAATCGACTTTGCTCATAATGGCACCTGGCTTTATCGCCTTAATCGCCTTGAGCTGGGCCTGAAGCACGGTGTTATAGACCTTTTCAAACTTGGCCGTTAATTTTCCTGTGACAATCGTTCGCGTGATGTCGCTTAAGTAACGATCGTAATCAGCTCCCCAGTCAAATAAACAGAAGTTATCGTCCCCGATTCTTTGTTCGCCAGGCTGAGCGTGTGGCAGAGCAGCCTGAGGTCCGACCGCGACGATGGGGTCAAAACTGGTACCGCGTCCTCCAAATTGGCGAATTTGATGTTCCAAATTAAAGGCAATTTCTTTTTCGGTTTGCTCGGCGGTAAGTGACGCTTTGATGACTTCAAACGCCTTTTGGGCCGCTTTGACGGCATTACGAATCGACTGAATCTCTCCTTTGTCTTTAATCTCCCGAAGCTTTTCGACGATGCTGGAAGTGGTTACTAAATTGACACTCGGCAAGGCTTCGGCCAGTGCTTCGGCCTGCCCCAGAGAGAGTGAATTTCCTTCCAGTGCGACGGATGGAACTTTGGCTTTGTTGATCAGTTTGCGACTGGCTTCTACCATAGACTCCACAGAAGGACGAATCACAGAGTCGATATCCGGACAGTCACTCTGGATTTCAGAAATGTAGCGGAAATCACTGATGATGATGGTGTTCTTCGGAAGGACTAGCAGATAACTGGAGTCCCCGCTGAAGCCGGATAGGTACGTGACGTTCAATTCGTCGGTCACCAACATCGCAGTGATTCCCTGTCGCTTAAGTTCGGCTCGAAGCTTTCGACGGCGTTGTGCAAATCGGCTCATTTTCCATTGCTCCTTTTTAGTGTGCTGCCTAGCCCCCGAGGTAACTTCAGGGGATGATTGAGGTTAGCTCAATGGACGATTGTCCTGATCAACGTGGACGACGACCGGAGAATGATCCTGTTCGCCCTGACTGTCCTGATACTGAGCATAGCTACAAATAATGACCATCTCTCCCGGCTTCATTAAATGGGCCGCGGCTCCATTGATGCAAATACGTCCAGAATTTCGTTCGGCTACGATCGCATACGTCGTTAGTCGAGTACCACTGGTAATGTTATAGATGTCGACCTGTTCGTGTTCACGAATGTCGGCTAATTCTAGCAATGCTTCATCGATCGAAACCGATCCTTCGTAATGAAGCTCGGCTTCAGTAACCGTTGCCCGATGAATTTTGCTTTTTAGTAGTGTGCGAATCATGTAAGTCGAATTGTCTAAGTAGTTGGCCAACCCTGCTTTGGATTTGGGAAGGAAGATTGAGGAGCCCGGATAATCGTAAACTATGGCAAGCCGAGCCAGTTGTAGGCGACAAGCCCAACAATCAAACCTCTTCTGCTTACCCCCCATCTTATGAAACAATTTCAGATTTGTAGAGGAGGGGGATTTGAGTTTTGAGAGTCGATTATCGGGTTGCTACCCTCCCAACCCTGCAATCCAGAACGCTAGCCCGATGATTGCAAAACAGGTAAGTACCGAGACAACAAAACCAATCACGTCTGCCTTGGTTGGTTTCTGGAATTCCAGTTGGCTGTTGGGGAACAGTTTGACACGGTCAGCAGGTTGTTCACCCGCATAGACGGCTTCGAGCTTCGCTTGATCTGCTTCTGGGTCTGGCACCACACGTGTCTTCATTTTGGCATAGTATCGATCGAGTGCTTCTTTGGAATTACCAGCTCCCAGAGCGCTGGTAATGAAGCTGGCGACAATCATGACCAAGAACGGCATAATGATTTTAGGCACCAATTCCAACGCATTACGATTGGCTTTGGACTGACCGGCGATATCGACTCCCAAAGGCAGGAAAAATGCCAGATTGAGTTTGAAGTTACCTTCTCCACGCATGGCGGTCCCCTGGGGGTATTGATACACCGTGGTAGTGGTATCTCCCTCGACCTTTACATCTGTTATTTCTGGTTTCACAGAAGCATCGACCGGTACTACTTTGTCCCAGAACATGCCCTGTCCTCCACTCCATAGCTTCTGGCTTCCATCTTTGTTCGTTTCAAACTCACGAGGTGAGTTGACTCGAATCTTTGATTTCCCGACTTCTAATTCGACTAACTCGGTGCCCTCTTGATTTGGTACCGCAATGATTGTTCTTTCTTTGTTGATGAAACTTGGTTCCAGCTTGGCGTGATCCGACTGTTGTGATTCAGGCAGAGTATTCTTCTTTTCTCGCCAAGCCTCTTGCTGAAGAGCCAAGTGCTTCCGGATCGAAGACTTACTAAGCACCTCCAACTTAGACACATGTCTCATGGGCTCGGTGTGAAGGAACGAATCATTCGTTCTCCAAGCGGGAATCAGGTTCGGGCCAAAGTAAGGAATCATGGTGAAGAACAAGAGACAGTAAGCGACGGTAATCCAAGCCGCCTTCGTGGAGGCTTTTCTCCAGTACATACCAACCCAAAAGGGTGCCGCAAATACGAGTGTGAACCAAAAGGTAATCGTCAGCTGTTGAATCATGTCAAATATTAGCAGTGAGAACATGATCGAGCCGCCTACAATAATCGTGCCGGTGATTTTCCCTGTGAGCAGACAATTCTTTTCCGAAGCAGTGGGATTAATAAATGGTACGTACAGATTACGAACGACCAATCCGGAACCCACAATCATGTATGCATCCACACTACTCATTAAGGCGGCCAGTAGACAGGCGAGCATCAGGCCACGGAAGCCAGGGCTGAGTAGCCGCATTGAGGCATACCCCCAGGCCTGATCCGGGTCTTTGATTAATTCTGCAACATCGGCGTAGAGCGTGGCGGCGATGAGTCCGGTGAGCACCCATCCCAACGTACAAAATCGTTTAAGGAAGTTACCTACAACCAATCCGATTCGCGCGTCGTTTTCAGTCTTGGCACTTCCACCACCTGTGGCAATGAAATGAGGCTGTACGACGATGCCAAATAAATTGGAAAAGACAATGGCGATCAGATAGGCAAGAGAGAAGTCAGCTCCGACTCCGCCCATTAAATCAAAGAATGATTCAGGAAGCTGATCGTGCATGACGTGAAAGCTACCCTGCCCTTCGGGGTTTAATTGGCTATCTCCAGTCAATGCATTTAGTCCCAGAGGAATCAGCATGCAGCTCAATGCAATGACGCAGATGCCCTGAATCAAGTCCGTGAAGTAGGCCGCAGTGAGTCCTCCCAGCATGCCGTAGAGTAAGACGATGACCCCCACAGAGGGGACAAGTACGTACTGCAATTCGATCTGACTACCGAACAAGTTGACATGGTCAACGCCAATCATGGGCGCCGCGGTTTTGGCAATGGCCGAGAAAAACATCGAGCCATAAATCATGAAGAAGATGACCCCAAAGATGGCGTAAGCGCCGCCTAGTTTTTTACTCTCATAACGCTCGACATACCAGTCTCCTAAGGTTAGGTGACGCATGCGGCGATACCAAACTCCAGTAATCCAGTAAAACGGAGTGACAAACAGCCAGTACATCACTCCCCACATCCCGTTCATGCCCTTGGTAAATGTACCGCTACCCGTAATGATCGGGTCCTGAGGACCTGTACCGGCTCCAAACGCAGCAAACGTCTGCATCAGCTTTCCAAAGCCTCTGCCTCCCATGAAGTAATCTTCCTGCTTCTTGTTGAGACGAGCACAGTAGAGTCCGATGGCAACCAGCACGAGGAAATAAACGGCAAGGACGATATAGTCAGCAGATGTCATAGCAGAGGATCCGGGAAGTTACAGCTGGAGAGTTTTGGTTTGGGGGGAAAGTATGGGGAGGATTGTGTGAGTATCCAGAGTTGCACACAACTCAATATCGCTGACCATGCCTGCCTGTTGCAAGTTTTTCCCGCCTCGACTTTGTAATAAAGTGTCAAAAACGTATGCTTGTCCGGAGGCTGGCACGCATGGCGCCCATAACTGCCGGGCCAACAATGCCTGATCATTGAATTCGGACGCGTTGCGACTGGAGACAATTGCGCCTGCGAGAAGTGTGTCTTCCAGAGTGATCTCGCCATTGGTACCGGCACAAATGATGTTGAGTTTAGGCTCGTCGGCAATATGTCGAATCACAGCAGATAGATTGGCAAAGGCAGCGATGAGCGTCTTGCTAGACTTCAGACAGGCCATGATGGCTCGAGTTCCATTGGTCGTCGTCATAATGATGTTTTGTCCACCAACTCTTTCCGCTGTATATTCGGCTGGCGAATTACCAAAGTCGAATCCTGGCAATTTCACGCAGTCTCGTTCACCTCCCAGCAAACCGTTGGTATTACGTGCGACTTCCCGCGCAACTTCTACGGTTAATACCGGAGTGATAGATTGAGCGCCGTTTCCTAAAGCTGTAATCATGGTGGTGGTCGCTCGGAGTACATCAATGACGACACAGCACGAATCCTGAATTGACGCTTCAGAAGGTATCAGGTCAGGGATCAAATAGACGTTGCTCTGTTTCATAGAAAGAAAATAGATGGTTAATGAGTCGGGTTGGCTTGTGGATAATTCCCATATTATGTCGTTAGCGTTAATATACAGTATCCCCGTGACCACCGTGGGGCACAGAGCGAAGATCGACCAGGACGGACTGCATTGGTAACAATGAGAGGAGTTTGGCTTAAATAGTGATGGCTAAAGTAGATAAATCTAACCAACGAGTGCAGCGGATGTTTGGCCAGATTGCGTCAAACTATGACCGTATGAACCATTTGTTGTCGATGAATGTGGATCGTTACTGGCGATGGCGTACCGTACGCAAAGTGGCACCACAAAACGACTCGCCGATTCTGGATGTTTGTTCCGGAACGGGGGATCTGGCTTTTGCCTACTGTCGTAAAGCTGGCGATGGCGTTCAGGTTGTCGGGGCTGACTTTACCCGTCAAATGCTACAGATCAGTGAGCAGAAGAAGCAACGCAAGTCGCTGTACAAGAATGTTCGATTTGTCGAAGCCGATGCTCAGAATCTGCCTTTCGAAGATGATACATTTCAAATTGTTTCGGTCGCTTTTGGATTGCGGAATATTGCGGATACCGACCGAGGGCTGCAGGAGATGACTCGTGTTTGCAAGCCAGGTGGTCGTATCGCAGTCTTGGAGTTTTCAAAGCCGGGGTGGCAACCATTTAAGGCTTTTTATGGATTCTATATGAATCGGATCCTTCCCAGGATCGGACAGTTTTTTGCACGTAATGAAGAAGATGCCTATGCCTATCTTCCGGAGAGTGTTTCAGAGTTCCCGGATGGTCAGCAGTTGGTGGATCGCATGCATGCTAATGGTTTGGTCAACGGGAAATATTATTCACTGACCGGTGGAATCGCGACCCTCTATGTAGCAGAGAAACAGGCATGAATCGATCCGTTGTGTTGGCGATCAGTGGCGCAAGTGGTGCGGTGTACAGCGTACGCCTGCTACAACAGTTGGTTGCCTCTGCTGTCTCTGTAGAGCTGACTGTAAGTGAGGCAGGCTGTCAGGTGATCCAACAGGAATTGGGAATCGAGCTTGACTCCGATCAAATTCAGATTGATGCATTACTGGACTATCAGATTCCAGGATGTCAGCCTTTGGAGATTCCTCCTCTAAGACAAGTACGGGCATATCAATACAAGGATCTGATGAGTCCTATCGCTAGCGGGTCGCACCGCACGTTGGGGATGGTGGTCTGCCCTTGCAGTGGTGGAACCTTAGGTAGTATTGCCAGCGGGAATAGTGGCAACTTGATACATCGTGGAGCAGAAGTTCATCTCAAAGAGCGTAGAAAGCTGATTCTTGTCACGCGTGAGACTCCATTGTCCGCCATCGCGATTGAAAATATGGATCGCGTGACCAGAGCCGGGGCAGTCGTCTTGCCTGCTAGCCCAGGGTGGTATCACGGCGTGCAGTCGATCGGTGATTTGGTGGACTTCGTCGTTGCTCGAATTCTGGATCAATTGGAGATCGAAAATCAACTGATGAATCGTTGGGGAGCAGACACTCCCGATGAATGATCAGTCGGCTAACCTGACGGGTATTCAGCGGATTATCACCATTCTGGAGATGATCCGATTTAGCCATACGATTTTCGCCTTACCATTCGCTCTGCTTTCAGCCGTGATGTGTTGGACTGTTAGGCCGATAGAATCCCTCGAATTGAAAGCCCCTTCGTTTGAGTGGATGGAATTGCTGGGAATTGTCTTGTGTATGGTTTTTGCACGCAGCGCTGCAATGGCTTTCAACCGAGTTGCTGATCATGAAATTGACAGAGAAAACCCGCGTACTCAGGGAAGACATATTCCGGCTGGAATCTTAAGTCTGAAGAGTGTGATGTTATTTACTGCCATCAACAGCGTTTTGTTTGTGTTGGCGACTCTTCTATTTCTCCCAAACATGCTGCCGATTTATCTCTCAGTACCAGTGTTGGCATTTCTATGTCTTTACAGCTATACAAAACGCTTTACGTCGCTGGCACATTTCTACCTGGGGATTAGCTTGATGCTGGCGCCTGTATGTGCCTGGATCGCTCTGCGTGGTGAAGTGATGCTGGAATCCCCGGCGGACTGCCTGCCGGCAGTGGTTATCGGGCTCATCGTATTATTCTGGGTGGCCGGCTTTGATATTATCTACGCCTGTCAGGATGCTGTGTTTGATAAAGATGCCAAACTGAAGAGTGTGCCAGCTAAACTCGGAGTGCGAAACGCGCTACGAGTTGCTGCAGGTTCTCATTTGGTTATGATCGGCTGTTTGCTGCTACTGCCAAATGTGCATTATCTGGGAGGTCCTGAATTGGCGTTAGGGTGGATCTATTACACCACGGTTGGAGCCGTAGCCATTCTGCTTTGTTATGAGCACTCGGTCGTCAATGCTAATGACTTGACCAAGGTAAACATTGCATTTTTTAACGTGAATTCCATTATCAGTGTTGGACTGTTCTTGATTGTGTCACTGGACTTGCTGATATAATCTCTCCGTTGATCAGAGCACCGCTATGTTATAGATGTTCTGAACATTTGGAGAATTTCAGAGGTGACCTGAGCATGTTTTTGAAGTCAGTCCCAATTCAAGCTGGTTGTTTGCTACTGCTAATGTCATTGGTGACCGGATGTGTAGGAGAGAAATCTCCGGCTCCGGTTGATCCATCCGAAAGTGGTGGTCAGCTAGAAACGGCTACAGATCCAATCGGTGAGCAGACAGCGATTGAAACGGTAGAAGCAACCGAAGTAGCACCTCAGACTGAGATTGTATTGGATAATGAATTGGGGCAACTTCTGTCTGAATTAGGGGATGGAACGACAGAAGAGCGAATTGCAGCTAGCACGGCTTTAAGTGAGCGTGTCAATGAAGTAATCGAACAGCATGCTGACTGGATGGTGGCAGGTTCCGATTCTCAACGACGCGGCATCATGCTGATTATGACCGGCAAGGCCCAACAGTATCCGGAACAGTCCTTTGGTTTAGTCCAGCATGCCTTACAAGATTCTGATCACAAAGTTAGGTCCATCGGTATCCAGTTAATTCGTCAGTTGATTCCGGGTCAGGCCGTTCAACTACATGCTTCCCTAATCACCATGATGAAAAGCAGTGAAGAAACGACTGAGAACCGAGTCTCGGTTTTGCGATTGATCAATTTGGTGCAAGGCGACGCCTTAGCCACAGAGGCTGCTTTGGGGGAAATTATCCAGGCGGATGGTAATGACGATAGTATCACCCAGGCTGCCCTTCAGTCCTATGTCAAGTTGGCGCCGGTACAACCAGCGATCAGTACGTTGATCGGAGTGTTGGAGGAATCTGATAGTGATGATGTAAAACGGACGTCCGCTGTGCTTTTGGGCAAGTACGGAACTAAATCCAAAGCCGCTGTGGAATTATTGGGAGAACAACTGGAGTCTGACGACGAAGATTTGCAGGAAGCAGCGGCTGAGGCGTTGTCACGCATTGGTAGCCCATCGATTGAGACATTGGTCGAAAAGCTAGATTCGCAAAACTTGCTGACACGTCAAATGGCGATTTTCACACTGGGGGTTATCGGGCCGTCGGCAGCAGAACATGTGGAACGTCTGGAAAAATTCATCACGCCGGACGACCCAGATACGAGCTTGATCGCCAAGGAGGCAATCTTTAGCATTCTCAAGCAGCAGCGTTAGAAACGGATTTACAAACTGACGGTCAGGGCGTCACCGATTTTCCACTCGGCAGGATTATCGGCATCCCGAATCACTTCGTTATAAACGGTGTCTCGTTCGACAGGCTCGCGTCCAGCTTCACGGATAAGCCCCTTGAGCTGATCAACGGTTAATTCTTCAGGCGTGGTAGCCCCTGCATCGTGATAAATCAACTCGTGTCGTACGGTGCCATCCAGATCATCAGCACCATAGGCCAATGCCGTTTGAGCAGTGCCAATGCCCAGCATGATCCAATAGGCTTTGATATGTGGGAAATTATCCAACATGAGTCGCGAGACGGCCATCGTCCGCAGGTCCATCACAGCAGACGGTTTTTTGAGGTGGTCCAATCCGGTGTTTTCGGGGTGGAAGGCCAGTGGAATGAATGTTTGAAATCCACCGGACTTATCTTGTTGTTCGCGTAGGCGAATCAGATGATCTACTCGATGAAAAGCATTTTCGATATGGCCATAGAGCATCGTTGCATTCGTTTTGATTCCGAGTTCATGCGCCGTGCCATGAATTTCAAACCACTTTCCAGTATCTGCTTTGTGTTCGCAAATCTGGTCTCGAACTTCCGGATGGAAAATCTCAGCTCCACCACCTGGCATGCTTCCTAGTCCGGCTTCCCGTAAGTCCTCGAGTATCTCACGAACCGACTTCTTAGTCAGATGTTCAAACCAGTTGATTTCGACTCCGGTCCATGCCTTAAGGTGTAGCGTGGGGTGAGCTTCGTGCAAAATGCGGACAATATCGACATACCAGTCGTAGTCCTTTTTGTGATGGAGGCCACCGACAATATGCATTTCAGTACAACCGTTGGCAACCGCTTCTGCTCCCCGCTGAAGAATCTGCTCATCACTCATCACGTACCCACGCTCGGAACGTAGATCGGCACGGAAGGCGCAGAAGTTACAGCGATAAACGCAGACATTGGTCGGGTTTAAGTGGGTGTTGATATTGTAGTACGCAACGTTTCCATTGACCCGTTCTCTCACAATATTCGCCAGTTCACCTACTTCCTGCAGGGGAGTGTCATCCTGATAAAGTAACAGGCCATCATCGAGTGATAGACGGTCACCGTTTTCGACTTTCTTGCGAATGTCGGTTAGTGTTGAAGAGCTCATAAATTTCTATATGACATCAATGAAGGAGTTGAAGGGCTGTTGCTTACTTAGTGTTACGTCGCGTGATCGGTTCGTAAACCGTAGAGTCTAGAGTATTTATCCCGTTCTTTTTAGTGCCAATTCCGTGCAATTTCAGATAGATCGTCATTTGCCGGGTGGATCTTTTCTACCCTAGCGACCGGAACGCTTCTTTTTATGTGAATTCTTAAGCTCTTGCTCGATCTCTTGTTGCAATGCCTCACTGGCACCATGTTGCCCTAAGCCGAAATTTTGTAGCCAGGCATTCACCTCAAATTCCTCCAGTTTCTGATTAGGTTTCGAGCGATCTGTCTTTTGAGCAACCCGTTTAGCCTTCATCTCATGATTAATTCGCTGATACCAAACGTTGCTATCGATGGCCTGAGCACGTCGACGTTTCGCCGCTCGCTGAACCCGATGATCACTTGAGACGACTGTCAGATTCCTAGGGGCGGTATGTACATCAATATAAGATTCCATCAGCGTGTCTGCGTCTGGATAGCCGACGGCAAAATGGACTAATAATCCCTGATAGTTAAATAGATTAGTGCGATTGGCGGGTGGTTTTTTTGCATCAAAAACCACAACGGTTTTTTTAGCTAACTCCGCAGTCAGTGTGTCGAGTAGCCACTGAATTAGACTCTGTCTGGCTGCTTCCAGCGTGCCGGTTTCGTTGTCCGGGCCGATGTCTTCCGACGCCCACCAGAGGTTGTATCCGTCGATTAGAAACAGTGATGAGGTAGCTTGAGGAGGGTTGTTTTTAGAACTCACAAGGCTCCCCCGTATTACCGTTGATGCTTAACAATTCCACCGACGATGACCGTGCTGGCGCGGCCGGTTAGTGGCATGCCTGAAAACGGAGTATTCGTGCTCAGCGATTTAAAGGTTGTCGGATCCACTTCCCAAGCGGCCTCCGGATCAATCAGAGTGATATCAGCATCAGCTCCAATGGCCAGCGTTCCTTTATCCAGTTTGAGTGCTCTGGCAGGATTTGTTGCCAATTTGGCTATGAGTGTTGGAAAGTCCAGATGCCCCGGGGTGACCAGATTAGTGATGGCCAGTCCCAGGGTAATTTCCAGTTGGCTCATCCCGAATGGTGCTCGGTCCAGTTCAGTCATTTTCTTTTCAGATGCACGAGGAGCATGTCCACTGGTGATGACGTCGATAGTGCCATCCTGCAGTCCAGCAATACAGGCATCGATATGTGCTTGAGAACGAAGTGGAGGATTCACTTTGTAATTTGAATCAAAGGTTCGCATCACTTCGTCTGTTAGCAATAGATTGGCGATGCAAACTTCACTGGTAACATTGACGCCTCTGCCTTTGGCTCGCCTGATTAATTCCACACTTCCTTCGGTGGAAATATCCATGAGATGGAGGCGGGCTCCGGTCGTTTCGGCCAATCGCAAATCCCTACCTGTAGCTAGTTCCTCACTGTCAGGGTGGATTCCTGATAGTCCCAACACCATGGAGATTGCACCGGAGTGCATGATCCCGCTTTGCGACAATTCAGGCATTTCCGGATGGTCCAAAATTGGGACGTCAAACATGCGGCTGTATTCCAACGCACGCCGGAAGAGATCGGTTTTTTGCAGAGGTTTTGGGGCATCACTAAACGCAACTGCGCCCGCCTGCGTGAGGATTCCCATTTCGGCTAACTCCTGCCCCTCACGGTTTTTACTAACGCAGGCGATAGCGAAAACATGACAATTGTCTGCCTGGCGAGCTTTCTGTTGAATGAACTGCACCTGAGCCTGTGTGTCTGTAACCGGTAACGTATTCGGAAGACAGGCGATCGATGTGAAACCTCCGGCAATGGCTGCGGCGGTTCCCGTTTCAATCGTTTCATCTTCCTCGAATCCCGGTTCACGTAATTGGACATGAATGTCAATCAGTCCCGGAGCGACGATGAGTCCTGTAGCATCAATTTCCTGAGTTACGTCTGTCGCGGTTGTTGCGTCGGGACCAATGGCGATGATTTTTCCCTGATCGATTAGCAGGTCAGTGATCTCGTCGAGACTTTGACTTGGGTCAATGATTCGGCCATTACGAATGAGGAGGCTGCTCATATTGGATATTCTACGCTTCCCTCTGGTTGGCTGTTGTTGTTAAGTAGAGTGCCGCCATGCGTACGGCGATGCCATTGGTGACCTGATGCAGGATGACTGAGTGAGGGCCGTCGGCTACATCCGGAGTTATTTCCACTCCGCGATTTATCGGGCCCGGAGCCATAATTAAGATGTCGTTCTTAGCCTGCTCCATCCGTTTTTTATTCATTCCATAAAGAAATGCGTACTCTCGGACGGAAGGGAATGGTCGTGTGTATTGGCGTTCAAACTGGATCCGCAATAAATTCAAAACATCGCATCGTGGAATGATATCATCCAGACTATGGGAAACCTCGACGCCGAATTCCTCCCAAGCTTTGGAGACCAGTGTTGAGGGACCGCAAACGATGACGTGGGCTCCGAGTTTCTTTAGCCCCCAGATGTTTGAACGAGCGGTGCGACTGTAGGTGATATCGCCAACCATGGCGACGGTCAGGCCTTCGAGTGATCCCCGTCGTTCATAAATCGTCATAATATCGAGCATGCCCTGGGTCGGGTGCTCGTGAGGGCCATCTCCGGCATTCAGGATGCTGCAACCTACGTTTTGAGATAGCAGGTGGGGACTGCCTGGCGTGCTGTGTCGTACGACCATTGCGTCCACATTCATGGCTTCGATTGTCTTAGCCGTGTCAATCAGCGTCTCGCCCTTGCTGAGACTACTGCTGCTAGCAGAGAACTCAACGGTATCCGCTCCCAGTCGTCGGGCGGCCAGACTGAAACTGTTTCGAGTTCTGGTTGAATTCTCGAAGAACATATTGGCAACGGTTTTGCCGCTGAGAACGGAGAGCTTGTCCTTGCATCCTCCGGTCGCTGCCTTGAGTTCAACGGCTGTATGGAGAAGCGTGAGAATGTCTTCCTTGGACAATGCTTCGAGCCCCAGTAAGTGACGACGTTGCCACGTGTCAGGTACTGGTGAAATGTTTACTGCTGAATCCGTTGCAGCCACTTTCATCATGCCCCTTTATAAATCTACGGTGAGCCTTCCGAGCGATTCTAACAGTCAGAGACGCGTCTGAGAACAATTGAATTGGACGGAGAGTCGATTGTTTCGGCCTTTTTTGATAAATCGCCTTAAGAAGGCCCTGAAACCGGACGATTCGGGTGCTACTGACGGATTTCCTCCTCTGAAATCGCGTCGCTAAATTTACCAAGTTATAAAGTTCTATTCTCTGACCCCAAGGGAATAAATCCCCATGAAATCCATCCAAAGCCGCTCATTGAGAATTCTTTATTTCTCGGCCATCGTACTGTTGCTAAGTGGATGTAATTTGGCAAGTCAAAACGGATCAATGCAGACGCCGCAACAGTTGGTTGCTCAACAGCAGGCCATCATGCAGCAGGCCGTTTCTCACTCCAAATTTCTCACTCCACAAGACCCTAATGGAAGCTACACCGTTGAATTGCGAAATGCTTTTGGTGCACGAACACGCGTACGCTTGCCGCTTCAGCAGGGACTTTGTGTAGAGGATGCGTTGAGGCAGTCTAAAGCGTTGGAGTCTTTCGACCACATGCATATCAAGTTGAAACGCCCCACCAAAGATCCACGACGATTTCTTCCTTTGGATATTGAGTTTAGCGCTGAATATCGGCGTGTGGATCCGATAAAGAACTATGCTCTGCATAACGGTGACTACATCATCGTAACTCAGTCAGCGGGAGCAGATATTGGTGAATTGATGGACGGAGCCACGGCTCCGATTCTAGGTTTGTAAATTCACTTTCATGTTGACACAAAAAACGGTCGACGTTGAACTTCACCGTCGACCGTTTTTATATGCGCCTTACTAAAACTGGATGCGACGATACTCGCGACCGGATTTTAGTTTGCTTCAATATTGATTAATAGTCGCGAGGAGTAATTCTTCCCTGAACACGGTAAGGCAAGCCCATGATTCGCAGGAAACCTTCTGCATCGTCCTGATTGTAGGACCCACCACCTTCCATGGTTGCAATTCCTTCGTCGTATAAGCTGTTCGGGCTCTTTCTGCTTTCGACGATGATGTTGCCTTTGTAAAGTCCTAGCGTGACCTCTCCGGTAACGTGCTGCATCGCAGAATCGTTGAATGCGAGTAGTGCATCCATGCGTGCACAATACCAGTGTCCGTAATAAACCATCTCCGCCACCTCGGCTTTAAGACGATCCCTCAGGTGACATAAGTCTCGATCCATCGTGAGCTGTTCGAGTACGAGCAACGCATCGTAAAGAACCGTCATGCCTGGTGATTCGTAGACACCGCGGCTTTTCATACCAACGAACCGATTTTCGACCATGTCGATTCGCCCTACCCCATTGCGTCCTCCGATATCATTTAGTGTTTTTACAATGCCCAGTGGCGAAAGTTGTTCACCATTGACTGCGACGGGGATGCCCTTTTCGATTTGGATTGTCACTTTTTCAACTTCATCAGGAGCTTCTTGAGGAGAAACTCCCATGCCAAAATCGACGACGTCGACGCCATTGATCTCTAGATCCTCTAAGTCCCCTGCTTCGTAACTAATGTGTAGGCAGTTTTCATCTGAACTGTACGGCTTGGAGACAGACGCCTTGACTGGAATTCCCTTGCTTTCACAATAGGCGATCATCTCAGTACGCCCGGGGAATAATTCCCGAAACTCTTTGATACGCCAGGGAGCGATCATCTTCACATTGGGATCGAGGGCTTCTGCGGCGAGCTGGAATCGACACTGATCGTTTCCTTTACCTGTGGCTCCATGTACGTAAGCTTCAGCACCCACTTCACGTGCAACTTCCAGACAGACTTTGGAAATCAACGGCCGGGCAATGGAAGTCCCCAAAAGATAAATGCTTTCGTATTTAGCCTGCCATTGAAGGACAGGAAAAGCGAAGTCGCGACACAGTTCTTCCTGAACATCAACTAATCGAGCGCTGACAGCACCACAGTCATGAGCTTTTTGCATGATCGCTTCACGATCTTCACAAGGTTGTCCCAGATCGACATAAACACAGTGTACGTCGTAACCCTGATCTTGAAGCCACCCAAGGATTACGGAAGTATCTAGTCCGCCTGAATAGGCTAGTACGCAGCTTGGCATTGCAATTGGTCTTTCAATGGGAACAGAAAAATGGTTGAGCTACTGGTTTGCCGAGTAATAGCTAGCTCGGATTATCACCCTATTGTGATTGCCCTTGTTTAACCTGACAAGTGCCGCTGGAAGGGAGTTGTTCCCCGACTAGTCTGCTTAGTTCGTCTCATCCGTTGCTCAACTTTTGTGTTAGACACCGAAGTCAGGGCCGTGTGGACTGGAGTAGGCAGGCTCGGGATTAGATAAGAGCGCTGTATTGGGAAGCAGCCCGCTGAAAGCTGAATCTCTGAACAGAATCAGTTAGCCTTTCAGCCGAGATTGGTTGAGCGATGGCCATACGCATCTGGTCAGCTAACGCGGTCGCGTCGCCAACCGGCGCAAGATACTGACTGAATTCTTTTCCCAGAATCTCTTTGGGACCGGAAGGACAGTCGGTTGCCACAACGTTGGTTCCACATGCCATGGCTTCGATTAGTACTGTCGGCAATGCCTCCCAGCGACTTGATAAAACGAATAAGTCAGCTTGACGCATCCAGGCATAAGGGTTTTCCTGAAATCCGACTAGTGACACGATGTCAGTTAATTGCAAACGAGTGATCAACGTTTGCAGCTTTTCTTGCTGTTCACCTGTGCCGAGGATGGCGAGATGACAACTGGGATCTTGTTGGTGGAGTTTGGTAAATGCCTGGATCAGAGTTGAGAAATCTTTTTGTTCACTTAGTCGCCCCACCCCAAGAATTAGTTTGCCGTCGAACTCTGCGAGCTTATGAGAGATGTTTTTCTTAGCTAGTGAAATCAGTTCAGGGCTGACTACCGGATTGTAAATCGTCTTAACGGAGTCATGCGGTAGAGCAAGTACTGCTTCCAGATCACGCGCGGCGGCATTGGACACGCTAATGATGTGATCAGCTTGAGGGTAGAGACGTTTTGCCAGCGGTCGAATAAGACGGTCTCTCCAGCGTTCCCCTTGGTAGGCCGACATGGTCATGTGTTCGACGACCGCAATGGTCGGTTTGTGTTTGGCACGTTTAGCGGCTCTCAACGTGGTAATATTGGCATGGCTTAAATGGGAAATCAGTAGGTCCAGACGCTGCTCGTCCATCAGTTGCCTGAGAGGTCCGGCCGCCTTTCGCATATGCGGCGTTTTGAGGTCGATGACTTCAACGTCGTCCGGGATGCGACTGGAAAATGGACCAGTAGCAGATCCGGTTACCAAAATGGGAGTGACCTCATTCCTTGGAAAAGCACTTAACAAGTTGACAACAACTCGTTCTGCTCCGCCTCCACTCAAGGAAGGTATGAAATTTGCGATTCGTTTCATCATTGACGACAAGCTGGATTGGCCATTTTAGAAAACTATTTACTAATGTCGGTTCTGACATTAGTTAAGCGATAGCTAATTACACCAATGCTCAGAATCATTTCCTATGCTTATACTGAACCCACATAGAGTTTCTTCATTAGTTACGTAACATAAATAAAGTTGGGTCTGGAATTACCTCATGGATTTTGCTGAATTGAATCGGCTGCTGGAGCTGGTTTCACAGGGTGAGTTGTCGGTGGAGTCAGCGGGTGAAAAGATTACTGCTGCCAGACAGGCTGAGCAAAGCCTGCAGGAGAGCTCCGTGCAATCCGAGGGAGTTGGAGATGTTCCTGGCGTTACACTGGATCTGGATCGACAGCAACGCTGCGGGTTTCCCGAAGTGATTTATGGAGAAAATAAGACGGCTGCGACAATTGCCGCCACGATGCAAGCTCAGCACGACAATGGCCAGCCGTCTTTGGCGACCCGTATTTCAGCAGAGAAAGCAGCTGTCATCACGGCACAACTTGATGGTGTCGTCTATAACGATGTAGCTCGCGTCTTGCGTTGGGATCTAATCGAAGGGGGACCTTCTATTCCCGGGCGTGTCTTGGTTATTTCTGCAGGTACAAGTGATCTGTCGGTGGCTCAGGAAGCTGTGGAGACTCTACGTTGGATGGGGATAACATACGAATGCATAGAGGACGTTGGAGTGGCCGGTCCTCATCGCCTAGCGGCTCAGGTGGATCGTTTACGTGCGGCCGATGTACTAATTGTTGCTGCAGGCTTGGAGGGGGCACTTCCCAGCGTGGTGGGTGGCTATGTTGATTGTCCCGTGATTGCCGTTCCTACAAGTGTCGGTTATGGCACGGCGTTTGGTGGAGTGACAGCGTTATTGGGAATGTTAAACAGTTGTGCCTCCAATGTTCTGGTGGCAAACGTTGATGCTGGATTTAAAGCCGCTTACAACGCAGGGGTAATGCTTCGGCGACTGAAGCAGTTACCTGAACAGAAAACGCGGGTTGAGAGTCAGGAACTACAGGCGTGAGTGGCATGCCAGAAATAGAATCGCGTCCAGCCGACAGTCATAAAGGCGACTATGGCCGACTTCTATTTATCGGTGGTTGTCGGAATATGTCCGGAGCTATCGCCATGGCTGCTTCCGCGGCTTTGAGAAGCGGAGCGGGACTGGTTAGTGTGGCGACAGCGGAGTCAGCTCAAAGTGTCGTGGCTAACTATAATCCATGCTATATGACCGTCGGCGTAGAAGAAGACCCACAGGGTCGAATGGCAGTCAGTGCTGAACAGCTGAACCTCGCAGTCGAGGGGCTCGGGAATTTCGATGTGCTTGCGATTGGCCCGGGGATGGGACAGAGCGAATCAGGACAGGCCTTGGTGACCGAATTGTACCGTGAATACGATGGCCCGATGGTGATTGATGCCGATGGGTTGAATAATCTACAGTCATTGGAAGATGCAGCCGGTCCGCGTGTACTCACACCTCACCCAGGTGAACTGAAACGGCTAGCAAACAAATTGAGTCTTGAGTGGCCGGAGATCCGAGGAACTCAGGAACGTTTGGCGAGTCAATTAGCGGCGGAATATCAAGTCACTCTGGTACTCAAGGGAAGCGAGACACTGGTGACCGATGGGAAGGATGCGTTTTATAACACTACGGGGAATCCAGGAATGGCGACCGCTGGTAGCGGCGATGTTTTAACCGGAATTGTTGCGGCGATTTTGGCGCAACAGTTTAGCCCCGTACATGGAGCAATGCTGAGTGCTTATTTGCATGGCCTAGCTGGGGATCTGGCCGTCGAAGACATTGGCGAATTGTCGTTGATTGCGACCGACCTCATCGAATATTTACCCGTCGCATTTCAACAGTATCAGGGAATGCAATAGATGAGACTTGTTCGGACTTTGTCGGAAATCGATACGACCCTGCGGGGCGGTGCTGTCACGATTGGTAATTTTGATGGTGTTCATCGAGGGCACGCGAGGTTGATCAGTGAGTTGAAGTCGCTGGCAAGCAAGCACGGCGGGCCCGCCATTGTGTTTACTTTCGATCCTCATCCTGTGCGTTTACTACGACCAGAATTGGCTCCGCCCCCTCTTACCTGGACCTCCCGCAAGGCGATGCTGCTTGGTGAGCTGGATGTGGATGCTACGGTGGTGTACCCAACAGATCATGCCCTGCTGAATCTCTCCCCGAACGAATTTTTTCAAAAGATTATTGTGGAATCACTGGGAGCGAAAGCGTTAGTTGAAGGTCCGAATTTTGCTTTCGGGAGAGGTCGTGAAGGAACGATTGGCGTGCTAACGGAGCTGTGTTTACAGCATCAGGTTGAGTTGAAGGTCGTCGAACCATTGCTGGATTCCAGCGATTATGTATCGAGCAGTCGTATCCGTGAGGCCGTGGCCGGCGGGGATGTGGATATAGCCCGTCGTCAGTTGACTCGTCCCTATCGCCTACGAGGAATGGTGACTCATGGTATGAACAGAGGAAACGCCATCGGGTTTCCCACCGCCAATTTGGATGCCATCGACACGCTGATTCCGGCTCCGGGGGTGTATGCCGGTATTGCAATAACTGAATCGATTTCTCTCCCCGCAGCGATCCACGTGGGAGGTAACCCTACCTTTTCCGAGGATGACCAGAAATTTGAAGTCCATGTCATTGACTTTGATGGCAATCTTTATGGACAGGTTATGGAAGTAGACATGTTAAGCCGAATACGAGGGACTGTCTCGTTTGATTCGGTCGAGGATCTGCAGCAACAACTTGCTGTCGACGTGGAGCAAGCTCGAAAGATTGTGACTGAATTTAAGTAGGTTGCAACTCGCTAGAACCAAGTCAAATACTTGGTTTTGATTAGATGGGCCACACTTTTCAGTCTTCTTTCATTAGGTTCTACTGAGTTGTGGGATTTTTAATTTTATATTGAGTGCAAAGAAGAATTGTAAGGATGCCCTATGGCCGTTGATTGGCAAAAGTTTGTCGAAGTCATTCAGTCTCATGAGAGATTTATCCTCACTAGTCACATTCGACCTGATTGTGATGCGTTAGGAAGTGTCTTGGGAATGATGGATATTCTTGAGCAACTTGGCAAGGATGTCATTGTTGTTAATGGACAACCGACGCCTCCGAATCTGGCGTTTATCGACCCGGAAAACCGCATCAAGGCCATTGGCGTCGATGTGCAGTTGGAAGATTTACAGGATCGTGATATTCACATGGTGTTGGATACGAGTGCCTGGGCCCAACTGGGAGCGATGGGGGATGTTATCAAGTCGATGGACATTCCTCTGATTGTGGTGGATCACCATCAGGGAGAAGACGACCTGGGAGCAACCTTTTTCAAGGATACGACTGCCGAGGCTGCTGGAAAGCTCGTGGCGGATGCTGCTGATGCATTGGGAGTGACCTGGACGAGCCGGATGGCTCGGCCTCTGTTTGCGGCTGTTGCCACGGACACCGGTTGGTATCGTTTTGGTTCAGCGGGGGCTGGTACGTACCAACTCGCAGCACGATTGATCGAGGCCGGAGCAAGTCCTGCGGAAATTTACGGGCAACTTTATGAGCAAGAGACACTCGGACGTTTGCGATTACGCGGAACGGTTTTAGAGCGAGTCCGTGTCGAGTTGAATGGACGTTTGGCTCATACACATATTCGCTTGAGTGATTTTGAGGAAACAGGAGCGGTAGCCAGTGACACGGAAGATTTGGTGAATCTTTGCCTTACAATCAAAGGAACAGATGCGGCAATGATTCTGGTTGAACAGACTCCGGATGTCTACAAAGTCAGTTTTCGTAGCCGCTGTGAGCTTGATTGTAGTGAATTAGCAAGGCAATTCGGGGGCGGAGGTCATAAGGCAGCTGCCGGTGCTGGGATTGAAGGTAGTTTAGAAGACAGTCGGAATAGGCTCCTTGACGCAATGATTGCCAAGTTGCAATAATCGGTAGAGCCGGTTTAATCCCGTCGAATCACCCAAGAGTGGTAATTTCGTCGAGGTTTAGTCGATACAAATGATTCCGGAATGTATCCATTGACTAGTTCAAATTGACAGAAGCACGTAGACGAGTCCAGTTGGTTCGGACTGGCACCAGCCCGCCGTAATTGAAGGTCTGCCAAAACCCGCCTGGTTACCTGATACTCCAGACAAGCTCTCCAAAGAGAGTTTGGAGTTGAACTGTATTCATATCCAAATGAAGAAGCTGTTTTATTGCCAGCTTTTGTGGGAATAGTAAATCAATGAGTGAAACAAAGATAAGTACTGCTAAAGAGTCACGACGTGGTTTCTTTGGTTCTTTTTCTGCCTGGTTAGCCGCTGCTGTAGGGGCAGTTATCGGCGTTGGCCCGGTTTGTGTGGGACTCTATACATTCATTATGGAACCGCTACGCAAGAAACAAATGCCTCGTAAAGAACGCGATGGCGGCAGTTCCGATCCCGGTTTTTTCCGCGTGGCCTCAGTCGATGAGATCGCCACGGACGTGCCGCGAAGATTCACCATCGTCGCAGACAAATTGGACGCCTGGAACTTTATGAAAGATCAGGCATTAGGAGCTGTTTACTTACAGAAAAATGAGGCTGGTGACATTAGCTGCTATCACACGACTTGTCCTCATGCCGGTTGTAGTGTGGCGTATGAGCAGGACAGCAATGCTTATCATTGCCCATGCCACAATAGTTCCTTCAATCTGGATGGCTCGAAGTTGGAAAATGGTGGGTCCACCAATCCCAGTCCACGGCCCTTGGATACATTGGAAATCAAAGTGGATGAGGCAACGAATACCGTGTTTGTAAAATACGAAGACTACTATACCGGGCGACATGACAAAGTGGCAAAGTAAGCAGCTCGCGGTTCTTTCGTCTTGATGACAACATAAGCTCTTAAACAGATAACGAGATAATTCTGAACATGTTTGGCAAGTTATATAAATGGGTTGATTCCCGCACCGGAATTCAGGACTCACTGGAAGAAGCCCTCTACGAAAACATTCCAGGCGGTGCCAAGTGGCGTTACGTCTCGGGCAGTATGTTGGTTTTTGCCTTTATGACACAGGCCATCACAGGGATATTCCTGTGGATGAACTATAGTGCCGGGAGCCAAAACGCCTGGGCCAGCGTTTACTACATCACTTACAACATGGAAGGTGGTGCTCTATTACGAGGAATCCACCATGTGATGGCACAGGCCATGGTGGTATTGCTGCCTATTCACATCCTTCAAGTGGTAATCGAGAAAGCTTATGTTAAGCCGCGGGAGTTTAACTGGTGGCTTGGGTTAGTGCTGATGAAGATCACTTTGGCATTGGGCTTAACCGGATACTTATTACCTTGGGATCAAAAAGGTTATTGGGCGACCAAAGTTGCAACTGAATTGGCAGCGTTGCCTCCGATTGTGGGTGGCTATATCCAAAAAATTGTCGTGGGTGGAAACGAATATGGCCACTTTACTCTAACTCGCTTCTTTGCTTTGCACGCTGGCGTACTGCCGGGCTTGTTGGTGGGCTTTTTGGTTTTACACCTGGCAATGTTTCGAAAGCACGGAATTACAGCGCACAGTTCGGAGAAGCGTGCTGACCAGATGTTCTGGCCAATGCAGGTACTCAAGGACGGAGTGGCATGTGCCCTGCTCTTCGGTTTAGTCGTTTATGTAGCAATCATTCATCCCGCCGAACTGGGACCACCGGCCGAACCGACTGAACCGTACGGTGCAGCGCGTCCGGAATGGTATTTCTTATTCCTCTTCCAAATGCTTAAGTATTTCGACGGGAGTATGGGATGGAACAACGAGTTTGTCGGAGCGATCGTTTTCCCGGGCGTCGTGTTCGGCTTTATGTTCTTGATGCCTTTCATTGCTCGTATCAAAGTCGGCCATGCCTTCAATGTGCTGCTTATCGCCGCCTTGGTAGGAGGAGCTGGGTATCTGACCTATGAAGCGCATATGGAAGATAATTACAACATTTATAACGAAGAGGATGTTGATTCGGCAGCCTATAAAAAGGCCGCAAAGTATCATGCTGAAGTTGAACGAGCGGATACCGAATTTCGTTTGATTCAGGAATTAGTGGAAGACTACGGTATCCCACTTGAAGGCCCTCTGGCACTGCAGCAGCGTGACCCGTACACCATGGGTGTGCGGTTGTTCCGTCGTCAATGTGCCAGTTGTCATGCTTACAATGCGACCGGTGAAAATGCTCATCTGGCTATTGCCGGCCCGGAAATAGATCCCAATGCGGAAGGTCCGATGGGAGCCCCTGATCTTTACGGATTTGGCTCACCTGTTTGGGTTCAAGGATTGCTCAACGGAGAAGAAGGTGGCATTACAAGTCCGAAATATTTCGGTAATACCAGTCACGTTGAAGGTGAGATGGTGGCTCATGTAAGAGATACGATGTGGGCCGAAGCTGAAACCGATGAAGACAAAGCTGGCCTGAAGGAAACGATTGAACAGGTCTCCTGGGCACTAGCTGCTGAAGCAAAGTTGCCCTATCTCGATTACGCCGGGAATCAGGATAAAATCGAGTCTGGGATAAATCACCTAAACGATGATACGCTCGGATGTGTTGGCTGTCATAACTACAAAGAAAATGAATTTGGGTATGTATTCACACTGGATCACTACGCATCGAGCGAATGGTTAACCACGATGATCTCCAATCCAAATGAAGTTTATAGCGAAGACTGGGGTACAGCGAACGACCGAATGCCTGCATTCCACAGCGACGCCACGAAGCTACTAACGCAGGATGAAATCGAATTGTTGGTTCGATTCTTGCGTCAGGATCGAACGCTTCTGGGAGACACTCCTGAATCGGTGGAGCCCTTGCGATCGGAGGCACCTGCCGAAGAAGCTGAGACGGCTGAAGTGACCGAAACCACGGAAGCACCGGCGCCGGCTGAATCGGAGGAAGATACTGACGAGACGCCTGTCGATACCACTCAGGAAGCGATCGAAGAAGAGTCGGCTGAACAAGCTGAAGAAGCGACAGAAGAGTAAAGTTTCATCGTTGGTTTGCCCAGCTTTGTGAGTGCCTGAGAAGCAGAAAGTCAGGAGATACGGGAAAAATATCAGGGAAAATAATAGCCCCGAACTATCCGGATTCGGTATGTTAGGGGCTTTTTCGTGCGCTACCCCAATCGCGTCCACAAGGAGTCAAATTGAACTTAGACCGTGTGTACTGAGATTGGTATAAGAGAAGCCTCTTGTCAGTCGTCTAGGACAACTAGGCAAGTCGGCGACGAATTTCTTCGACTACATCTTCAACGGCCACGCGTACCTGCTCTAACGAATCGCGGTCACGAATGGTGACCGTACCGTCGTCCATGGTTTGTCCGTCGACGGTAATGCAATAGGGCGTTCCCGCTTCATCCTGACGACGATATCGCCGACCGACAGCTCCTTTTTCGTCATAAAAGACATTGAAAAACGGTTTTAAGTCTGCATAGATCTTTTTGGCAATCTCCGGCATGCCGTCCTTCTTCACAAGCGGGAAGACGGCGGCCTTGATCGGTGCGATTCGGGGGTGGAGTTTCATCACGACCCGCCGCTGCATTTTTCCGTTTTCATCCGGCTGTTCGTCTTCGGTGTAGGCTTCGCAAAGGAAGGCCAGTGTGGCACGATCCGCACCAGCAGAGGGTTCAATCACGTGAGGAGTATACCGTTCACCGTTCAGGTCATCCCGGTATGTCAGATCCTTGCCTGACCCGCGATGTTTAGGTTTGCCATGTTCGTTTAATTCCACTTCTAAGGGATTAGTGTTGGGATCCAGTTTCCCTTCCATATGACTTCGCAGGTCGAAATCACCGCGATGAGCGATCCCCTCCAATTCGCCATATTCTCCTTCCGGTAGAAATGGGAATTGGTATTCGATATCGGCTGTGCCGGTGGAGTAATGACTGAGTTCATCTTCGTCATGTTCACGCAGGATCAGACGTTCATTGGACAATCCCAGATCGGTATACCACTTCATACGGCGATCACGCCAGTACTGATACCAATCCTGGGAACTATCAGGATGACAGAAAAATTCGATTTCCATTTGTTCGAATTCGCGAGAACGAAACGTAAAGTTACGTGGTGTGATTTCGTTACGGAAGCTTTTGCCGACTTGAGCAATGCCAAACGGTATGCGAACTCGAGTACTGTCGAGAACATTTTTGAAGTTCACGAAAATCCCTTGTGCGGTTTCCGGACGCAGGAATGCAGCACCCTCTTCACCGGACAAGGCTCCGACGAAAGTCTTAAACATCAGGTTGAATTCACGTGGTTCGGTAAGCGTGCCAAGTTCTTTGGCATCCGGGCCGAGTACCTGAGCTAGGTCTTCAATTTCAGTGAGGTTCAGGTAACCTCCGTCCCATTCGAGTTGATCGATGTGTTTATTGCGAAGGTTGAAGAATTTGAGTGCCCGACGTTGAGTGTCTTCGTCTTCTTCCGAGGTTTCTGCGATCGTAGCGACGAAAATTCGTTGGTCCTTGGCTTTCACCCAGCGTCCACGAACCTGATCGTGTCGGTATCGTTTTTTTGTCTGTCGACAATCCACCATGAAGTCATGAAACAGATCATAGTGACCGGAGGATTTCCAAACGCTCGGATGCATGATAATCGTGCAATCGAGCCCGGTCATTTCATAGGTGCTTGGAGCTCCCTGCTGTTGTGTCAATTCGTCGTGGCCAGAAACCATGTCTCGCCACCAGGCGTCTTTAATATTGCGTTTTAGCTCTACGCCCAAAGGTCCATAGTCCCAAAATCCCTGGATACCACCATAGATTTCACTCGACTGAAATAGAAATCCTCTGCGTTTACAAAGGGAAACAAGCTTGTCCATCTCCATGGCGAATTGGTCTTTCGTATTAAGAGGTTTTTACTGTGCTCGTGTCGTTTTTAGACTTCTCTATCTTCACCCACATCCAACGATTCAGCTATGGGGGTAATGCGACTTTCTTCTATCGAAGTTAGTTTGCATCAGAGAGGGAAAACCGGCTATAACCATGAGTTGGAAATCGGGTTGATTGCCCTGCATGTCAAATGAAATTCGAATTTCCTATTGAATCTAACCGACTATTTTTGTCGTTGGTCATCATCTGGGGACGCCTCCTTGGTGACCGGCTGTTGTATGAACACTGAGAGATTGATGCTTCGCCGTATTTGTATTGCCCTGACATTCTTTTTGCCATCGTTATTATCCGCCCAACATCCGGTCGTTCCCGGCTATGAGCGTTTTTATTCTCAGGGCGAGGATCCGTCGGTGGAAGCCGGGTTACTGCTGCTTGGTGAATTGAATTGTGTCTCCTGTCATCAGCCCGGCGAGTCCCTCCAGTCAGCTGTTTCTGTGAAGACGGCACCTGTTCTTAGTGATGTCGGGAGTCGCATTCGGAGTGGATTTATCAAGTCGTTTTTGCAGGATCCTCATGGTGCCAAACCTGGTACCACCATGCCCGATGTGCTGGCCGAATTGGATGCTGAGGCCAAACAGAAAGTGGTGGAAGAGTTAACACATTTCTTAGCCTCGACCGGTGCCGTGAATGACTCAGCGATTAGTCCAGGCGATGTGAATAAAGGTCGAACGCACTTTAATACGTTTGGTTGTTTGGCCTGTCATAATCCACAGGAAGGTGAGCGACAGGCGATTGGAGCCAGTGTTGCCTTTCCCGAATTAAGTAAGAAGTATACGCTTTCGAGTCTTTCCCAATTTCTCCAGAATCCACATCAAACTCGGCCAGCGGGTCGCATGCCGTCGCTAAACCTCAATGATAATGAAGCTAAGGAGATCGCTTCGTTTTTATTACGTGATCTCAAGCTTCCAGATAACTTAAAATTCAAATACTACGAAGGTAACTGGAGTAAACTCCCTGATTTCAGCAAGCTAGAGCCTAAGTTGGAAGGGGCAACTTCCGGATTTGGTGTCATATTAGGAAACCGAACTGATAATTTTGGCATCGTGTTTAGCGGGACCTTAGTGATCCCCAAAACAGGAGAATATACGATTCACCTGGGCAGCGATGACGGTTCAAGATTGCTCATCGATGGCAAGCAGATCGTGATTGTTGATGGCATCCACCCACATCAATTTAAGAATGCCAAGGCAAATTTGACTGCCGGAGAACACGAATTAGTCATCGAGTATTTCGATGGTAGTGCACATAACACTCTGGAAGCTCTGATCGAAGGTCAGGGATTAGGGAAGCAGTCGCTGACCGGTCTGTTGTACATGCCCAAACCAAAAGATCCTGTGGAGTCGAACGATTTGGTTGCCGTGGATGCCGGGAAGGCGGCAGTCGGGGCGAAGCATTTTACTTCGCTTGGGTGTGCGGACTGCCATCAGTTAAAGCAAGATGATCAGTTGTTGGCTTCGGCTAAACAATATCAGGGACTGGAGAATCTGATCGGTAAACAGGGGTGTTTAACCAAAGCAGTCGGCAGCCCTCACTACGCTTTGTCTCCGAAACAACAGGCCGATATCCGCAAAGCGATCGCCTATTTAGAAGAAGTGGAATATCAGCCTGAGATGCCCGAGAAGATTCACCGAACGTTTGTCACGATGAATTGTTATACGTGTCACCAACGTGGTGAATTGGGCGGCGTGGTGGATGCCAGAAAAGACTTCTTTATCACGACACAAAAAGAAATGGGAGATGAAGCCCGAATTCCTCCGCCACTTGGGGATACCGGCGTAAAGCTTCAGCAATCCTGGTTGAAAGACGTTTTAGGTAATGGGACGAAAGTGCGTCCTTATATGCTGACTCGTATGCCTAAATTTGGAAATGAGCAGGTCGCTCATTTACCGGACCTGTTTGAGCAAGTTGATGAATTGAAACCTGTTGATCATGCTCAGGATGTCTTCTCTGAGAAGAAACTGAAGGTCTCCGGGCGACGGCTTGTCGGCTCGAAAGGGTACTCCTGCGTAAAATGCCATGTGTTTGGGAACCAAAAGGCGTCCGGGGTACAGGCGTTAAGTATGACGACGATGACTAAACGTCTGAAATATGACTGGTTCCATCAGTATGTGATTAATCCAGTCGCTATGCGTCCGCTGACGCGTATGCCGACCGCCTGGCCGAACGGACAGGTGCTGCTGCCTCAGGTACTCGATGGCACAGTAGACCAGCAGGTCTACTCGATTTGGGAGTACCTGGAGGATGGCGATAAAGCCTCGACACCACAAGGCGTCGGTGGGAATCAGATCGAGTTATACGTCTTCGACGAAGCGGTGATGTACCGTAACTTTATTCAGGGAGCGGGGCCTCGAGCTATTGGCGTGGGTTATCCGGAACGAGCGAATGTTGCTTTTGATGCGAATCAAATGGGACTTGCCCTGCTCTGGCACGGTTCATTCATGGATGCAGGTAAACACTGGACCGGGCGAGGTCAGGGATTTCAGCCACCACTCGGAGACAACGTATTAACACTGGGACAGTCCCCTACTCTGGCTAGTTTAGAGTCTCGCGAAGCGACGTGGCCTACAGGTGAATTGAAGAAACAAGGATATCAGTTTTTGGGATACCAGTTGGGCCAAAAACGTAAACCGACTTTCTTCTATAAACTCAATGATGTGCTGGTTACCGATTTCCCTAATCCGGAAAGTGAGGGAGGTGAATTCCCGGCGCTTGATAGAACGATCAATCTCAAATCGGATCAGGAACAGCTCGATTTGTTTTTGCGACCGTTGGTGGCACGCCAACAAGTAGAACTTGGTGACGATGGAGTGATTGCCGTCGACGGCGAATGGAAATTTAAGGTCGCAGGAGACGTGGGGGAACCGTTTGTTCGTGGGAAAGAACTGCTTGTGCCTGTTGAACTGCGTAACGTAGACGGACAATTCGTAGGTGAAGTGAAGCTCCGATACGAATGGTAGACCCAGGTCGTAGAATCAAAAATTGATAAGAAAGAAAAGACAACATTTCGTTGCAGATGGAATAAGTGATGAGTAAAGCACGTTTGATTTTTTTGACGCTGGTTGGTTTGGTTTTGACAATTCCGGCCTCGCAGCAGATTCAGGCTCAGCAGGATCAATCGAATCCGATCGAGGGAGATTATTATCCGCTCTTGCAGTTGCCCATTCCTGAAGGAGTGGTATTGGAAGCGAGTGCCCTTGAAATGATGCCGAATAACAAGTTGGCAGTGGCGTCGCGACGCGGTGATATCTATGTCGTGACCAATCCATTGGCTGAGACAGCAGAACAGATGGACTTCTCGCTATATGCTTCAGGTTTACACGAGATTCTAGGTTTGTCTTTTCATGATGGCGGACTCTTTACCACGCAACGTTGCGAAGTTACCAAGATTGTGGATCTCGATCAGGATGATCAAGGCGACCTATTCCAGACCGTTTCAGACGGTTGGGAAATAAACGGAGATTACCACGAATATGCCTTCGGAAGCAAAGTCGACAAAGAAGGAAACACATGGGTGGTACTCTGTTTGACTGGCTCGTTCAACAGTAACGTCCCCTATCGAGGATGGTGTTTACGAATCAATAAAGATGGATCGGTCACTCCCACGTGTTCTGGCATTCGGTCTCCAGGCGGGATCGGAGCGAATCATCTGGGCGATATGTTCTATACCGATAATCAGGGTCCCTGGAATGGTACTTGTGGTTTGAAGTGGCTTCGGAAAGGAGCCTTTATGGGGCATCCTGGAGGGAATCGCTGGTTTGAACTTACCGACGGGGCCGTGAAAAAACCTGCCGAACCGGAAAGTGGTAGCCGTATCATGACGGAGTTTGACAAAGATCCGACTCTGGAACCAACGGCTGTCTTCTTTCCTTATAACAAGATGGGAAAATCAGCCAGCGGAATTCTGTGCGATACCACAGGCGGTAAGTTTGGAGTATTCGAAAATCAGTTGTTCGTGGGAGACCAATCGGCCAGTACGGTCATGCGTGTGTTCATGGAAAAAGTGGACGGACATTATCAAGGGGTTTGTTTTCCGTTTCGCGAGGGATTTGGTTCCGGGTCACTGTCACTTCATTTAGACCCATCCGGAGCGATGTTTGTGGGAGGTACTAATCGCGGTTGGGGCTCCCGGGGAAACAAACCTTTCGCTCTCGAACGGATTCACTGGAATGGAAAAGTACCGTTTGAGATCCACGAGATGCGAGCGAAGTCAGACGGGTTTGAATTAACCTTTACCCACCCAGTCGACAAAGAGACGGCGGCTGATTTGGCTTCCTATAAAATGACAACCTATACGTACATTTACCAATCAAGCTATGGCAGTCCTGAGGTGGATCACACCGAGCCGGTCATTAAAAGTGCAACGGTTAGCGATGATGGTAAAAGCGTGCGGTTGGTCATTGATGGATTACAACGCGGACATGTACATGAATTGCACGCCGCTGGCCTGCGAAGTACGGAAGCTTTGCCGCTTTTGCATTCAGAGGCGTATTACACTCTGAACTTTATTCCGAAAAAGTAGCAGGCGATTGCGAAAAGCAAGATACCAGACATAGAAAAAGGCATTGTGATGAAGATCACAACGCCTTTTTTGCGGAATTCTAAAGCTAGGCCGCAGGGACTTGAACCCCGACTAACAGAACCAGAATCTGTTGTGCTACCAATTACACCACGGCCCATCAATTAAGATTCTATTAGTTTATCTTGCGAGTCGAGTCGGTCAAGTTCACTTCAGTTTCTCGGTGGCATAAGTGTAAGTTGATGTGTAATCCCTGTGAATGTAGAGGGATTAGTTGTGTGACAGAGATGTGTTGTTACCTATAATGGTACTAATGACTCGTGACGCGTAGGATCGCGTCGAATCAGTAATGGGGAATCTAAGAGTCGGGAACCGAGACAGACAATGGCGTATTTGAAAGCAAAAAATGGCCCTTTGGCCGGGCAGCGAATTGAATTATCAGAAGACGAAATGATTCTGGGGCGATCTCCTGACTGTAATATTCAAGTCGAGGATTATGCGGTTAGTCGTAAACATGCCAAAGTGATTCGTAGTGGTGATGCTTATTCACTGGAAGATCTGAAAAGTCGTAACAAGACTTATCTAAATGATATTGTACTCACCGAAGGAGCTCATCAGTTACGCAACGGTGATAAGGTTGCAGTCTGTGATGTCATTTTTAATTTCTATGATGAGTTAGCCGGCGGGATGAGTGACAGTTTGGATGGTTCGCGGATCAGCGTGCTGTTTGACGGGAACGATGTCGGACATTCGACCATCATGTCGAAATTAGAAGTCGGCACGAGCAAGGGGAATATACAGCTTGCTGCCAGTCCTGAGATGAAACTGTCGGCCCTGCTGGAAATTACTCGTGCATTGGGAAATGCCTTGGGACTGGATGATGTCTTGCCGAGCGTTTTGGATGCATTGTTTAAAGTCTTTATGCAGGCAGATCGCGCTTTCATTGCCTTGATGGGGGATGACGGTAATCTGATTCCTCGCTGGTCTAAAGCGCGGCGGGATGATTGTGAAGAGACCATTCGCATCAGTCGGACGATCGTGAACCATGTGATCGAATTACGTGAGGCGGTTTTGTCAGCGGATGCTGCCTCAGATCAGCAGTTTGATGCAAGTCAGAGTATTGCAGACTTTCAAATTCGCTCCATGATGTGCGCTCCGTTATTTGATGTCGATGGTGAGCCAATTGGTGTGCTTCAAGTGGATACGCTGGAACGTAACAAGCAATTTAATGAAGAGGATCTCGAGGTTCTGGTGAGTGTCGCCACTCAGGCCGGAATCGCGATCGATAACGCGCGGTTGCACGATGATGCTCTGGCTCAGGCTGCCATTAAAAAAGACCTTGAACTAGCTGCCAAAGTGCAAGCTGGGTTCTTGCCGAATGAACGGCCACATTTGGACGGCTACGAATTTTATGATTACTACAAAGCGGCTAACTTCATCGGTGGTGACTATTACGACTATCTCGAAATGAATAATGGTAATTTAGCCATTATCGTGGCCGATGTTGTGGGGCACGGAGTCGCAGCTGCGATGTTAATGGCAAAGTTGTCAGCAGAAACCAGATTCTGTCTGGCTGGAACTGAAGATGTTGCTCAGGCGATTATCAATTTGAATAACCGGATGACCGGGATGGCTTTAGATCGGTTTGTCACCTTCTTACTTGTCATGATCAATTCGGACACTCATGAAATTACGCTCGTCAATGCGGGACATATGGCGCCGTTCCACCGCAAAACCGATGGTACAGTCGATTTGGTGGGTGAGGACTATGCCGACCTGCCGATCGGGATCATGGAAGATGTCGAATATCAAAGTTACAGTTTTCACTTAGCCCCAGGCGAGTCGCTGACTATGTATACCGATGGACTGAATGAACAGGACAACGGGCGGGATGAGTTGTTTGGAATTGAAGCGATTGGTGAATTGGTCAAGCAACATGAGGATACGGCGACAGAGCGAGGTGAAAGAATCCTCCAGGCAGTGACAGAATTTTCTGCCGGAGCGATTCAGGGCGACGACATGTGCCTAGTGGCATTGAATCGCACCGACTGACGAGGAGCTCGTTATCCAGAAAGGCGGTAGTATCAGGAAGGCTTAAGATACTTTTGTCTCTAATCCCGCTTTGGTATACTCGGCTGCATTCAGAGCGTGTTGTGATTCCTTCAGGGGGCACGCTGAACAAATCACGGAAGATAGGTGTCGAAAGGAAATGACATTGTGAGCAAACCGGTATTGGAAACCAACATCTCAGGTCTCATTCCCAAACGAGGTAAAGTTCGGGATGTCTACGATCTCGAAGATTCCTTGTTAATGATTAGCTCGGATCGGATCAGTGCTTTCGATTGGGTGCTGCCATCGGCGATTCCAGACAAGGGCCGTGTCCTTACGAAAATCAGTGAGTTTTGGTTTGGCAAGCTGGATATTCCTAATCATCTATTGACCATGGATTTAGGTTCTATGGATCTTCCGGAAGACACGGATTTAGAGGCATTGGAAGGCCGCAGTATGGTGGTCAAGAAATGTGACGTGGTGCCGATTGAATGCGTCGTTCGTGGATATCTGGCAGGTTCGGGATGGAAGGAATATCAAGCTGAAGGGACCGTCTGTGGTATTACGCTTCCAGAAGGCTTACAGCAGGCTTCTCAGCTTGGGGCGCCCATCTTTACTCCAGCTACAAAAGAAGAGTCAGGGCATGATGTAAACATCTCTTTTGCTAGGATGGAAGAGATCGTTGGTGCTGACGTTGCGGCGGAATTGCGCGATCGAAGTGTGGAAATCTATAAACGCGGAGCAGAGTACGCTCGGACCAAGGGCGTTATCATCGCAGATACTAAGTTTGAATGGGGATGGTATCAGGACGAGTTAATCCTGATCGATGAAGTAATGACTCCGGATAGCTCCCGATTCTGGCCAGCAGACACCTATCAGGTGGGTGAGTCTCCAAAGTCCTATGACAAACAGTTTGTGCGTGACTGGTTGGAAACGACAGATTGGGACAAAAACAGTCCCGCTCCTCAACTACCGGAAGACATTATTACCAAGACGCGTGCTAAGTATATCGAAGCGTATGAAGTTCTGACCGAACAGCCATTTGCATGGAAGTAAGTGTCGCTCGATTCCAATAGCACACGCTTGTTTTTGGCCGTGGTGATACTGGATGCGGTAGATCGACATGTTGAATTGCTCGACTTCCCTAGTCTGATCTGATCCAGTCTTACTCAATCCGGGATAGCTCGGGCTAGCTTGCGAAAGCTTAGGATATAAAGCAACCTAAGAGCCTTGCCAACAGCGTGCATGGTGATCATGCTAAAGGGCTGATTTATTTTACCCACTCTGCCTATTTTGTATTTTTGAGAATTGAACATTATGTCCAGAATCACCTGTTTTCTATTTGTATTCTCTACTCTCTTTATTGGTTTACCAGTAGACGCTCAGGAGCGAGTCGCTTATACCACCATTGCTGAAGCGGGCGCTGATTATCAGGTTCAGGGCGAGTATCGCGGAGCCGTTCGTATCGGCGGAATTTTACGTTCAGCGAGTGGTCTTCAGGTGATTGCACGAGGGGAAGGCAAGTTCACTGCCAATTTGATATCAGGTGGTTTGGCCGGCCAAGGTGGGAAGCTGGATGAGGTGATCGTGCTTGAAGGAGCTACAGCCGATGGGGGCACTACTTTGTCCGCCGAGGGATATACCGTGACGCTTGCCGATGGAGTTGCGAGTGTAACCAATGACGCAGGAAAAAAAATTGGGAAGCTGCGTCATATTGTGCGACAAAGTGTGACGATGGGAATGCCCGCCCCCGAGCAAGCGGTAGTATTGTTCGATGGTGAAAATACCGACAATCTGGTTGATGCAAAAGTCACCAGCGATGGGCTGTTAATGGAAGGTGTACTGACGAAGGAATTGGTAAAGGACTTTCGATTGCATCTCGAATTCCGGACTCCCTTCATGCCGAATTCATTAGGACAGGCACGTGGCAACAGTGGAGTCTACATTCAACGCCGTTATGAAGTTCAGGTACTTGATAGCTTTGGTCTAGAGGGCGTCCATAATGAATGTGGTGGCGTGTACCGTCAAAAGCCACCCGCGGTAAACATGGCACTTCCACCATTGGTATGGCAGACCTATGATATCCACTTTCGGGCAGCTCGTTTTAACGAAGCAGGCGAAAAGACAGCCAACGCCGTAATTACGGTTTATCATAATGGCGTCCCAATTCACACAGATTATGAACTGACAAATAAGACGGGAGCTGGTCAGCCGGAAGGACCTTCGGCCATGCCCATCCTGTTGCAAAACCACAGTGACCCTGTCCGCTTCCGTAATATCTGGTTGGTCCATTTAGATGAAGATGCCACCCAGCCGGAACTCAAAACTCGTAATCGATTACTGGAAAAGAGCGAGTAGCTCCGAAGGGGGAGCATGCCAACGTCGACCGGTTGGCAGAGTCGCATAAGGGTTAAGGTTGATTGCAGCATTGATTTTCCAATGCTAAACTCGTTGGGTCTACGGGGGCATTTGTTCCTAGTCGGCTAGGTATTGCCAAAAATGCTTTTGCGGATTGAGTTTACTCACAGTAAAGGCTGGCAAGGTCTTCCCTCGTCTTAACTCTTAACCACAACTACCCTGCTGTCGTCGTATGGGCCGAATCTGTTTCCAAACATCTCGTATTCAATACCTTGATGAGCAATTGCTGCGCAGTTGCTATATGACGGGATTAGAAGGGATTGCCTGGGAGCGGAATATTGCATTTGCGGATGATCGTCTGATAGTGGATCGCCAGACACATGAATCGGGTCACTTCTTTTTTCCCTGGCGTAACAAAGCGGGTCTGGAATTCATGTTGGGGACGACGAGTTTGCGTGAGGGTCAGGGGGACTACCAATTGGAAGTTGAATTGGCCCGAGGGACTCTGCATCGTTTAAGGACTTATCTGGCTGAACGAAGTCAGCAATTTAAGTTGTCGCAATCGTACACGGACCAACTGACCGAAGCCCATGAACACTTATTGGAGGCCGTTCTGTCCTGGCGACAGGATCCTCAGTTTGCTGGAACGGCAGCCTCAAAGGCTATCGAAATTTGCCTCGGAATGATCAATCAGATTTCGGTGGAAGACGCCGATCACTTGATGGAGGCGCGACATCAGGCCGGTATGGCTAACCCACTCTTTGGGATCAAGCTGGGGGAAATGCCCCAAGCTCCAAAGGAGCAGCAGGAATTGTCACAGTCGTTTGATTCAGTGATGATACCCTTCAATTGGAAAGCCGTTTCCCCGGATGAAGGTAAATTTCAGTTTTACGAAGTAGATCGTATGTTGGAGTGGTCACATCAACACAGAAAGAAAATCTTCGCTGGCCCGCTGATTGAGTTGACTGAAGAGGCCTTACCTCAATGGCTTTATCTTTGGCAGGATGATTTCACATCGATTCAGAATTATGTCATCCAATACGTCCAGGAAGTGGTGCGACGTTATAAAGGTCGGGTACATGCCTGGCACACAAGCTGCGGCCTCAATTCCTCGACTCTCATGGGATTCTCAGAAGAACAGGTTGTTCGACTCTCGGTGGATATCGTTGAGACGATCCGCAAGCTTGACAACTCGACGCCGGTAATCGTCAGCTTCGATTTACCCTGGGGGGATTATGCAGCGAATCGCCGGTCTGATTTGTCGCCACTTCAATTTGCTGATGCGTTAGTAAGGGCCGAACTCGGAATTAACGGGATTGGTATTGATTTGAGTTTTGGTGATTCACCTCAGGAGTGTACTCCGCGAGACTTTCTGGAATTGAGTCGCTTACTGAATCAGTGGAGTTCGCTGCAGCTACCTTTAGTTCTGGGTGTATCACTGCCAAACATGGATGTGCCTGCTGATCAGGAAACCTTGGATGGTTTTTGGGATATTGAGTCGACGATGAATCTATTGCAGGTGATACGCAGTAAACCGTCTGTTCAGGCACTGTTTTGGAATCAACTTTCAGATGGTATGTCTCAACGCCCTGGTGGTGTGCTCAAGGCAAACCAGAGCTCTAAGGACTTATTAGCTCGGCTAAGTTCAATGGCAACCAGCCAACCGCCTACCGCTTGATTTCGATGAATTTGCGGATTCACAAGTTGCACTGAACAGTCGGTTTTCGTTATCTTTGCTGCCAGTAAAACAACGATACACGGATTTAGCATGCCATGGCAGATACAACGAACAACCCGGTGACGACGACACAATTCAGTTGTGGTCTCAATCAACCACTTCTGTTGATCGCCGGACCGTGTGTATTAGAGAGTGAATCAGCAGCGTTAGACATCGCTGAAAGCTTACTCACACAAACGAGTGATCTCCCGGTGCAGCTCGTTTTTAAAGCATCATTTGACAAGGCCAATCGAACCAGTGTGCATTCGTACCGAGGGCCAGGGTTGGAAGCGGGCCTGGCCATGCTGCAGTCTGTGCGTGACAGACTAAGGATTCCAGTGACAACGGATATTCATGAAGCGGCTCAGGCGAAAGCGGCAGCCGAAGTTTGTTCGATTTTACAAATTCCGGCCTTTCTGGCTCGTCAGACCGACTTGCTACTGGCAGCTGCCGCGACCGGCCGAGTGGTCAACGTGAAGAAGGGGCAGTTTATGGCTCCAGGCGATATGAAGCACGTGGTTAATAAACTGCTTGAAGGAGGATGCACGGATATTATGTTGTGCGAGCGAGGCACGTTTTTTGGGTATGGCCAGTTGGTTAATGATATGAAGAGCCTTCCACAAATGCAGCAACTCGGAACGCCGGTGATCTTTGATGCGACCCATAGCGTGCAACAGCCGGGAGGTCAGGGAGATACGACTGGTGGAAATCGGGAAATGGTTGAACCACTTGCACGTGCGGCCGTAGCAATGGGAGTTGATGGCGTCTTTATGGAAACCCATCCCAATCCAGCGGACTCACCATCGGATGGTCCGAATATGCTACCTTTAGCAGAGATTAAACGAGTTGTGAGTGGATTAATCGCTATTCGCCAGACAGTTCAGTCCTTGATTTAGACGATATATCCTGAGGACCGAACCCTGTAGTAGTTCTGCATAGTAAGAGTGTCGATGAAAATAAATTACTGGTTGATTGTTTGGATGACTTTCCTCTGCTGCTTAGGTTGCCGAGATCGCAGTCAGGTCAATGTGTCTGATATCCGTCCTCGTGAAACTGAATCAGATAGCCTACAAACAGCATTGGCAATCGTCGATGGACTGGATGAGGCAGATCTAAATCAGGCTACCTCGAGAGGTATTTACAATCTCAACCAGTGGATAGAGAAGCATGACGACGACCCGCTGTGGGTGACACCTTCGTTGTTGAATACCTTACCCATTCATTTGGCCGGCACAGGACTTGCTAATAACGTCGGTGCGAAACGCTTCTTTTCTCCGGACATTAACTACCTTCACGAAATGTCTTGGATCAGTCAGGTCGCCCGTTGGATTCAGGCTAATGAAGTGACGCATCGTGAAATCTGGGATAACTATATTCCGTCCGATCTTGAAGCAAGTGATCGGGCTAAATTGCAAAGTGTATTGCGACAGTTTGATTGGACTGTGCGCAATATTCAGTTGGATCCTTTATTGGATTACCCTAAGGTTCCTGAAGGAGAGACGAAATCTGCTCCTGAGCTTGGCTTGCCAGGGCCGGGATATTCGATGGCGATGCGTGACATTCTAGTCTTTGGGAAAGGAGATTGGTGGCAACGAGCCAGATTGCTTGCTCTGCTTGCCCGTCAAGTAGATGTTCAGGTAATTCTACTGGGATTGCCTGCGGAATTCGGCGAACTCAAGGAACCGTGGTTGGCGGCTTGCCTTGTGGGGGCAGAATTGTATCTGTTGGATGTTGAGGATGGTGTACCGGTGATGTCCAGCGATGGTGAATCGATTGCGACGCTTCGCGAAGTTCGATCTGATTTGAGTTTTGCCGCGACGATTCTTCCAGCCGATCTGCAAGACAAAGCCGAAGTCATCGTGCCGGGACTCGTTGGATTAATCGAAGCGGATGTCATGTCGGTGTCTCACCGAATGGCCATTCTGGAGAAGTACCTCACGGGCGAACGCCAGATGAAACTTACGACGTCACCGAATGGCTTGTCGCGTACCTTGCGTACTGACCATGGTATCGAGAATTCAGAAATATGGGTGTCGGCTTACGAGTATTATGCGTTTGCTGCTGCACTGAGTCAGCGTTTAACTGCTGGAGATCCGGAGGCGATTAAGTTCGTGCGTGAGAGACACGATTACCAGATGCTCGAAGACATGTACCAGTTGAAACGAGGGCGTTATAAGTCACTGCGTGGTCAGTTTGATGATTATGAACTCGAATTAGGGCAGGAGTTGCAACGAGGTTCAAAAACGTTGTTAATGGCTTCTCGTCTGGCTCAGGAAAAAATTAGCGTGATGACGACCGACCGAAATGTTCAGGAAGAACTGGGGTATGTGAGACCGGAAGAAATGTCACTTTCGGACTGGCAGGAAAATCTGCGGAGGACGAAGTTAACCTTCGTTCGTTCGAAGGATATGGCCAGTTACTTCATCGGTATGATTCATATGGAACAGGGGAACTATGCTGACGCGATCGACTGGCTGGAAAAGCGAACCTTACAGATTGGTGTCGAGGCAACTCAGTCGCTGTCGGCAGAGTTAACTCCGAATCAACCGGCTACTGTAGAAGAACGCCCTAGTCTGTCGTTGCTGCCTGGTCTCGTAACGCAAGAGTCTACCCTCGATATTAATCGGCTCGAACAATCCAACTTTGAAAACTCGGCTCGATATAATCTGGCGAGATGTTATTTAGCCATTGGAGAGCCCGAACGGGCAGTCGAAATACTCCAAACAGTCGACGCTGCCTCAGATGCTGGACGAGCCAATGCGCGGTTAATCAAGCTGCTGCAGCCCTGAGCTTATCAACAGCCGTGAGATACAAGTTTGCTTGTCAGTCAGATGAGACAGGGAGCATTAATCGTAGTCGACTCGGCACCGTTTCCACCGTGATGGGGAGTGTGCTGCAGGGATCACCATCAATTTGAGTCGGTGCATCTGGCATGTCTTCCGATCGCACTTCAACTTTTGCCGCATAACGGATGAAGCAATCTTTGCGTTTGTGGTGTCGATTGGTGAGTAATAGCAAGAAGTATCTCAGCATGTGAAACACCCCTCGCTTCTGGAAAGCGCAAATGCCCAGTCTTCCATCTTGAGGTGTCGTTTGTGAGGTCATTGAAATTCCCAATGCATAACGATCGATATTCATAATGAATAACACGCGTGCCTCAAGTACTTCGTCGTCCCATTCCGGTGATGTTACGAGCAATCGGGGATAATTGTACTTGCGAATAACTTTCCAGATCGGGTGGAGATAAGATAATTTGGTGATATGGCCTGTTCGGTTGGCAGCTAGATGATGGACGATCGCTGCATCTACGCCGCAGCCCACCATCAGACAGAATAACTGACTATCTCCATTGGCTTGGGTGATTCGACCGGCATCGATTTTCGCGACCTGCCCGGTCTCAATGAGTGCTGCCACAGATTCAGGAGTTTTGGGGAGTTTAAAGTATTTTGCAAGGACGTTTTCAGTGCCCTGTGGGAAGACACAAAGATTGGCGGCCGCGGGAAGTTGGTTTAAAAGTAGTGTTTGTGTACCATCGCCCCCCACGCCAACGACACATCGTAACGTTCTAGATTTCAGATGCTCTTTTGACAAGCTGACGACCGTGGCTAAGTCTGTTTCTAGGTGAACATGATATCCACGGGTGCAGAGAATATCACGTAATTGCTCTGCTAGCTTTCGACTCGGTCCACGCCCCGCTTTAGGGTTGAGGGAAATGACAACATGCCGCGCTTCGTCGGAGATTGTCTCGGTTTCATGAATTGTAGAACAATCGGGCATCTTGAGGGGCCTGTTGCAAAATCATGCAGGCGGATTTGTACAGTTGCGGAAGTTTTGAACAGTATCTCATTGCCAAAACGAACTTGAAATTACCGGGGGAATTTTAAATCGGTGTGGTTGGGTGATTTACTGGTATTCAAATTTCTCGGGTTAACCGCCATTATATCGCTTCCCAGTCTTTTTCTTTGAAAAAAATAACGTAACCGAGTGACTTTGGCACGCTAGGTGCATTACTGAATACTGTTCACGACATGGTGAATACAACGTCGAGCGATAAATGGCTGGACGTTGTCCATACCTCGGCGAGGATTGGACGCAGATTTGCTAACCTGAGTTTTGTTGCCCCTGACTTGGTTAGAAGACCAGCAAGTTGTTGGTCGGCGTCCAAGCCTCGCCTTTTCTACTGAATGCTTCTCAGGCCCCTTTTCACTTTATTCCGGAGAAAAGGTGATTATTCTAGCTGTTGACGCATCTAGATTGGTAATTTACAGTGGTAGTTTCCCCCTCGTTATTTGGGGCTGATGTTGCCAGCGTAGCTTCAATCGGCAGAGCACCGCACTCGTAATGCGGGGGTTACGGGTTCAA
>MDTD01134378.1_pt1 | contig 99761 bp, 30 predicted proteins | sample 811221 | NCBI WGS metagenome assembly MDTD01 (sample SAMN05326646, study PRJNA326480) | marine metagenome | isolation source: seawater | place: Pacific Ocean: South West | collected 2011
AAGTTACTCAATATGGATTTCTAACTAGGCGGGGATGAGCCCGGTATTTTTATAAATGCGCTTGTTTTGGGCCTAATAGCAGGCCTCTATAGCTCAAAAATAGACAAAATGCTCTCTTTGTATTTTTTAATATGCTGACTGAAAAGTAGCTTATCCCTGCACCCAATTTAATTGGGTAGGATCAATCCTGTAATCATTTTTTATGCAAGGATCTCATTATCAATCATTTGCTTTCCAACCACCGTTTAATGGTCGCATAAACTTCAGGCTGATAAAGCAAATCCATATGGTTCATATTACGGGCGATCCACTGATGAGGCTTCGGGAACAAAAGATTTAAGTCAGCATTTTTATGACGACCCGTGGCACTGTTTAATGTTACCAACCCGTCTCCGATAAACTGATCACCAAGTGTGTTCATTTTATTATTGGTGGTTGCGGCTATTGTATAGCACTGTATGCCGTCCGGTAGTGGCACAGATCTTCGGTGGTCTCCTGAGCATTCAAAACGATCTCGCCCTTTCCAATCCTCATCCAATATATTGCCATAACGCAGGTCTGTAATCCCGGCACTCCGAATTTTTCCAATACGGGAAAAAGGCGCACTGTATGGGCTTATTTCCAAGATGATATCGATCCAGTTGCCTGCGCGTTCCAAAGGCGCACCATGATGCGGTGTGCCGAGAAATACGATCTTACGCAGATATTCTAACCAAGAATGGCCTGCAACTTTCCCGTAATGACAAGCGCTTCGTGAAACGAGACCGCCCATGCTGTGAGCGATGATTACAAGTTCTGTTGGCTGTGGTAATCGATTAATGAGCACTTCAATCAAGCCTGCAAATTCGCGGCCATTTTGAGAAATGTGAAGGCCAGTATTATAATGCAGATAAACGGGAAGGTATCCCAGATCGCGAGCAAGCGCTGTTCCATGGTCATGCTCTTGGTTTTTCCATTGCAAGTCATTCATGCAGGACCCGTGCACCATTAAAGCAATTTTACCATCGGATTGTCGAACTGCTTCATCAAAGGATAGATCGTCAATAGCTAATGGCAAGCCATTCCGTCGAAATTGCATTGGTATGGTCAGTGGGTTGTTCCTCGCTACGAGATGATCACCCAGAACTCCATTCAATGCAGCCAAAGCAGCTTCACGTTCTGGCGATGAACATTTTTCTCCGAGTAATGATGAAAACTGTTTAAGCAATAAATCAATGCCATCACCTACCAGGCCGGTTGCTGAGCGAATGTTGCGGTAAACCATTCCCGTGATACCAGTCATCCGTGTTTGATCCGGGCTGGCGAGTATACCGCCTAAACTGGCAATTTTGTGATGCATAGCTTCTACCAAGTCAGTCATACCGATAATAGCATCAATTGTCAGATTTCCAGCGCCACGGATGTCCGACTCATTTTTAATTTTTAGCATACTATTTTACATTTTATATTTAAAAACTATAACGGTGCGTGGGTGAGTTGATTGGGGTCTCTAACCGCAAGACCTTAAATTGATTATACAAATTCAAATGTCATTCTATTTGTAATATTATCCATAAATAGAGATGACTTCCTTTTGTATCATATCGAAAGCACCTACAATAAGACAGCACTTTTATAGTATTGATTTTTCCACAATACAAGGATTCAATTTGTATTTATAAAAAGAATGTTATGCCAGGAAGCTGGACAAATTATATTGACACAAGAGTACAGCAAAAAAAACAATCCACTGAAAAGCAAATTCTCAGCCGGATTGGGAATGTTCAGAATTCTGTGTCACTGTTTGAGCGCCAGGATCTGCCACGGTGCCAGCGGAAGTAAAAGCCAGGTCCGAGAATGGGCCTTCAATCTGCCACGTCGGAGGAGTTGGCTTTTGCTGGAGCGGAGTTCCTGGAACCATCTTTTCCATATGAAAATAGATCCCTATCAGATTCCCAGCTCTTTATCCAGTCGGCCTTCAAAGAAAATTGCCAACTGAGAAATTGTCAGAGACCAGTTCTGAACCGGCATTGTCCATTTTTTACTGGCGTTCTGGATCCCCATATAAAGCAGTTTTAACAGGCTGTCCTGGTTTGGGAAGGATCCCTTTGTTTTTGTCAGTTTTCGAAATTGTCGGTGCACAGCTTCAATGGTGTTCGTGGTGTATATAACCCGTCGGATTTCTTCCGGATATTTGAAAAAATGACTGAGTCGTTCCCAATTATTGCGCCAGGACTTAATCACAATTGGGTATTTATCATTCCATTTATTCTCCAAGGTATCCAGTTCTTCTTCAGCCAGGTCTTTATTGACCGCTTTATAAACCCGCTTGAGGTCGTTCATGAATTCTTTCTTGTTGGTGGAACCAACGTATTTCAATGAATTCCGGATCTGATGGACCACGCAGAGCTGAACTTCTGTTTCCGGGAATATGCTCTCAATGGCCTCTGGGAAGCCTTTAAGACCATCAACACAGGCAATCAGAATATCGTTTACACCTCGGTTTGAGTGATCTGTTAACACCTGCAGCCAGAAATTTGCACCTTCATTTTCTGAGATGTACAGTCCAAGGACCTCTTTGCGTCCCTCAATATTTACGCCAAGGATTGTGTAAACGGCTTTGCTGCCAACTTTTCCGTTCTCACGGATTTTATAATGTATGGCATCAAGCCAAACAATTGGATACACATTTTCTAACGGTCTGGCCTGCCATTCTTTAACGGTATGGAGAATTTTATCGGTAATGGCGCTCAGAGTGGCATTTGAAATCTCAAGTCCATAGATTTCCTGTAAATGGGATGCCATGTCATTATAACTCATGCCCAGGCCGTAAAGGGCTATTATCTTACGTTCAATTTCATCACTCAGTGTTGTCTGATGCTTTTTGACTATCTGTGGGGAAAAGGTGCCATCCCGATCACGTGGGGTCTCTAACTCAAATTTCCCATCCAGCGATTTTATGGTCTTTTTGCTTTTTCCATTGCGGCGGTTGGCAGAGACTTCCTGCCCAAGGTGTGAGTCAAGTTCCGCCTCAAGGGCGGCTTCTGCCAAATTTTTAATCAGTGACGTAAGGACGCCGCCCTTTCCGGTAAAGGGTTTTCCTTTTTGAATGCCTTTAAGTGCTTCTTGAAAATCAAATTCAGTGGTATCAGCGGTCATGTCAGTTCTCCTTTGCAAAGCTGACTACTATATCAGCTTTCAGTTAACTGACACAGAATTTTGAACGTCCTCGCCGGATTTGAATCCAAGTACTTGTAAGCACTTATAGTCTCTTTAATCATGAGACGGACTGAATTTCCACGCAGGACTGGCAGAACTAAGCAACACCCTAATAGCAGTGCCTCTGGAGTCCAAAAACAGACAAAGTCCGGGGGAAGCTTCTTCTCAAACTCATGCTTTTTTAGAAAAAACATAGATGCTATCTGTATCTCCAGGTGATTATTTAATCTGGAGACTGTTTTACTCTTTTCTCACACACTTCATTGACCATTTCTTTTTCGGATTAGAATTTTTGTATCCATGACCGGTTAAGACCTTTCCACTGTTAGTAAGCCTTAGCACATCCGTATACCCGTCAGCGTTTGCAAATGTATAATCTGAAGGTCCGGTTTGCTCCCACCTGCCAGGGCGACCATCCATTAGAAAAGTGCCATTGGCCTTTATTATGACATGCTGTCTATCAGCCCACTGCCATTGACCCACCACACTTGAAAAGACTTTTTCGTCGGAAGTCATTTCTTCAGACTTTGGAGCAACATCATCTTCTTCTGATCCAGTATCTGAAGATGTTGAGCCAATAGTGAAACTCACAGGCCCGTCATACACCCACTCTTCATAACTGTTACCTGCTTTATTTATCATTCCTGCCTTAATGTACCAACTATATGTTTTGCTTGTTTCGAAACCTCCGTAAGCTGGTAGCCAATGATAGCCCAATTCATTATGTGTTTCGTAGAACTCCGGTTTTTCAGATTTATTTTTCCATAGACTGTAATCTATAGGTAGCTTCCAAAATTTTTGACCTCTAAAATTGTGCAAAACCAATTCATAGCGTGTTACTTTTTTGCCGTTGATTTCTCTTATTTTTTTCCATTTAAACCAGGGAAGGCTGCTATTGGTAGTACCAGAAGGTGAGATTATCATATCTTGTTTTCGTTGATCTTTTTCGTCAATTTGATTTTCGCTCCAAATTAACTTTGAAACCTCACTTTTTTTTACAGGCACTTTAATGGTCTGTCCATTTTTTTTCAAAATGATTAATTCAGCACTAATCTGACTAGGAGAAAGATAAATACTTATCACCAAAATACATAACAAAGAAAGAGTGTTACGATTCACAACCACCTCCTTGAGACGATTTTAAGATATTGTTTGTAATACATCGCATCTTATCCTATGTTTTGGAATTCAATAGAATTTACATGTCTCGACAATTAAGGCAATTATTGCGATGAAGTAAATCAAACATCAGGACTCATGGTATTAGTCCTGCCTCTTGATACTTCAACAAAAACCAAGCGCTATCGCTGTTATTCCAGCTTTTTTCAGCTCCAAAAGCATTGAAACCGTTCACCCCGAAATGCTTCTGTAATTGGATGCTACATTGGGGAAACCCTGGGCGTTCATAAGTATGCAGTCAATTTTTATATTACCGAGTTAAATGGTCGGATAGATCCAAGGAGTGGGTTGATCCCGTATGAATGATTATCTCTCTCTACTACCTTTTCGAGAAATAATAGCTATGTTCCTATTGTTTCCACCTGAGCTAAAGCCAAGAAGTATTTTGATTCTGGTGTCATTTGGGCCCATCCGGTCTTTAAGCAAAAGCCATCTAAAAAACACAGACCATAAAACACAGTTTATGAATCCTAAAACGATATAAAAAATTAATACAAAACTAATTTCGTTTATAAAAAAGGCCGTTATTGCAAGAAATATAGAAAAGCCTGTCGCAGCTATAATAGGGCTTCTCCGACCCATTAATGCTGAAAGAACAAAAGTAACAATAAACACTGAAAAAAAATTGATATATTGAATATCCATAATCACCCCTTGAAATTAAATTGAATTTTTAAAGGAGCCAATTAAAACTTTGAAATTATTATTTAATTAGAGATAATCATTTCACATCAAAGAATGCAAGAAAAATAATACGTTAAGGTGAACGATGGTGCATCTACAAACTGTTGGCTTTGTCTACCTTTGTTGACCCAAACCATCGTTCAAAATAAGAGGGGGGGGGGGCTTTCTTTTGTTATTCGTTACCTTTTTATCGAAATCTGGCAGATCAAATCGAGGGGTTTAAAGCGAGGAGTCGATTCATCCCGGGCATAGAGGGCAGGGCGTCCCACCATGTGAAAACAACGGGTAATGGTTTTTATTCTGCAATTATGCTACACATAGCATCCTGCTATGAATGATGTAGTGCAAAAGATACTGCAATTATACGAAATCCTTGAAGGACTGATATATAACAGCCCCTGGGCGGGACGAACAATGGCGTTTGTGACCACGGAGGAACCGGTCCAGCTGACCTTTCTTTTCCTGGTCTCTTCCATGGTCATGCTATGGCGGCTCAACGCTGTTGAACAGAAAGGCTTTGAAGGCACCATGGTGGGGACACTGATCATGCCCTATTGTTCGGGTTTTGCCAACCTGGCATTTGCCTTTGTTATGGGGCGGTCCGGCGGGGCGGGCAGCCTGGTGCTGGAAAACTGTATTGTCAACAACGTTACCAACCTCACCCTGATCCTGGGCATCACCGCCCTATTCGGCGGGATGCGAGTCTACGCAAAACCCGGGGGCAAAACAAGAGACAAAACAACAGCCCGCGTCGGATGGATTTCCCTTCTTTTAACCATAACGGCACTTTTCTTTTTCACCGGTGCCCTCTGGACCCTGGCCCGGGACGGACAGCTTGACTTTTCCGACGGCCTCATGCTCTGTGGACTCTTTGCCTTCTGGCAGGTGATCCATCTCTTTGAGGTATTAAAAAACAATGTCCGCAAAAAACAAAGCCTTCCCCCCTCCCTTGTCTTTGATTTAGCACTGGCCGGACTGGCTGCCTGGATCTGCCTTTACAGCATTGAAGGGCTTGTGGCCTGGGTAACCGCCCACGGTAAAGGGTGGCTGTCGGTGAAAAATTTAGGCGTTCTCAGCGGTATCCTTATGGTGGTTCCCAACGCCTTGCTGGCCTTTTACTACGCCGGCCGGGGACGGGCCGACATCGCCTATTCCTCCCAGATCGGGGACTGCCACATCTGCATACCTCTGTGCCTCGGACTATATGCCCTGTTTACCCCCATCTCCCTGCCGGCCAGCTTTACCCCGGGGATCATCGCCATACTGGCGGCGGGATGCACGCATCTTTTTTTCACCACGTTGACAGGAAAAATTCCCAGGCTCATCGGCGGCGGGTTAGCCATAGGATATGCCTTTTTTATCTATACGGGGATGGTTTTTTAAAAAATGTGGGTTTGGTTCCGGCCCTGCTTTTTTGCCCGGTAAAGGACCTGGTCGGCCCGTGAGATCCACTCCTCACGGCCCAGGGCGGCCGCACCGTCTTCAGGCAAGCTGTTCTCTGCGATGCCGAAGGAAATGGTTACGGATATATATTTACCCTTTACCCTGGCACCGGATTCATCGATTTTTGTGAATTTGTGGGTCTGGATTTTTTCTCTGATCCGCTCCACAATCTCAAAGGCAGTGGCACCGTCGGTTTCATCGAAAACCATGAGGAATTCCTCCCCGCCGTAACGGCCGGCCACGTCAAAATTTTCCCGCATGGAGGACTTTAAAATCCCCCCCACTTCCCTGAGGATCACATCCCCCTGAAGGTGCCCCCAAGTGTCGTTCACCGCCTTAAAATGATCGATATCGCAAAGGGCCAGGCTGGCGCAGTTATCAGCCCGCCGCTTGAAACGGCGGCAGATTCTATCAACCTCTTCCTTGATCTTCCGGCTGTTGAACAGGCCGGTGAGGTTATCATTAATTGCCAGGTCTTCAAGCTGCCCTTTTATGAGGATGGTGGACAGGTAATTGCACATGATACCGCAGACGCTGGCCTCGTAATCCTTTACTTTAGACTGTTCTCCTGAAAAATCCCCGCCGAAAAGGTACCCGCCGCCGAATGATTCTGGCAGATAGATGAATCCCATAATATCGCACCCCCGGCCTGGCACATTGACGACGGAAACGCTGCGTGTTTCAAAGGCAATGGCTTCATTGATGTATTTATAGTCCGGGGAGGAAAGGCAGATCTGGAGACGCTTGCCCTCATATAGATCCGGCCGGAATCCGGCCGGGTCCGAGAGGCGGACCACCCTGAGGAGCAGGGAGTTTTCCACCACATTGGTGATCTTGTAAAAAACACTCACGTCAAAAGACATGGTTTTTTGCATTATCTCCAGGGGCCTGTCAAATGCCTGGGCAATGTTCGGCACCCCCTCGGGTGAGGCCAGAAAGGTGGATAGCTCACTGAGCTGGTTCAATACATGTTTGGCATCGGTTTCAAGTTTATCCATGTCATTTATTATATCGGAATCCATGCCGGACCTGAATCAGTTTTTTTTGGAATAAGGATGTCCGGGCTTTTAATCTTTTGATATCAAACTATGTAATGACATTGTCATTTTCTCCCTGTACTCTTATTGATAATTTGTAATCAAACCCAATGGAGCATGTGATGCAACATAATGAAATCGCGCAAGGATATCTCAAGCACCTTAATCTACAGAACCGCAAATTAGATTTCCAGTTTTTAAGTGATATTGTTGCACGGCATATCGCAACCTTTGCTTTCAGCAGTGTTGGATGCTGGCTTGGTGATAAGCTGCCTCTTGATCTTGAATCACTATTTAACAGAATCGTTATTGACCGGCGTGGCGGGTATTGTTTTGAACAAAATGGGTTGCTGTATGGGATTTTAGAAAGTCTTGGATTTTCGGTGTCGCTTTATCTGGCCCGTGTCATTTACAATCAGGATATACATCCCGGATTAACACACCGGATTACAATGGTTGAATATGATGGAGAACGATATGTTCTGGATGTAGGTTTTGGGCCTCTTGGCCCCAGGATTCCGGTTTCAATGTCAGGAAAAGAGTCCCAAAGCGGTGAAAAAATATTCCGCATTGCTGAAGGCCGGGCCGGCGAGTATCACATGCAGGTCTTAAAGAAAGAGGGATTCTTTTCTTTATATCGGTTTGAGCTTGCACGTTATGGCCAATCCGATTGCGAACTGGGACATTTCTATTCACATCGACACCCTGATGCCGCTTTCGTAAATAATTTAGTTGGCGCTCTTATCCTGAAAAACGAAACCCGATCCCTACGTAATACAGAGTATTGGGTGACTCAGCAATCCGACACCCAGATTCAAAAAATAAATAGTTCCGAACAACTCTGGCAGATACTTGTCGGAGAGCTTGGAATTCAGGTCACTGAAAAAGAAGGTTGCCGGTTATATGAAAGATTAAATGCCTTAAAAGCATGACGAATTGGATTTGTGGCAAAGATATCCGGGCTAAGGAGTCCTGCTTCTAAAATAAAAAAATTACCTTTTCAAAACTCCCGAATGTGACGGCAAAGTCCATGTCTTTCATTATCTAAGCAAAGCCCTTTCAAAGAAAGGGCCGGACTGCTTTGATTATCCTTTCCTGTTCGGGAGCTGGTCGAATTTGACTACTTTTTCTAAAGCATCGTCCCAATTGGCTTTGTTCCCCCAATAAATATGGCCTTGAGGTGTTATTGGCACGTCACTGTCGAGACTCCCGGCAGGGACAACCAACAATCCGCCATCCATCTGCATATTTGGAAGAGCAGAGCCACAATTCGAGCAAAAACTTTTTATGTGCCCCTCTGAATTAAAATCAAAGGTTTTGGCCTTCTCTTCTCCCGACAGCCATATTAACCTTGCCGAGGAGGAAAAAAGATTTGCGGCATGGGCGGAACCTGTGTCTTTGCGACACCGTTCGCAATGGCAAAGAAAAAAGCGTTCAAACGCTCCGATTATTTCAAAAGTAATTTCGCCACAAAGGCAAGATCCTTTATATTTCATTCACACTCTCCTGAATTTTTATATGAAAGAACCAGGCAACTCTTTGAATTCTTTCATGGTTTGTTGTGGGCACGGCGCATGACGTTCATGAACGGCCCATGGCCGTTATTTCATTATCCCCGGCTGTTTGACGGGTCGAGCAACTCGCTGATCATGTGATCTCCCAGACCTTCTTGGGTTGCTTGTTGATAGATTTGACGAAGAATAGGCGAAAGTTTCGAAGACGTACCTGTCTGCTCACTTAATTCACACAGATATGTCAGATCTTTCAGACAGTTATCCACAGAAAAGACATAACCTTTATAGTCTCCATCGACGGCACTGCCGATTATGCGCTGAAGACCGGATGAATTGCCTGATCCCAATTGTGCCAATTCATAGAGCGGAGCCCACTCAATCCCCAGGGCGCGTGCTTGTTTGAACACCTCAATCACCAGCGTTGCAGTTCCAAGAGCAAGGAAGTTGCTGATTAATTTGGCACGGGCGGCTATGCCGACAGGGCCTATATGAACGACCTTTTTGCAAAATGCGTTCAAAATCGGGGACACTCTGTGGAAGCTTTCTTCTGAGTTCGCTCCGACAATTGCACCAAGCACGGCTTCCCGTGCCTGCTTGACCCCTCCGGTGACCGGAGCCTCAACATAAGCAATGTCCTTTTTGGCCAGTATCCGGGCGATATCCTTGGGACCGTCAACGTCGTTTGTGGTGGTGTCAATTATCAAACTATGGGCCAAAAGCCCTGGTAAAAGTTGGCAGATGATCTCTTTCGTTACTTTGGTGTTACTCAGGCAGAGTATAATGACGTTTGTTGATTGTGCGAGTTCCTCCAATGAGCGGACTTGAAAGGCGCCCTGGTTCAACACTTCTTTCACCGAAGCACTTTGCCTTCTGGCAAAAAAATCGACCTCATATCCTGCATTGAGCAAATTCAGCACCATCCCGACACCCATTTTTCCAACACCAACAAAACCGATTTTCATTATGCCTCCCCTCTTCCCCTGGCTTTATTGCTTTGATCACCATAAATGATTTGTTAATTTTTCGATAGAACAATTCCCATGCTTTATTCGTTATCCCATACGGTTTTCCAAAAGGCTTGGTTGAGCAATTGCATTCTCCCTATATCTACGGTAATAACATTACCTGAATTTGAATAATGGCTTAACAGCTTGAAAGATAGCATTACACGACGTTGTCTGATCGGCCAAATCGATGATGCACTGTTACAGGGGGGCTTTCCATATTGCTGGCTTTTGACTTAGAAAACAACCTGATTGATTTGCGCTCAGCGCGGATCTTTTCCCCGGAGACGAGGGTCTGGGAAGAACTTGACGCCATTCCGTCGGAACTTGCCCCGGTATCGGAAACCGATGCGGTCACCCGGCTGCAGCAGGATGGATTGTGTCGTATCCCGATAGGAATTCTTGGCGGGCGAAAGGCATCGGAAGAGCAGCTTGCAGATGCGCTGGAATTGGGAACCCTTATCGCTCAGATGGGGCTGACCCTGATCTGCGGCGGGCGACAGGGGGTTATGGAAGCCGCTTGCAAGGGGGCGGCAGAGGCTGGCGGGATCTGCGTCGGACTACTGCCCGATGAAACGCCCGGTAAAGCGAACCCCTATGTCACCATTCCGCTGGCCACCGGGATCGGTGTGGCCAGAAACGCAATCCTGACACGAGCGGCCCTTTGCCTTGTGGCCATAGGCGGGGGATACGGCACCATTTCAGAGATTGCCTTTGGCCTTCAGTTTAAAAAAAAGGTGATCGGTCTCTCAGGAGCGCCGAACATTCCGGGTATACTTCCCTGCCGCAGCCCCAAAGAGGCTGGCGTCCAAATTGCCCGGGTGATCCTGAATCTGCCCCAATAGCATCCAAGGCCCCCTTGACTTGACGGACCATTTTTTTATTCTTACAGCTTTAAGCATGAGAGTTTAGCAAGTTGCGGTGACTTGTGGAATTGTCCTATAGGGCATTGAAAAGAAAAACGGGGCAAGAATGATGGGATTGGAAATGCTGGGGTTGAAAAAAAACAGGGTGCTTCTGGTGGTCGTGTCTATCCTTTTCGGGCTTTCCGGGTGCAGTGCAGACAAAGACTGGCGAACGGCGAGTCGTGATTCAGCCAAAATCCTGCCCGATCCGAACACCTCCCATGAGGCAGTGCTGTCCGTTTTGGGAGCAAATGCATGGTCTTGGCGCGGATGGTTCGCCATACACACCTGGATAGCTGCCAAAAAAACCGGTGAAAGTGATTATACGGTCTATGACGTTGTGGGATGGCGGGGATACCATGGGAACTCGGTATTGGGTATCCATAAGGATATTCCGGACAGGTACTGGTACGGCAGCACACCCGAATTGATCCTGTTGAAAAAAGGAAAAGGGGTTGATGATTTAATCGATAAGGTGGACAAGGCCGCAAAGGCCTATCCCTGGAAGAACACCTATAAAGCCTTTCCTGGACCGAACAGCAATACATTTACCGCCTGGGTAGGTTTACAAGTCCCCGAGCTTGAAATGGACCTTCCATTCTCGGCTATCGGCAGTGGTTATGCAGACAAAAAGAACTGAGCGACAATCCATGCTATGGGAAATCGACGCATTCGCAGACGATAGTTGATATTCGGATACGATTTGTTTAGTATCCTTGGCTTTTGACAAAAACCAGAAACCATTGAAAAAAAAGGATGGGTATGCAAGAAAATATCATCACCATAATGCCCATAGAGGAACTTTAAGCCGAAATGATCGAGTTATCAAAGTACGAATTAATGAATAAAGCCTTACATAATCCGGACTGGACAGCGAAAGCCGATCTGGATTTTAATATTGAAGACTGCTGGATCAGTGACAGGGTGGATGGCCATATCAAGTTCACCCAAAATTACCTTGAATATGTGGTGGCAGATGCCCACAAAAAAGCCCTGCTCGAGTTGGTTGACCTGCCGGATGGCATGTATTCATTAACCAATTCAATTAAAGTCGATGGCGGTACCTGCGATCAGTTTGAAGTCATCTTAAAAAAAGAGAACCAATTCTTTGCTTCGGGTATACTGATGAAATAAATTAAGGCCCCGATTTTTTTTGTGAGATCTTGGGAAAGATGGTTTTGACCGCCGACAGTACCCCGGATATCTGAAAGGGAAAAAATGAAATTCGTCTTTAAAACAATTTTGTTCCTGGCGTTCGTATTTATTATCCTGGTACCGCCCATAGTGATCTGGAAAGCGGTTGACCATCAGCCTTATATCAAAGCGGAAGGACCCATCAGTCAGCAGGACATTATACGGGCCAGGCAGATTATCCGGGAGAACCGGCCGGAGCAATTAGAAGGCAGGCAAGACCACACCCTGGAATTATCATCCCATGATCTGAATCTGCTGGTGCGTTACGCCTTGCAGCAGGTCCTGGGCAATGACGGGATCGGCTCCCGTGTGGATTTAAAAAATAACCAGATGATATGCCATGTCAGCATTCCTGTCCCGAAGACTCCCTTGGGACGATATCTCAATATCAGCCTTGGAATCGCCCTGGACAAAGGAACGCCACGGCTCTATTGGATCCGGGCAGGCGCCCTGACGATCCCGGGCGCCGTTGTACAGTCAGCCGCCGGATTGGCCCACAATTACATGTTAAAACTGGATGCCTATCAGGCCGCCTATGCCATGATGGACGGTGTCCGGCAGATTCAGATTCAACCCCACGGCGTCCACCTGTCCTACAGCCTGGATGCCGGGGCGGTTGAAAACATGAAATCAAAAGCGAAACAGCAGTTGTTTTCACAGCTCCAGCAGGAGCGGATAAAACGATATCACAATCTTCTGGCCGATTCGGCCACCTGTTTTGGGGGCAGGGAAATCCCCCTGGTGGACCTTCTTCCTCCCTTGTTTGCCGCGGCCATGGAAAATACCCGGATATCCGGCGACCCCCGAGGGGAAAACAAGGCCCTGCTCCAGGTGCTGGCAGCATTTATGTCCCAAAGGGATATGGCAGGATTCATGTCAGAGTCCATCCGCCGGGACATGAAACCCATGCCCCATTGCAAGCCCATGCTGTTCGGCCGCGACGATTTGGCCCAGCATCTTTTGGTCTCTGCCGGGCTGACGGTTTCCGCCTCCCGCAGCCTGGCAAACGTCATCGGCCTGGCCAAGGAAATTGAGGATGCCGAGGCAGGGGGATCAGGATTCAGTTTTGCCGATCTTGCGGCGGACAAGGCCGGCGTGAGGCTGGGGGAATTGGCGGCAACAAGCCCCGGTCAGGCAGAAAAACTGCAGCATCGCATGATACGTCTGAAAAGAGACGGTGAGCTGATGCCGGATATCAGTGATTTGCCTGCCCCCATGTCCGCATCGGCCTTCAAGCAACGATACCAGGATATCAATTCCCCGGCCTACAAAAAGGTGGAGAACTATATCGAGGCCAAACTGGCCGGATGTTCCGTACTGCAGGACTAAAAGGCCAAGCCACCCTATCGCGGCAGATCGGCCAGGGCCGAGCGGAAGGCGTCGTAATCCTCGAAGCCGAAGCGCTCACCCACCGTTCTGCTCCAGACACCTGCAAGTTCCTCTTTCACCGGCAAGGACATCTCGTAACGCTTGCGGCCTTTTGGGCCACGGGTGACTTTTGAGGTATTTTCCCCCATGGGGGCGCCACCCTTTCCTTCGAAATGGGCCTGGATGAGATGCTCGTCAAACTGGGATGAATTTGCCAGCATAAAGTCTTTTGACGACTGGGCCACCACGATCTCGAACAGTTCATCGTCCAGGGGGATTCCCATGAAATCCGCCACGGTCCGTACCGTGCCCGGCAGATCCTCCAGCATATCCTCGTAGCAGAGCAGCAGGACATCCGGGTTGTCCCGCTGTTCCCACCAGGTGATCAGGTGATGCCAGTAGCCGAATCCTGCCGGGGCATTGACGAAAAGCGTCCGGGTCATCTCATCCAGATCGATACTGCCGGGTTCGAACCACCAGTCTTCAAAGAAACGGTAGTAGGAGCCCACCACATCCACCGGATTCCGGAAGGCACAGATATACCGGCAGCCCTTGGGCACATCCTCCCAACTGAGGTGCGCTTTGAACAGCCGCATATCTCCTGGCTGGTCCGCCTCCAGGTCCCAGCTAAGATCACCGGCCATTTCGATCCAGGGACTGACCTGGGAGATCTCCTCAAAATCCATGCTGCCACGGGTTCTCAGGCCGTGGGCGATCTGCTGCAGCCAGGTGGTGCCGCATTTGGCATAGGTGGATATGATCACATCGCCGGGGCGGGGCCTGAACTTTAAGCCGGCTTCGTATCCCTCATCCGTAACGAACTTTGTACCCATCTCAACAAATTCTTCTATGCTTTTTGCACGACCGGAACTGCCTGCTTCACCCATTATCAACGCTCCTTTTGCTTCACGTCATCGTCTTTAAAAAATGTTAAGAATAAACCAGCTAATTCAGCATCGCTTCGGGGATTCTTTGTGTTGAATACAGCCGTTCACAGCCCCGGGCAATGTCCTCCAGGGACCGGGCATCTGCCAGCATGGCCATGTGGTTGGGGGAATCCACATCGATCAGGCGGAAGTCGGAGATATGGTCCTGCCAGGCCTTCCAATATCCTTCCCGTTCTTCAACACCCTCCCCTTCCATGCAAAAATAGGGAGCAAGATCCCCAAGCAGCCGTCCGCCTTTGTTACGGAAATAGTGACAGGCTACGGCGTCCGGTTCGGGCAGGGGGCGGATGCGGTAGGTTTCCGCATGGCTTTTTTCCAGGGTGCCGACAATGGACTGAATCTGTGCCGCTGCATTCTCCCCTGTATCAAACAGCCCTTTTACCCTGGGGTGGGAGACCAGGGCATCCAAAAAACCGTCATCGTCCCCTTCGGCAGGCAGTTCATCCCGGTGGATCAGGGTTTGCGCTGCCGTTTGCGTGCCGGAAAGGGCGGCTTCAAACAGCGCGATGTTGACCGCCTGTAGCATTGCCTGCTTCCGGTTAAAGACCCCGGGAGGGGTTCCGTTTGCCGGGTCAGATCCAGTATCTGGGTCGGGGCTTGAATCCAGCATGACGATGGAGGCCACCGACTCCCCCTGTTCCTGCAACTGCCGCGTCATTTCATAGGCCACGGTACCGCCGTGGGAGTATCCGCCCAGGTGGTAAGGGCCTTCGGGCTGGACCGCCCGGATGATCTTAAGATAATAAGACGCCTTCTCCGGTATGCCCGAAAGGGGGGAACGGTCCGACATCCAGCCCCGTGCCTGGATGCCGTAGAAGGGCCGGGATATCCTTTTGGCAAGGCTAAGATAGGCCCCGACGCCGCCAAGTCCCCCGTGTATCCAGAACACAGGGGCCCCCTCTGTGACTTTGTTCAGGCGGATCAACTCCGGAAACTGCGTAAGATTCGTGGCAGACCTGCCGGAAGCATCCTTCGCCGGTGACGCTGCTGCCAGGGCAAGCTCGGCGATGGTCTGATGCTCAAATATCTGCTTCACCGTCAGGGAAAGCCCCTTTTCTTCCGCTTTGGCCATCATCCGTATGCTGGTGATGGAATTGCCGCCCAGGGAAAAGAAATTGTCATGGATGCCCACGCGGTCCAGGCCCAGGGTCTCGGCCCAGACCTCTGCCAGAAGGATTTCGTTCTGCGTTGCAGGCCTGGTGTAGGTGGCCGACATGCCGGAAAAATCCGGGGCCGGTAGCGCGTTCCTGTCAAACTTACCGTTCGATGTGGCGGGAAGCGCGTCAAGGACGATGATAAAAGGCGGTATCATATAGTCCGGTAAAATCTGCTTGAGATAGGCTTTGAGTTCCTCCGGCCCGGGAACCTCCCCGCCTTCGGCCGGTGTGACATAGGCGGCCAGTTGCTTGTTGCCCGGCCGGTCTTCCCGGGCGATGACAATGGCTTCCGCCACCCGGTCATGCCCCACCAGCACGGACTCGATCTCGCTGAGTTCAATCCGGAATCCCCGGATCTTCACCTGGTGATCCACCCGGCCCAGAAACTCAATATTTCCGTCCGGAAGGCAGCGGCACAGGTCGCCGGTCCTGTAAATGCGGGCATCCTTCGACCTGTCAAAGGGATGGGGCAAAAAAGCGTCGTCCGTCAGGTCCGGCCGGTTCAGATACCCCCGGGCAAGGCCGATGCCGCTTACGTACAGCTCTCCTGGCACCCCGACGGGGACAAGCTGCATATGGGCATCCAGAACATAAGCCTGGGAGTTGGCGATGGGCTTTCCGATCACCACCCGCCCCTGGGTTTCTTCCACACTGCAACGCCAGACAAGCGAATCGTTTGTATTTTCGGTGGGGCCGTAGCAATTGAAAAAGGCCTTGCCCTCACCGAACATGGCGTGGAATTTATACAGGATATCCCGGGACAGCCTGTCCCCGCCGGTAAAGATGGTGGTCACGGTGCCGATCTGCTGGTTCCCTGTTCTTTCCAGTTCAGTAAGGAAGACATCCAGCAGGGCCGGCGGCAGATGAAGCCGGGTCAGGCCGTATCGCTGGGCCGCATTCATCAGGAAAGCCGCCACATTATCCGTCATGGAAATGCCCGGAGGGGCCATGACATAGCGTCCGCCATGGAGAAGGGGCAGCAGGTATTCCTCGATGGTGCCGTCAAAACTGTAGGGCCGGTAATGAATGGTAATGTCATCGGCCGTGAGGTTGTAGCGTTCCAGATAATCGGCCACCCGTGCGCGAACGGACCTGTGCTCGATCAGCACCCCTTTGGGTCTGCCCGTGGTGCCCGAGGTATAGATCACATAGATCAGGTTGCCCGGTGTCACGTCACAGGATACGTTATCCGCGGGTTCCCCTGCGATGGCTTCCCAGCCGTCATCCAGGCAGATCAGTTCCGCGCAGGTTTCAGGAAATTGATCCGCCAGTGCCGCCTGGGTCAGCACCACCGGTGTGCCGGCGTCCGACACCATATAGGCGATACGTTCACCGGGATATCCGGGGTCCAGGGGCACATAGGCCCCGCCGGCCTTGAGGATACCCAGCAGCCCTGTGACCAGCTCAAAGGAGCGCTCCATGTGCAGGCCCACCAGCACATCGGGACCGACACCCCGGCGGCGCAGAAACCGTGCCACCTGGTTGGCGCGCCGATTCAGCTCTCCGTAGGTCATGGGGATATCGTCAAAAATAACGGCGGTTGCCTCCGGTGTTTTTTGGGCCCAGGCCTCAAAGAGCTGGTGTACGCATTGCTCCTGGGGGACATCCGTCCGGGTGTCGTTGAATTCATGCACCAACTGATTGATTTCGGGCCGGGTCAGAATTGAAAGCTCGGATATCTTTTTTTCCGGGTGGGCGGCGGCATCCGCCAGCAGGGTGTTGAAATGGCCGGCCATCCGCTCTATGGTGCCCCGGTCAAAAAGATCGGTGTTGTACTCGAACCGGCCGGATATGCCGCCTTCCCCTGAACCGCTCAAATCCCCCGCCACCATGGACAGCGACAGGTCGAACTTGGCAACATTGAAGTCGATATCAAAGGGGTTGAACGTCAAACCGCCCGTTTTAAGGCATTCTTCGCCGGTGACGTTGTGCAGATCAAACATCACCTGGAACAGGGGGGAATGGCTCATGCTGCGCCGGATATTCAGCCCTTCCGACAGAATCAGCCGTTCAAAGGGCAGGTCCTGGTGCGCATAGGCATCCGTGGTGCATTGTTTCACCCGTGCCAGAAGTGCGGTAAATGACGGCGTACCGCTCAGGTCGGCCCGCAGGGCCAAGGTGTTGACGAAAAAACCGATCAGGTCTTCTGTCTGGCCGTGGGTGCGGTTGGCAACCGGAGAACCGATGACGATATCCGTTTTACCGTTGTAGCGGGACAGCAGGGTGGCAAAAGCGGCATACAATGCCATGAACAGGGTGACGCCGGATGCGCGGCAAAGGGCGGTCAGTTTTTCGGCAAGCGCCGGGCCAAGGTGGAATCTGACCACATCGCCGTTGAAGGTCTGCACCGGCGGCCGGGGGTAGTCCGTGGGCAGTTCCGTTGACAATGGTGAGCCTGCCAGTTGGTTTTTCCAATAGGCCATATGGGCGGCAAGGGTGTCTCCTTGCAGGGTGTCCCGCTGCCACCGGGCAAAATCCGCGTACTGGATGTCCGGCTCCGTCAGGGGGGATGGTTTGCCCAGGGTATAAGCGGCGTAAAGCTGTTCCAATTCCTTCATAAAAACCCCTGCGGACCAGCCGTCAAACACGATATGGTGCAAGGTGATCAACAGCAGGTGCTCCCGGTCGGTCTTCCGGACGAGAAGCACCCGGATCAAGGGCCCCTGGGAAAGGTTAAAGGGTTTGAGACATTCATGGGAAACGATCCTGGCAGCCCTTTTGTCCCTGTCTGTGGGCAGGTTTGTATCCAGGCGATCATCAAACCCTGCATCCGCCAGGGTCAGATCCACCTGAAGTTCGGGCAGGATCACCTGCACGGGAGCAGATGATCCGTTCTTACCCGCCTTATTTTTGGCGGGGTCTTTAAAAACGGTGCGCAGCACTTCGTGACGGCGTACAATTTCATTAACGGCCCGGTTGAGGGCCGGTATATCCATTGGCCCCGATACCTTGAAGGCCAGGGGTACGTTATAGGAGGCGGAATTGCTGCCCTCAAACTTATCCAGGAACCACAACCGCTGCTGCCCGAATGACAGGGCAAGGGGCTGTTCCCTGTCAGCGGGCCGGATGGTACTGTGGGACGCACGATCCACCTGTAACACCCCTTCCAGGTAATGGCCGAACTCCGCGATGGTGGGATAATCAAACAGGCCGGTAACGGGAATATGGACATTGAAGGCCTTCTGGATGCGGGAAATCACCACGGTGGCCAAAAGGGAATGGCCGCCCATCATGAAAAAATCATCGTGGATGCTTACGTTTTGTATTTTCAGCACCGTTTCCCAGATGGCCCCAAGCCGCGCTTCGGTTTTTGTACGGGGGGCTTCAAAGGATGTTTCCCGGATCAGTCCGGGATCCGGTGCCGGCAGCCGTTTGCGGTCTATTTTACCGTTGGGGGTCAGCGGCATGGCCTCAAGACAGACAAAGGGGGCCGGAATCATGAAATCCGGCAGGGTTGCCTTCAGGCTTGCCCGAAGTTCACCCTGGGTGGGCACAGCCTTAGGGTTCTCCGGTGTAAAATAGGCCACCAACTGTTTGCCGCAGGCTTTGGTTTCCCTGGCCACCACCACCGCCTCACGGATCTGCCCGTGCTCCCTGAGTACGGATTCGATCTCTCCTAATTCAATCCTAAAACCCCGGATTTTGATCTGGTGATCCATCCGGCCTAAAAACTCAATGTTGCCGTCCGGCAGATACCGGCACAGGTCCCCGGTTTTGTAAAGGCGGGACCTTTTTTCCGCGTCAAAGGGATTGGAAATGAAGGCCCGGTCGGTGAGACCTGGGCGGTTTAGATACCCCTGGGCAAGACCTGCGCCTCCGATGTGCAGCTCACCGGGTACGCCGACAGGTACCGGCTGAAGATGCGAATCCAGGATATAGAGCCGGATGTTGTCTATGGGTTTACCAATGGGAATCCGTCCGCCCGGCGAAGGGGCACAGCCGGCATCATAGCGCATCCCTGAAGCACAGACCGTGGATTCGCTGGGCCCGTAGGCATTGATAAATGTGCGATTTTCGGCCCAGAGGGCCGCCAGTTCCGGCGGGCAGGCCTCTCCGGCCACGACAATGGTGGAAAGCCCGGCAAGTTTCTCAGGGGCCATGACACTCAGGGCCGACGGCGGCAGGGTCACATGGGTGACGCCATGGCGGATCAGGGTGTTTTCAAGATTTTCACCGGGCAGCAATTCGTCTTTGGTTCCCATGCAGAGGGCGGCCCCGGAACAAAAGGCCATGGCGATCTCGGAAATCGAGGCATCGAAACTCATGGAGGCGAACTGGAGAACCCGGGAAGACGGCGTGACGCCAAACAGACGGATCTGGGCCCGGGCCAGATTGGGCAATCCCCTGTGCCGGATCATCACCCCTTTGGGTTTCCCTGTGGAACCCGAGGTATAGATAATATAGGCCAGGTCATCCGGGGTGACGCAGCTTTTGATATTTGCTTCGTCCTCCCTGCTGACGGCATCCCATTCCCTGTCAAGACAGACCGGCTTTGCCGCATGCGTAGGCAGCCTGTCCAGCAATTTCTCCTGGGTCACCAGCAGCGGGGCCTGCGTATCCTCAAGCATGTAACGGATGCGGTCTTCGGGGTATTCCGGATCAACGGGCACATAGGTCCCGCCGGCCTTCATAATGCCCAGCAGCCCGATCACCATCTCCGGGGAGCGTTCCATACAGATGGCCACCCGCGTCCCGGGTGCCACACCCAATTTTTGCAGGTAGCGTCCCACCTGGTTGATCCGCGCGTTCAACTGCCCATAGGTCAGTTGCATGGTGCCGGAAATCAATGCCGCAGCATCAGGGGTGTCATCCACCCGGTCTTCAATCAGCCGGTGCAAACACGTCTTCGGATAATCCGTTGCGGTATCATTCCATTCCGTAAGCATAATGCGGCGGTCTTTGGCCGTCAGCAGGGGGAGGCTTGAAATTTCCCGGTCCGGGTTTTCGGCAATGCCTTCCAGCAGGCGCGTAAAATGTTCCGCCATACGGATGACGGTTTCCCGCCGGTACAAACCTGCGTCATACTTGAAGAAAAACTGAAGGCGGTCCAGATCCAGCACTTCCAGGGACAGGTTGAAATCCTCCTCCTGCTGGATGTTGAGCATCAACTCCGGCCGGAATCCCGTGGCATTTTCCTGCCCTTTTCCTTGATCGGGCCCCTCCCCAAAACGTGCCTCAATTCCCTTGGCCCAGTTTTGGAGCACAAAGCTCGTTTGAAACAGCGGACTGTCGCTGTTGTCTGACCAGCCGCTTTCCCGCAGGGCTTTCACGATTTCGGGAAAAGGATAGTCCTGATGGGCCATTGCCCCCATGGAAGCCGCATGCACCTGCGCCATGAGATCGGCAAATGTGGTCTGTCCCGATAACCGGGTCCTCACAGGGACCATATTGATAAAATAGCCGATCAGGTCTTCAAATTCGGTCCGGTTGCGCCCGGCCATGGGAATTCCGGTGATAATGTCATCCTGGCCCGAGTATCTGTGCAGCAACACCTTGTAGGCGGAAAGCAGCACGGTAAAAAGATAGACACCGTTATCTGCTGCCACCTGCCGTATTTTTCGGGTCAGATCCGCGCAAATCTCGCGTCTGACGGTCTCGCATCCCCCGGCGGCGGTCTTTGTGGCATCGGCCGGCCCCATGTCCGCAGGCAGGTTTAATACCGGCAGATCCCCGTACAGCACATCCAGCCAATAGGCCTTATGTTCCCAGCCCTCATCACCTGCCAGCATCTTCTGCTGCCAGGCCACATACCTGCTGTAGGACGCATTCACATGAGGCAGCCTTAAATTTTCACCCGTCACCTGCGCCCTGTATAGGGTCATCAACTCATCTGCAAACACCGGAAACGAACTGCCGTCAAAAATAATGTGGTGCAGGTTCACCAGCAGAATTGACTCGGTGTCCGAACGCCGGAAAAGATAGACGCGAAACAGCGGGCCTTTTTCAAGATCAAAGGGGGTGCGGACAATGGTCCTTAAAAAAGGTGCGATCCGGGAATCTTCCATGTGTGCGATGGATTCTGTCCTGAAAAAAAGCTTTGGAGCAAAGGCGACGGACTGGAGGGGTTCCCCGTCCTCTGTGGTTTTGAATACGCTCCGCAGGATGGGGTGGCGCTCCGTGAGGGCGGCAAAGGCCCGCTTTAATGCGTCATCGTCAACGGTTCCCTTCAGTTTGAAAGCGCAGGGCACATTATAGGCATGGCTGTCCGGTTTCATTCGCTGGAGAAACCATAATCCCTTCTGGCCGGATGACAGCGGGTAATAAGCCGCTTTGCGCTTTTTCTTCATCAGTTCTTTGAGCATGGCCTGCTTCTGGGCCCTGCTCATCCGGGAAACATCTATTTTATGGGCCATGATTGACTCCTGTATTCATATACCTGCGCCCGCCCCCATATTCGCCGTGGTATCTTGTCTATATGTGTATGCCGATGCGTTCGTCCAATTTAAGATGTTCGGCAACCACACGGGGATCGCCGTACGCCTTAAGATGCGCAAAGGGATGCGGCTCTTTTTTCTGGCTGATGATTGCAGGAAATGCAAAAAGGGCCAACAGGTCTTTCGGGGTCAGCCGGTCATAGGCCTGCATCATCTGATGGAACATGGGGTGCCGTTTTTCATCCGGCAGGGAAATAATATCATCAAAATTTAAGGGGGCGAACTGCCGGTTGAACAGCAGGGAAAACATGGACATCTGCGATTCGTCGGACACGGATGTATCGTGATCAATGCCCGTCATTTCGCACCACCGCCGCCATATTTCCGGCATCACCTGGATCTGCAAAGGCCCCCCGAAGATCCTGGCATTGTGATGCAGCAGGATCAGATAGGATAGAAAAGATCCCGGGATCAGTGTTTTATCCCGGAGTTTCTCAATGATAGTACCGGCAGTGAGCTCAATCCGTGCATCCCTGCCGGTCAAATGCCTGCTGCCGTCAAACCGCAGCGGGTATTTGGCTTTTCCTGCCACATCGTGCCAGAACAGGTGGGTGCCTTTTGTTTCCCCCTCCCAGCAGTAGGGCAGCCCCTCAAAGGTATCCAGCAACACCAAAAGCCGTTCCGGGTTAAAGCAGAATGCCGCCAGATCATCCTCGTGCGCAATGGAATCTATGATCAATTGGGCGGCCACCTCTTCCAGGGCTAAATAGACCAGTTCAGGAAACCCGTTATCCCCACCGAACGCCTTTTCCCATAAGGTGGTGTTAATCCGGCTCATCTGGTCCATGAAGCCTGACACCGGCAGGGTATCGTGAGGGATCAGGCGTTGGAAATCCCCATGAATATCCGGCCAGCGCGCCCTGTCAACGGGCGGTGCGGTGTAAACGGAGCATCGCAAATGTTTCACAGACACCAGCCGGACGGACTCTCCTTTCCAGGCAATGGTTGCCGGCTGGGAATGATCTTTGAATGAAATATTGCTGCAGGCCAGCACGATATTGTATGCATGGGACCTGGCCTTCTCCAGGTTGGCCGTAAAAATACTGGAATGAAGCAGAAAACTGTTGGAGAACCCGAAATGTTCGGCCGTGTTGAATACGGGTTTCTGCGCCAGTTGTCCGCGAAGGCCGTCTGCGGTATCCGTGCCGTAAACCCTGGACGCCGCATTTAAAACCGCCTGTTTCAGCGGGTCGGACAGCGGTTTTTGCCCGTTGAGGGCAATCCTTGTGATATCACGAAACGGCAGATCGCCGTATTTATCCAGGAGGACCTCAAATGAAGGTGCCTCCTGACACAGGAAACGGCTGATATCTTCGAGAATGTTGTCTGTCATAATCTTTCCCCTTTGCAACGCCCCCGGCATGGGTCCGTCCTTGTAGGCAAAAAGCCATAGGGTTATACGCCTGCCCCAGGCCCCTTAGGGTCCGGCCTGGGGCAGGCAGCGTGTCCTTACATATTTTCCGATTCTACAATCGGTGCATAGAGTTGATAAAAGGTCTGCGCTCCCACCACCGTTGCCTTCACCGGCGTGGGGGTGATGTTCAGGTCAAGCAGTTGGGCCGCATAAGGCGCGCCTGCAAATTCCGGCCAGGGGGCACCGGGATTCCGCTGGGCGGCAAACCGGGTCCAGAAATCCATCATCCGCACCGACAGGCCGTACTCCCTGGGGGTAATCCGTGCCCAGGAGTCGGGGTTTCCGCACTCCGGGTTGAAGGCGGCAAATGAGCTGAACAGGTAAGGCAGCTCCGCCGTATGGCAGACACATTCCGCACATTGAGGCCGGAGGATGGGCCAGGGATCGCATGATGACACATGGGTGAAATGATAGGCGTATAGGGGATGGGCGCCAGAAGTGGCATCATAGGCGTATTTGAGGTTGGCGGTGGTGAACACCATATCCGACAATATCCGGGTAAACAGCGTATAGTATTTTGTGGGGGTCTCGGGGGGATTCGGCTTGGGCGGCGACTGCATAAAACTGCATTCCGATTCTTTCATGAAGGCCGGATACAATGCCTTGGTCGGTTCAAGAATCCGCCGGGCGTTTTTTTCTTTAAACAGCATGGCGATCAACTGGTCTAACTGGGCTTCCGTCATGGCTGTCAGATCCTTGATACCCGTGCTCTGGGAAAGATCGCCCATGATCCCCAATGCGATCAGCGGGCCTTCGTTCCTGTTGATGCCTAAAATCACGGGCTTTTCCGGGACATGGTTGGCAGGCTGTGTTTTAAAACCGAAGGTCTGGTCATGAATCACCGGCTTGAAGCAAAAAATGCCTTTGAGACCGAAGTCCTTGACGGCACCGGCCGTCAGGCCGGAGCCCACCTGCATCACATCCGTCCATGATTTCTCCCGCATGCAGGCCAGATCGTCGCATCCGGCCGCTTCCAGAGCCTTTTTGCCCAGCCCGGCACTTTCCTTTTCGGTGAGATAGGGCAGCCCGTAGAGGTTGCTTTGCATAATGGCGGCATCAAAGTAATCCTGGTTTTCCATCATGAGATGAAAACCGATGGACATGGCACCGGCGCTTTCACCGAAAATGGTAATGTTGTTCTCATCACCGCCGAAGGCCGCGATGTATTCTTTTACAAATTCGACGGCCAGTCTCTGGTCCCCGATACCGAAATTGCCGTGGCTGGTATCCGTCCCCCCCTGCCCGTGATGGACCATGAACCCAAGGATCCCCAGGCGGTAGTTGATGGTCACCACAATCACATCTTTTTGCGCGGTGATACTGGCACCGCTCCTGTAATAATCGGAGTTCGCGCTGCCTGTCATAAAGGCCCCGCCATGAATGAACACCATGACCGGAAGCTTTGATCCGGGTGCGGCATTTTCAGGTGCCGCCACCCGAAGATAAAGGCAATCCTCCTGGATATTTTTTTCCGGGGACAACTGGGGACAGGCCGGGCAGGCAACGGTGGCATCGTAGGGATTGGTTGCAAAAGGTTTCTTTTTTACCGAAGGCATCCAGCGGTTCTCAGGTGTCATGGGTTCGGCATAGGGAATGGCGCTGAAATGCTGAATTATTTTGACACTTCCGTCGGGAAGTGAGATCTGTTCATAGCTGCCCTGGATATCTCCAAGACCCGGGATGCTGACCAGGGGCTGGTCACCGGCCCAGGCACCTGCCATTACGTGCCCCCACAGCAGCAGGGTCACCATCAATACGGCCTTCAACACTCTCACGCTTTTCATACACCCTCCTTTACAAGTATTTTTAATTGCTCGGTTTAATTCAAAATGGGTTCGAAAATCCTGTTTACCTGATAAAACTGCTCGCAGTCTTTGGCGATCGCCTCAAAAGAATCAGGGTCCGTCAACATGGCCATATGGTTGGGGGAATCCACATCCGTCAGACGAAAATCCGGAATGTGCTTTTCCCATAAGTCACAATTTCCGATCTGATTATTTGACGACTGTGCTTCAAAGGAAAAATATGGGGCCATACTGCCGTACATCACCCCGCTCTTATCCCGGAAAAATTGACAGGTCACGGCGTCCGGATTGGGCAGGGGCTTTACAATATATGCGTCTTCCCGGCCTTTTTCTATGGTCTCGGCAATGCCCCGGATCTGGATAGCCGCCTTTTCGCAGGTTTTGAATATGGCCAGCGTTTTCGGGTGTTCGCAGAGGGCCTGCATAAACAGCTCATCGCTTACCCCCGTATCCAGCTCATCGCGATGGATCATTACATCTGCCATCTTATCCGGGCGGGCGAGCGTTGCTTCGTACAATACGGCATTGACAGCCTGGAACATCACCTCTTTCCTGTTGACCGGGGAAGGCGTTTCACCGGGTGCAGCGTCCGGAAGAAGTCTTGAATCGAGCATGACGATAGATGCCACGGATTCACCCATTTGCTGCAGTTGACGGGTCATCTCGTAGGCCACCTTGCCGCCGTAGGAGTACCCCCCCAGGTAATACGGGCCTTCGGGTTGGACAGCCCTTATTATACGCAGGTAGTATGCGGCTTTCTTGCGGACGCCTTCTAACGGGGCCCGGTCTGTCATCCATCCCCTGGCCTGGATGCCGTAAAAGGGCCGTTGGATTCTCCGGGCCAGCTTTACATAGGCCCCGACCCCGCCAAGCCCGCCGTGAATCCAGAACACCGGCGGCCCGACGGTGCTTTTATTCAGGTAAATCAACTCGGGAAACTGGGGAAAGGCTTTGTGGGTGAACGCCTGTTTTTGGCCGTACGCCCCGTGGATAAGTCTGTGCAGTGCCGTGTCAAAATCATCTGTGACACGCCGGATGGTGTCAGCCTCATGGATTTTTCTGCAGTATGACACGGAAATCTGAAGCCTGCCGTTGATCACACCGCCGCCGATGTCAATCATGTTCTGCCGTGTTCTGCCGGGACTCTCGGAAAACCCAACCCGCTCAAAGGCCACTTCCCCGCCGGCAAAGACTTCGTCGATCTGACCGAAATAGTTGAAAATAACCTGGGGGGACGGTAGAGCACTGAGCGCCGTTTTTATACCGGGATCCGAAGCCATATAGCGCAGGACACCGTAACCGATGCCCCGGTTGGGGATGGCTTCCACCTGTGCCCTGACGGCGGCAACCGTCTCCGAAATCCCCTGTTCCTCATCCGTCGACAGCAAAAGGGGGAAAAAGCTGGTGAACCAACCCATGGTTTTGGACAGGTCGATATCGCCGGACAGATCATTTCCAACCCGGTCCTCTGCGCCCAGGTCTTCCCTTCCGTGGCCTTCCAGGCCGATCAGGGCCTGTGACCGTCCCGTCCACCTACAGAGGGCCTTGAAAAGCGCTGACAGGAGCAGTATATCTGTCCGGGCCCCGTAGATATCGGGGGCCTTGTGAAGAAGGATATGGGTATCCTCTTCTGACAGGTTAAGGGTCAGGGTTTGCGCATTTTCCTTGGTGTTGACGGATGGGTCAAAGGGGTGGTCCGCCGGCAGCGGCAGGGTACCTGTCTGTTTCAGCCAATACGCCTTTTGCGCCATCAGGGCATCTGACCCGGCGTACGCGGTTAAACGGGAAGCCCATGTTTTCAAAGAGGTGGTTTTCGGCCGGAGTGAAATCGCCTCACCATTGGCCGCCATCACGCACAACCGTTCAAAATCCTCCATGAAAATCCGCCATGAAACACCGTCCACGGCCAGATGATGGACAATGACCCACAGATAATTCTTCCCTTCTCCCGTCCGGAATAAAACGGCTTTCAACAGGGGCCCCGTATCAAGATCAAACGCGTCCTGATGGGATTTGATACGCGCTTGCATGGCAGCCATGCGCTCCCCGGAAGCCACCTGGGACAGGTCTGAAACCGATAGCAGAGCAGCGCCTGCATCCGGTGCCACATCCGCTAAGGCGGCGGTCCAGGCACCGTCTTTTTGTGTGAATTGGAGCCTGAGGGCGTCATGCTGTGCCAGTATGGCGGAAAACACCTCCCCCAGAACGGCCGTATCCCATGTATCGGAAATCCGGACAACCAGATACTGGTTGAAATGGTGGGGATCGGCACAGGGGGGTGAGAAAAAACGTTCCATCATCGGTGTCAGCGGAACGTTCCCCGTCACGACACCCTGCTCCGCCGTAATATGCCTTCTGACACCGGCAGCCCTGGCGAGTTCGCCAAGGGTCTGATGTTCAAAAATCTGCTTGACGGTAAAGGAAAGCCCCTTGTCCGATGCCTTGGAAATAATCCGGATACTGATGATGGAATCCCCGCCCAGGGAAAAGAAATTGTCGTTGATCCCCACCTGGGGCACCCCGAGGGTTTCCGACCATATCTGGGCCAGGATCTTTTCGTTGGCGGTCTTAGGTGCCGCATAGGCGCTTCCCGCACTGGACAGCACCGGTGCAGGCAGACCTTTGCGATCTATTTTACCGTTGGGGGTCAACGGCAGTTCGTCCATGAAAACGATGAAGGCAGGGATCATATAATCCGGCAGAATGGTTCTCAGGAACGCCCGGACATCCGCCTCTTCGGGGCGCAGATCCGGATCAATGGGAACCACATAGGCGGCAAGCTGTTTGTTCCCCGGCTGGTCTTCCCTGGCCAGGACAACGGTTTCGTTCACCAGTTCATGGCGGCTGAGCACAGACTCGATCTCCCCCAGCTCAATGCGGAATCCCCGGATCTTCACCTGGTGGTCGATCCGCCCGAGAAACTCAATGTTGCCGTCCGGAAGACAGCGGCAAAGATCCCCTGTCTTGTAGAGGCGGCTTCCGGGCCTGTCACTGAAAGGATTGGATACAAAAACCTCCCGGGTGAGATTCGGGCGGTTCAGGTATCCCCGGGCAAGGCCGATGCCGCTGACCACCAATTCCCCGGGGACCCCTAAGGGGACAAGTGCCCCGTTACCGTCCACGATATAGGATTTGGTATTGGCAATGGATTTGCCCAGAAGTACGCGCCCCTTGCCCTGTGCCATATCACACCGCCAGTTCAAAGAATCAATTGAATTCTCGGTGGGGCCATAGGTGTTGTAGAGGTTCGCTGTATCAAATAGAGACTCAAATTTGAGGGCGATGTCCGCGGTGAGCTTATCCCCGCCGCTGACGACGGTGTGCAGGCTTTTCACCTTTTTAACACAGGTTCGCTTGAGTTCCATCAGGAACACGTCCAGCAGGACGGGGGGCATGTTGATCTTGGTGATGCCGTAGGTGTTTATGGTATTGATCAGGTAGTCCGCGATATTGTCCGTCACGGCGATGTTGCTGGGGGCCATGATAAACTTCGCCCCCACCCACAGGGGCAAAAGATACTCTTCAATGGAGCCGTCAAAGCTGTAGGGCCTATAATGAACGGCCACATCTTTGGGGGAAAGCCCGTAAATTTCCTGCCAGAACGAAAGCCTGGCGCACACGGAGCGATGCTCGATCATGACCCCTTTGGGCCGGCCCGTGGTGCCGGACGTATAGATCACATAGCACATATGGCCGGGGGTGGTTTCGTTCACCACGTTTTCCGGCGATTCCGTTTTCATGTGGTCCCAGTCTTTATCCATGCACACCGGCCTGGCCTGGGTGTCCGGCAGGGATGAAAGCAGCCTCTCCTGGGTCAGAATGATCGGGGCGTTGGTATCATCCATGATATAGGCGATGCGGTCCGCGGGATAGGAGGGGTCCAGGGGGACGTAAGCACCGCCGGCCTTCAATATTCCCAGCACACCCGTGATCATCTCAAAGGACCGTTCCATGTACAGTCCCACCAGGACATCGGGTCCCACACCCAGTTTCTTGAGGTAATGCCCCGTCCGGTTTGCCCGGTCATTGAGTTCGCGGTAGGTCAGCACCTGGTCCTGGAATACAACGGCCTGTGCATCGGGGATTTGCCTTGCATTTGCCTCAAACACCTCATGGATCAGCACATCATCGGGGAAATCCGCCGATGTGTCGTTGAAGGCGGTCAAAAGCATTTGTTTTTCCGCCCGGGGTAGAATGGAAAGCCTGGACAGTGACTTGTCCGGCGTCTCGACAATGTCAGCCAGAAGTGCCGTGAAATGTCCGACGCTCCTTTCAATGGTGCTCCGGTCGAACAAATCGCTGTTGTACTGGAACCTGGCCGTAATCCGGTCCGCTTCCGTGATCATGGAAAGGGTCAGGTCGAACTTGGCCACGTCATAGTCAATGTCATAGGGGGAGAAATTCAGCCCCCCTGTCTCGAATCGTCCGCCAGCGCCGCCGGACGCCCCGCCGGACACATTGTACAAGTCAAACATCACCTGGAACAGCGGGGACTGGCTCATGCTGCGCTCGACATTCAGCACATCGGACATGATCAGCCGCTCAAAGGGCAGGTCCTGGTTTTCGTATGCCGCAAGCACGTTGTCCTTCACCCGCAAAAGGAAATCTGAGAATCCGGGATCTTCGCTCAGATCCGCCCGCAAGGCCAGGGTGTTGACAAAAAATCCGATAAGGGGTTCCGTCTGGATGTGGGTGCGGTTGGCCACAGGCGAGCCGATCACAATATCTGTTTTGCCGCTGTAACGTGACAACAGGGTGGCGAATGCCGCATACAGGGTCATGAAAAGGGTCGCACCTGATTTACGGCTCAAGGCGGTCAGCCGGGCGGTCAGCTCAGGGCCGATGGTGAACGGGACAAAGCCGCCGTTGAAGGTCTGCACCGGCGGGCGGGGACGGTCCGTGGGCAATTCCGTTGACAGGGGAATACCTGCCAGGTGGTTTTCCCAGTATGTTAACTGGCGGGCCAGTTCTCCCCCTTTGAGGGTCTCCCGCTGCCAGACGGCGAAATCCGCGTACTGGATCGAAAGATCGGTGAGGGGGGATGGCTTGTCCAAGACAAATGCCCCGTAGAGCTGTTCGAATTCCCTGAAAAAGACCCCCACGGACCAGCCGTCGAAGACGATGTGGTGCAGGGTCACCATCAGTAGGTGTTCCCCTGTATCCATCCGGATAAGGGCGGCGCGGATCAGGGGGCCTTTGGACAGGTCAAAGGGGGTGATGCTTTCCCCGGAAACGATCCGGGCAGCTTCTTCTTCCCGCTCTTTTTTTGGCAGCTCCGCGATGTCCACCAGGGTCAGGCCGACCTTCAATTCCGGCAGGATCACCTGGCGGGGGACGGCATCTTCACCCGTTTCCTTCTCCCCAACAGAACCGTTCAAGGGATCTTGGAAAACCGTCCTTAGGATCTCGTGGCGCCGTATGATTTCGTTGATGGCGCGGTTGACCGCAGGCACATCGATTTCCCCGGTCACCCGGAAGGCAATGGGTACATTGTAGGAGGCAAATTCTCCCCCTTCGAATTTGTCCAGGAACCACAGCCGCTGCTGACCGAAAGACAGCGCAAGGGGCCTGCCCCGGTCAACCGGGACAATGTCATTGTATGCCGCCGATTGTGTCCGGGTTAGCGCTTCTATATGGCGGCTCAGGCCGGCAATGGTGGGAAAATTGAACATGCCGGTGATGGGCAGTTCCGTTTTGAACGCCTTTTGAATGCGGGAAATCACAACGGTGGCCAGCAGGGAATGCCCGCCCATCATGAAAAAATCGTCATGGATGCTCACATTGTCCGTTTTCAGCACCTCACTGAAAATCCCGGCCAGAATCTTCTGGGTCTCGGTTTCCGGCGGGGCAAAGGCCTGCTCCCGGATCATGGACGGATCCGGTGCCGGCAACGCCTTGCGGTCGATTTTCCCGTTGGGGGTCAGGGGCATGGACTTCAGCCATACGAAGGGGGCCGGGATCATGAAATCCGGCAGCTCAGATGTCAGATGGGCCCGCAGTTCGCTCTGGGTGGGCAGTGATCCCGTGTCGTCCGGCGTCACATAGGCCACCAGTTGACGGTCACCGTTCCCGGAGGACCGGATGTCCACCACGGCATCCTTGACCTGCCCGTGTGCCCTGAGTACCGCCTCGATTTCACCCGGTTCAATCCGGAAGCCCCGGATTTTTACCTGGTGGTCCATACGCCCTAAAAACTCAATGTTGCCGTCGGGCAGATACCGGCAAAGGTCGCCGGTTTTGTATATGCGGCTGTCCTCTCCGATATCATCCGTTGCAAAGGGATTGGGAATGAATTTTTCATCGGTGAGATCCGGACGGTTCAAATAGCCCTTGGCCAGTCCCACCCCCCCGATATGCAATTCACCGGGCACCCCCACCGGTACCGGCTGGAGATGGCGGTCCAGGATATAAAGCTGTGTATTGGCTATGGGGCGGCCTATGGGTAAGCGGCCTGTTTGTAATGGGCTGCCCTCGTACCGCATGCCAGACGCACAGACCGTGGATTCGGTGGGGCCGTAGGCATTGATAAACACCCTGCCTTTTGACCAGAGACGGGCAAGCTCGGGCGGACAGGCTTCGCCGGCCACAACGATGGTGGAAAGGGCAAAAAGCGTTTCGGGCCTCATAACGGCCAGGGCGGTGGGCGGCAGCGTCACATGGGTGATGGCATGACGGACCAGGGTTTCTTCCAGTGCCGCCCCTGGCATCAACTCCGCTTTGGAGGCCAGGCAGAGCGCAGCCCCCGCGCAAAGCGCCATGGCGATTTCCGAAATGGAGGCGTCAAAACTCATGGAGGCGAACTGCAGCACCCTTGATGAGGATTTAACACCGAACAGGCGGATCTGGGCCTGGGCCAGGTTGGGAAGCCCCCTGTGCCGGATCATCACCCCTTTGGGTTTTCCCGTGGAGCCGGAGGTGTAAATCACGTAGGCCAGGTCTTCGGCGGTGACGCCGCAGGACAGGTTCGCACCTTTTTCCCTGCCGATGGCAGAGGCTTCGGCGTCCAGGCAGATGACCTTTGCGTCATGCTCGGGCAACGCGTCCAGGCGCTGTATCTCGGTTACAATGACCTGTGCCGCCGAATCATCCAGCATATACCGGATACGGTCTGCCGGGTATACCGGGTCCACAGGGACATAGGCACCGCCGGCCTTTAATATGCCCAGTATCCCGACGATCATATCCACGGACCGTTCCATGCATATGGCCACCCGGGTGCCGGGCGTAACCCCCGTCTCCCGTAGATATCTGCCGGCCTGATTGGCACGTTCGTTCAACGCGGCATAGGTAAGTTCCTCATCACCGCAGATGAGTGCCGTTGCCTCAGGTGTTTTTTCCGCCTGGGCCTCAATGAGCTGGTGCAGACAGGTCCCGTCCGGAAATTGTGTTTTCGTATCGTTCCAGTCCTCAAGGATCTCCCGGCGATGGGAAGCCGTAAACAGCGGCAGCCGGGAAATTCTTTGGTCCGGATTTTCAGCAATGGCCTGAAGCAGGCATTTGAAATGGGCCGCCATGCGCGCGATGGTATCCGGCCGGTAACAAGAGGCATCGTATTTAAAGAAAAACTGGAATGCATCGAGGTCCAGGACCTCCAATGCCAGATTGAAATCCTCCTCCTGCTGGATGCCCAGTATCGGTTCCAGTGTGAAACCACAGTTCTCACCGTTTGCATCGGTACCGTTTTTTTCAAATCCTTTGGCCCAGTTTTGAAGCACAAAACTGGTCTGGAACAGCGGATTGTTGCCGCTGTCCGTCCATCCTTTTTCCCTCAGGGATTTGACCATTTCAGGAAATGGATACTCCTGGTGCGTCATCGCCCCCATGGCAGCGTCGTGAAGTTGGCGCATCAATTCGGTAAAGGTGATATCCTCCGACAGGTCGGCACGGATCGGCACCATATTTATAAAATAACCGATCAGTTCTTCAAATCCTGTGCGGTTTCGCCCGGCCATGGGAACCCCGGTGATAATATCATCCTGTTCCGTGTATCTGTGGAGCAACACCTGAAAGGCACTGAGCAGCACGGTAAACAGATAGACCTTATGGTCCGCGGCAACATCACGCAGCGCCCGGGACAACTCAGTGGTAATTTCCATTTTGAGGGTGTCACAGCCGGCCGTGTTGCTGTCTTCGCCGCCCGGTTTGATATCCTCAGGCAGGTTCAGCACCGGCAGGTCACCGGATAATCTGTCGAGCCAATAGGTTTTGTGGGTCTTTCCCTCTTCGCCTGCCAGCATATCCTGCTGCCAGTGGACATACTCGGCAAAAGAGGCCTTTTGGGGGGCGACATCGGCATGTTCGCCAGCCAGTTCCGCCCTGTATATGGATATAAAATCATTTAAAAAAACGGGCAGGGAACTGCCGTCAAAAATAATGTGATGGAAGTTTACAAGCAGAACGGCGCAAGTTTCCGAGCGCGTGAAAAGATAGACCCTGAAAAGCGGGCCTGTGTCAAGATCGAAAGGTTCGCGGGCCACCTGCCTTAAGAACGGTTCGATCGCGGATTCCGAAAGGTGGGCGATGGATTTTGTTTTGACCTCAATGGTTTTTTTATAGGCCACGGACTGGCAGGGTTCTCCCGTATCATCGGTTTTCAGCACGGTCCTGAGAATGGGATGATGGTCTGCCAGCACATTAAATGTCCGTGCCAGCGCCCCTTCATCAACAATCCCTTTAAGGGTAAAGGCACAGGGCACATTATAGGCATGGCTTTCCGGGTTCATCTTCTGGAGAAACCACAGTCCTTTTTGCCCTGAAGACAACGGATAATAGGAGTCTTTCCGCTTTTTTCTTTCCAACAATGCTTTGAGCATGGCCTGCTTCTGCGCTCTGCTCATCTGGGAAACATCTATATTATGGCTCATTTTCAGCTCCTGTATACTCTGGTTCAGTCCAAAGACCCGGGCCTACGGCGCCACAGGATTATCGTTTTACAGCGTGCTACTCATCACTGAGATGCTGCTTGAGCAGCTGGTCCAGCTCTGATTCGGATAATTCGTCGAGATTCACGTCCTCCGGATTAAATTCACCGGGGCTCAATTCACCGGGGCTCAATTCATCGGGATTAATATCGTCCGGATTCAAGCCCTCATCGGGCGTCTTATCTTGATCGGGATCACCGGAACCGTTTCCGGGTAACTGCGAGGCATCCGCCTCTTTTGCAAGGTAGGCGGCAAGGGCGGCCACCGTATTGTATTCCAGCAACACGTCGGGTGATACCGTCAGGCCATAGGCATCTTTTATCCGGTTGATCAGCCGCATCCCGCTGTAGGAGTCAAATCCGATCTGCCCCAGGGGCTGATCCGGCCCGATCTCATCTTGGGAAAGTTTCAGCATCCGGCACAGGGTGCGTATCAGCCAATCCCGGACACTCTCGCCGGGGGCGGGAACGGCACAGGCGCCGGCCTCTTTTTTCTGCCCGGCGTCACCGGCGGAGGCATCCGTTGGCCTGTCATCTGCGATCTCAATCCAGCAGCGGCGGGTATCAAAGGGATAGCCCGGTAAAGAGATCCTTTCCCCGGGTGTGTTATTGCCCCCCTCTTCATAAAGCAATGACCAAGGCACCTCGTATCCGTTGGCCCAGTATTCGGCCAGTTTGTGAAGGTCTTTTTCGGCCAGGGCCTTATCCGTTCCAGGGGCATCTCCCGATGAAGCAAGGGTGTTTTCCTGTTCTGCCTCCCCGGTAAAAATCAGTGCATCAATGTCAAGGCCATCGTTGCCAGCCTCTGATTCAGCAAAAGTGCGCAGTGCCTCCACCAAAGCGTCTTTGTTTTCGGCAACCAGGGCCATGCGGTATTCCATTGCCTGCCGTCCTGTCTGAAGCGTGCGGGCGGCATCAGCGAGGCGGACATCATTGTCGGCCAGGAATGCCGCCAGATTTCTGGCGTAAACCGTCAGCCGCTCCGGGCTTTTTGCCGAAAGGGGAAACACGTGCGGTGCCTGGGCATCCGTCCTGCCGGCCGTAATTTTATCTGCCGCAGCCTTTTTGTCCACATACTCTTCGATCACCGCATGGGCGTTGACGCCGCCGAAGCCGTAGCTGTTGATGGCGGCCCTGCGCGGTACGGGCCTGCCGTCGGCATCGGAGAGGACATCCCAGGGATGGTTTTCGGCAGTGATGTCAAACCGGCTGCCCGAAAGGGAGATATTCCGGTTCAATGTTTTAAACCCCGGAAGACCCGGGATGATTTTGTGCTTGAGGGCCATCACCACCTTGATCAGGGCGGCCATGCCGGAGACGATCTCCCCGTGCCCGATGCACGGTTTCAGGCTGCTGATATATACAGGTGTTTGAGCATCAGGGCCTTCTTTCGTCTTGCCGGAGAGTTCTTTAAATCCCGATGCCAGGGTATTGATCTCCACGGCATCCCCCATGGGGGTGGCGGTGCCGTGGGCCTCGATATAGGAGATGGTTCCGGGATTCACACAGGCGGTGCGGAAGGCCTGTGCCATGGCAGCTTTCATCCCGCTGCCCGTAGGAGCGGTCAGGGACATGCCCTTGCCGCCGTGGGCAATGCCGGTGCCCCTAATGACGGCGTAGATCCGGTCATTGTCCCGGACGGCCTTGTCCAGGGGTTTAATGATCATGGCCCCCACCCCTTCGCTGCGCACGTATCCGTCGGCATCCGCCTGAAAGGACTTGGGTTTTCCATGGGGGCTCAGATGACCGAAGGCATTGACGCCGGCAAAGCCGTCCGGTGACAGCAGCAGGTTGACGGCACCGAGAATCGCCTGCTCGCATTCCCCCATGCGCATGGCGGCAATGGCCCGGTGCAGGGCCACCAGGGCGGAGGAACAGGCCGTCTCGCAATATTCGCTGGGACCGCGCAGGTTGAGCACGTAGGAAATGCGGTTGGGGATGCCGGAAATGGCAAGGCCCATGGGGGCGTAAGGGTCATTTTGGGGGAACCCGGGCAGATGCATGTATTCGTTCAACCCCGGGCTGATAAACACCCCGGTGGGGGTCTGGGACAGCGTTCCCGGTGCAATGCCCGCATCTTCCAGGGCCTTCCAGACATAGAGCATCATCAGCCGCTGCTGGGGATCCATCAATTCCGCTTCCCTGGGGGAGATACCGAAAAACATGGGGTCGAAATCACCGACTCCGTCGATAAAACCGCCCCATCTGACGCCGGTGTCCCCGTCCGGCGCATCCCCGGCAAACCGCCGCCAGTCCCACCGGTCTTCGGGAATTTCGGTGATGCAATGCCTTCCCTCTTCCAGGTTTTTCCAGAAGGCATCCACATCTTCTGCCATGGGGAACCTGCCGCTGATCCCTACGATGGCAACGGAAGTATCAGCTTTGGCCTTATCCTGTTGTGTGGCTCTCTGGGAAATAAAACGCGCCCGCGTTCTCTCCGGGGCCGGCGCGCGGGTATGCGTGCCCGGTTCAGGCCCCTTTTCAGGATCTTTTGTACCTGCAAATTGCGGGGCCAGCTCCGATGCATGGGCATCCATGAGATAGGCGGCATACCCTTCCAGGGTCGGGTACTCGAAAAAAAGCGTGGGCTGAAGTTCAAGCCCCCACAGTTCGTTTATGGTATTGGTTAATTCGGTCAGGGAAATGGAATCGAATCCGTAGCTGCCCAGTTCCTCTTTCGGATCTATTTTCTCGATCCGGATTTTCATCATCTTTGACACCGCTAAAGCCAGGCGTCTTGTAACGGCTGCAGACAGGCTCTGGACATCATTATCCGCAGATGAAGGCGCTGCGGCGGCGGCAGGGGCGGTTGGGGCAAGCAGTTTTTGCCGTAACTTGGCGATCCTGCCCCGGGCCACCAGTGTCCGGGCCAGATCCAGGTCCAGGGAATGATAAAGCGCGGCAATACCGGCCTTTGTTTCCAGAGCGGTCATCCCCAGGCTCATGTTCAGCAGCTTTAAGGTTTCATCGTCCACCCGCATGCCGCCCTTCTCCCACAAGGGCCAGTTCACGGACAGGGTTTTTCCGGACCGCCTGCCCGCGGCCACCAGGCCGTCGCGGTATTCGGCATAGGCATCCATAAACGCATTGGCGCAGGCATAGTCGGCCTGCCCGATATTGCCCATGGCCCCTGCGGCGGAAGAGAACACGATAAACAGATCAAGGGCCAGATCACAGCTTGCCTCATCTATATTGGCCAGGCCCGCCACCTTGGGTGCCAGCACCGCCTTTACATCCTGCCGTGTTTTTTTGGCAATCACGTTATCCCGGATCATACCGGCGGAATGGATGATGCCGTTCAAGGTGCCGTAAGTTTTAACAACGCCGTTGATCAGCTTGCGCACATCCGCCTTTTTGCCCACGTCCGCCTGCAGGTATTCGGCACGGGCCCCAATCTTTTCCAGCTCTGCCAGCAGTGCGGCCACCGAAGATCCGGGTTCGGACCGGCCGGTCAGGATAATCGCAGGATCCGTCACCCGGGATGCGATTTCCCTTGCAAAGATGCGGCCCAGCCCGCCGGCCCCGCCCGTGATCAGATAAACGCCCCGGTCTGTCCACGGATGTGCTGTTTCAGTGGTTTCCAGTGTGTCTAAGGCCCCTGTTTCGCCTGCGGATTCAAATCCCGCCACCAGGCGTTTGCCATCCGCGTAGCGGATCATCTGGTCCCCGGGACATCCGGCATTATCCCGGAGCAGTTCCGGGATAATGTCAGGCGTCCCGTCCAGCGCAATGGTCTGGCAGCAAAGCGTGGAAGTCTCCATTTGCGCACTTTTCAACAATCCGGCAAGCCCGGTGAAAGGATAATTTTCACCGCCACCGGGAATCACAAGCTGAACCAACTGAGTACCCGCTGATTTTTCCCGGACTATCTTTTGTATTTCAGTGAACAGCTGAAGCGCATAGGTCTCAAACCTGCCGCCGATCTGTTTCTTTTTAGAGGTCAGCAAAATAACGGCCGCGTCCGGCAACGCATGTCTGACAGCGTCAGCCTGTTCCCGAAAGTCATCCACCAGGAAGACAACCTGCCCCTCGTATTTGACAGGCGCAGCCTCAGCATCCACGGCGTTTTCCTGCCATGCGGGTGCCAGCAGTAAGGTGCCGGTGGCAGGGTCTTTGAAGGTTTTGGTGGCAAAGCCCTTCAGCCTGGCACAGATCCGTCCCGTATCGTCGCACACATCGATATCGATCTTTTGCACCCCGTTATCGGAGGCTTGGTCATGCCTGACATGGGCCCACATGGCAGAGGGGCACCGGCCGTATATTTCCAAACGCTCCAGGGCGAAAGGTACGGCAGGCTTCAAATCAAAGGCATCGGTCGTTTCCATATCCGGACCGATCATCAAACCGATGGCAGCCTGCAATGCGGCATCCATCAGGCCGGGATGCAGGGTAAAGGACCCTTGCGTTTCAAACACGGCTTCCGGCAGCGCCAGGCGGGCCAGTACCTGCCCCTCTCCCACATGAAGGGTGTCAATTCCCCTGTGGCCCGGACCGTAAGTGAGACCGATATTTTCAAAGGCATGGTAGCATGTATCAGCGCTCACCCGGTGTTGATTGCATTGGGATTTAAGCTCTGAAATTTTCAGTGCAGGAATTTTTTCAACAATGTCTGTCAAGACGGAGCCACGGCTGTAAACCACAGCCTTGCGGTCACCTGCCGAGGGAGTAAAAATCTCATATCCCATTTTAGCGGTGGTGCCGGCGGTGGCATCAAGGGTGTGCCGGTCAAGCCTGAGATGCACATCCACGGGGTGGGTATCCTGCACCACAGGCCGGGTCCAGACCACATTTTCCAATATCATCACCGGTGTGACGTCCGTTTCCTCATTCATCCCAGCGGCCTGGGTAACGGCGGCCTGCACCATTTCCAGATATGCGGTACCCGGCAGCACCCGTTTGCCCGCCACCACATGATCGGTGAAGTAGAATTCGTCTCCGGTGAAGCGCTTGAAGAAAACCGCCGCTTCATTGTCAATTGTCACCCTGTCGATCATCGGGTGGAAGACCGTCTTTCTTCCTTCTGAGGCAGCCGTTAAAGACACATTTTTTCCCCTGGGCAGCGCCCGGGCCGCAAACCGGTCCAGCCGGGCAAGCAGGTTGCCCGCTTCATCAAACAGGCTAATATCAAAGGTCTTTACATCCCCGTCCCCGATGAGAACGGCATGGGCCCAGCATCGTTTCGGCAGCAGGGATTCACGTATGTCAATTTCTTCCAATGCATAGGGCACCGCAGCCTCTCCTTGTTCGAAAAGACTGAGCACCGTTTCCCCTTGGGCGATTTCAGGATGAAGGCCGAACACGCAGGTTTCAAAGGCGCCGTTCAACAGGCTGGGATGCAGGCCGTAAGTACCGAAGGTGTCATCCAGATGTGCGGGCAGTTCCAGGAGGGCCAGGGCCTCTTCACCGTTTTCATTTACAAACAGTTCATTAATGCACATAAAACTTGCAGGGGCAGAGCCGTTGACCCCGGTACCGTAAAGTGCATCATGAGCTTTATGAATACTGCAGCGCGACCGGATGTCTTCCATGCCGGACAGGCTGCCGGCAACAGGATCAAAAGCCCTGTCAACACGGGCCGTACCCCGGCTATGGACCACACGGCAAAGGTCCGCATTCCCGGAAGACCAGACCTCCCAGCCAATGTCTCCGGCCTCCCCCGTCTCTTCGGGGAAAAGGCTGATATGTAATTCAACCGGTTCTTTTTCCACGGTGACAGGTCTTGCCCATACCACATTTTTACATGAGATCTTAACCGGTTCATCTGCCGGAACAGCCGATGCCTGAACAATCGCGGCCCGGGCCATTTCCAGGTAAGCGGCCCCGGGCAGCATCGGTCTGCCGCCAATGCGGTGATCCGCCAAAAAGAACTCTTCGCCTGTAAACGTGGCACTGAAGCGCTGCTCTGTAAGATCGGAGGTATTTTCATGCATCAGCGGATGGCGCAGCAGATGCCTCCGTAACCCGTCAACCGGAGCTGGTTTTCCGGCATCATCCGTCATCCAGTAGCGCTCTTTTTCAAAGGGATAGGTGGGCAGGCTGACCCGTCTTGGCGTCCGGTGCGGGTACAGCACCTGCCAGTCCACAGACGTGCCGCCGGTCCAAAGGCGTATCAGTTCGGAGCCGTTTCCTTGATCGGCCCAGTCCCGCACCGCAGCCTTCAGGGTGTTTTCGGACAGGGAGTCCGCCCCCCGTTCCGCCCGGCCGCAGGACATCCCGTGGATATCCGTTTCTCCAGCGGCAAAGCGTTCCAGTTTATCCTGCAGATCGTCCAGGGATGTGGCGACAACGGCAAGCCGCTCGGCCATGGCCTCACGGCCCACCTGGGATGTATAAGCAATATCCGCAAGCCGTAAAGAGGGACGCTTCCCATCCGCCCTTTGGCCGAGAAAGGCCGCCATATTCCCGGCATAGGCCTTCAGGCGCTCCCGGGATTTGGCAGAGAGAACGAAAATGGCCGGCCCATGCTCTGCACCGGATGCAGTTGCCTCTTCCTTATACTCTTCTTTGTATTCATCCAGGACCATATGCACATTGGTGCCGCTGAACCCAAAGGAGCTGACGGCCGCCCGCCGGGAAGATCCCTTTTCAACCTGCCAGTCCCGAAGTTCCGTATTCACGAAAAAGGGACTGTCCTTGAACTTGATATGCTCGTTTTCCCGTTGGAAATTGATGGAAGGGGGCAGTTGTTTCCGGGTCAGGGCCAGGGCCACCTTGATGACGCTTGCCACCCCTGACGCGGCCATGGCATGGCCGATATTGGTTTTTACCGATCCGATGGCGCAATACTGCCGTTTGTCCGTATAGCCGCGATATACCTGGGACAGGGCGGACACCTCAATGGGATCTCCCAGCTTGGTGCCCGTGCCGTGGGCTTCCACATAGCTTATGGCGCCAGGATCAATCCCGTAGCGGTCATAGACCTCTTTTTCCAGCGCCATCTGGGATTTGGCGCTGGGGGCCGTGATACCGTTTGTCCTGCCGTCCTGGTTAAAGCCGCCGCCGCGGATCACGGCGTGGATGACATCCCCGTCCCGCACCGCCTCGGGCAAAGACTTCAGGAGAAGAACGCCAACGCCCTCGCCGGGAACGAATCCGTCGGCATCATTGTCAAAAGTATGGCATTGCCCCGTGGGCGACAGCATCCCGGCCTTGCCGGCCATAACCAGCAACTCTTTTGTGGTCAAAAGGCAGACCCCACCTGCCAGGGCCATGTCGCATTCGCCGTTCACGATGCTCTGGCAGGCCTGGTGGATGGCAACCAGTGAGGAAGAACATGCCGTATCAATGGCAATGCTCGGGCCGGTGAGATTCAAAAGATAAGAGATGCGTGCCGCCAGGATGGCTGGGGCGGTCCCCATGAGGCGGTTGGCGTTTACCCGGTCAAAGGATGCCGCACGCCCCCCGAGATAATCGCCTTTGCCCACGCCCACAAAGACCCCGCATTTCCTGCCGGAAAGCATTTCCGGGGCAATGCCTGCATCCTCCAGGGTTTTCCAGGATTCTTCCAGGAACAGGCGTTGCTGGGGATCCATATATTCGGCTTCTGCCGGGGAAATATTGAAAAAGAGGGGATCGAATTTGTCGATATCCTCTAAAAATCCGCCCCGTTTCCAGTATATCTGTCCCTCGTCGCCCTCTCCTGTGCCCAGATCAACCGGGGTGTCCGTATCCCACCGCCACTCCGGGACATCCCTGATGCTGTTCTTTCCTGCGGCCAGGTTGTCCCAGAACCGATTCACATCTTCGGCCCCGGCAAACTTTCCCGACATGCCGATGATGGCCACGGACCGTGCATCCCTGTCCCCTTTTGCCTCTGCAACATCCGGGAGGATCAAAGATGCCTGTGCAGCCTTTCCAGAGGGTGCCGCAGGTTCTTTATACATCAACGTATCCGGCACCGTTACGACGATTTTGCCTATATTTTTCCTGTTCTCCAGATACCTGTAGGCGTCTTTTATGTATTCCAGGGAAAAAGTTTTGCAGATGGTGGCCCGGAGAATGCCGTGATTGGCCAGCCGGATTACCTCATTAAAATGATCCCGGATGACGTCTTTTCGTTTCAACCGCCCCGGATCGATGCTGTAGAAGGTCTGGTTATTGGTGAGTTTTGACAGGTCTATGGTTTTGGCGGATTTGATACCCGTCATGGCAAGTTCAATGTAACGGCCTTCCGGGGAGAGGCAGTTCAACCCCTTCTGGATGGCATCTCCGGGCAGGGTGTTGATGACCACATCCACGCCTTGGCCGGAGGTCAGCCTCTGGATTTCCGCCTCAAAATCCGTTTTTAGATAGTTGATCCGGTGGGGAACATCCAAATTTTCCAGATACTCAAGCTTTTGGTCGGACCCTGCCGTGGCAAATATAACGGCACCGTAATACTTGGCCAACTGGACCGCCATCAGGCCCGTTCCGCCGGTTGCGGTCTGGATAAGGATGCGTTCCCCCCACTGCACCCGGGCTTTGTCAAAGGCCACCATCATGGTAATGGCCACCACGGGCAGGGAACAGGCCTCCTCAAAAGAGAGGGCGTCCGGCTTGTGGAAGACCTGCTCCGCAGGGCAGGTGACCAGGGTGGCATGGCCGCCCATGCCGCTGCCCGGCATGGCCACCACGGGGTCACCGGGCTTAAAGGACTGCACGGCATCCCCCACACCGGCAACGATACCGGCAACTTCCAGTCCGGGGGTGAAGGGATACGGCGGCATATTGGGGTAAAGCCCCCTGGTACACAGGAGATCCGCAAAATTCAGGGAAAAGGCTTTAACGGCGATGCGCACCTCATGGGTGCCCAAGGCCTGTGGCCGGGTGGCAACAATTTTAAGATCGTCAATGCTTCCGGGACGCGCGATGATGACCTTGTGATAACCGCCCGCAATCCTTTCAAGGGGGATACGGCCTGCCTGCGGCACGTCCACGGGTGCTTTCGGGGGGGCAGTCCCCTGACGCCGGCCCTTTAAAATACCGGATGCGGCATCTTCAATGCTGATAGCCCCTGATTTCAAGGCAGCCAGTATCTGTTTTGCGTCCGTACCCATGATGTATCGCCTCCTTCACTATTTCCCGAACAACCGCATGATCCGCTCTTTTGTTTCCGGCAGATGAAAGGTTGTGTCATGCATGGCCAGTTCTTTTTCGATGACGGCCGGCAGTCTCTCCCGAAGAGACGCCACCATATGATCTTTCAGGGTGACCAGGGAAACCCGCGGTTTTTGCGCCACCTCCCGGGCCAGGTCCAGGGCGTAGGGCAGCACCTTTTCCCTGGGCAGCACCTTGAAGGGAATCCCCCGTTGTTCCAGCTCGCCCCCCCTGAAGTTCCGGGCGGTGAATAAAAATTCCTCGGCAAGGCTGATCCCCAGTTTTTCGGTTAACACCAGGGTGGATCCCATGCCCGGGGTAAACCCGTACTTCATGAAGTTGGTGGTGTATACGCTTTCCCTTCCCAGGACCACAAAATCGGCGAACAGCCCGAAGGCAAATCCGCCCCCGATGCCGTGGCCCTGCATGGCGGATATAACGGGGATCTTGCATGCCAGGGGCAGGCTGTAGATATTTGCCTCAGTAAACTGCGCCTTTCCTTCGTTGATGGCAAGCAGCCCCTCCTGGGTACCGCCGGAGCAAAAATAATTATCGTATCCCGTCAGCACCACCGTCTTGTAGGAATCGTTTGATTCGATGGCGACAAACGCATCTTTTAATCCGTATATCAATTCGGCGGAAAAGGTGTTCCGGTGGACCCTGTCCTCCATTTTCAGCAGAATGATCCCCGGTTCGATTTCCACCATGTTCACAACGGATTCAGCCATGTGTCTCTCCGGTTATAGCGTTTTGACCCGAATGGGGCGTCTTGTTTCTTGCAAAAACCGCGGCAGGCCCCTCAGGCTTCCCACGGAAATTTCCCTTCGGTCCTGTAGCGGACAATATCCCCAAGGACCTGCGGGTCGGAAAAAATCTCCTTATTGGCCGCAACGGCCTGGGGTTTCATTTGAAGCGGCAGTTCGGACAGCCCGTTCATATACCGTTTGTACCGGGTAATTCCCGCTTTGGACAGCCGCCGAAGCCTTAGCAGATGCTTGCGGATCAGGGCGTCGCTATTGGGCTCGCAGGCATCTATCAGCCCCCATTCACGGGCCTTGTGAACCGATACGGGGGCGGTGGTAAGCGTCAGATAGTGGGCCTTTTGACGGCCTGTCCGCCGGATGAGAAAGGGCAGGACACAGGCCGGAAACAATCCGAACAACATTTCCGACAGGCTGACGCGCACGGTGTCGTCCGCCAGTGCAATATCGCATGCCGCCACAAACCCCACCCCACCCGCATTCACCTTGCCCCGGACATGGGCAATGGTAACGTAGGGTCCTGTGGCAAGCTGGAGCCACAGGTCGTACAGCGGCTCAGGATCGGGGGCGGCCTGTCCGCTGTTCACATGGGCGGCGACTTCCGAAAAATCAGCCCCGGTACAGAAAACCTGTGGCAACCCTTCTAACACCACGATGGTGACCGTATCTTCACATGCCTGCAGCACCTGCCGGCACTCTTCCACCATCAAAGAATTAATGGCATTTTCCGCCCCGGGCCGGTTCAGCCTTAAAAAACAGACCGGGGCTTCATAACGGACGCTCACCGTTTGATAATCCATCAGAACCACCTGTACTCCCGGTGAAATTCCTGGATCCCCTCCAGGAACAGCCGTTTTTCGCCCCCCTGTGAGGGGTCCAGGCCGGGAATGATACTGAAATCGGATTCAAGATTCCGGGTGCCGAATTTCACGGCACCGCTTCCCCGCAGCAGTGTTTCGTATTCATCCATGGACAGGCGGTACCGCCGGTCTAAGCGGTCTTCGATGTTGAACCCGTGCTGGCGCTGCTGCCCGGCCGGGGTAACCACGCCGCTGTAAAACTCGGAGCAGCATCCGGACCCGTAAGAAAAACAGCCGATCCGTTTTGGGGCATCAAAGTTGCCGGCATCGATGGTGCCGGCAAGGGATAAGAACACCGTCCCCCCCATGATGTTGCCCACCCGCCGGCAATAACTCAGCCCCGGGGCAACCCGCTGTTCGAAATCCGCCTCGATAACGGGGGGACGGGCTTTCACCGTTTTGCGCATCATGGTGCGGTGGGCGCCTTTGATCATCCCGCCAAAGGGGGTGTGGAAGGTCAGGTAATGAAAGGTGTTCTGGTAATCCACACCGTCCACCCGCTTGCAATACTCCTTAAAGGACTGCTCGCAGCAGTCCAGATAGGACATCAGCGACAGGTCCGAATCCCCGGCTTCGGAATCGGGAACCGGCCTGCAGGTGTCCATGACTTCATAGCCGTAATAACCGTTGGCCCCCACATCCGTCTGGAAGACAACCGGGGAATCCCCTACCAGCATGGCCACAGCCCCGGCTCCGGAACTGGGTTCCGCAAACGACCAGTCCTGGCTCAGGGCATCCCCGCCGTCAACAACGATGAATCTGGAAATGTCCGTGGCGATGACCAGGGCCTTGGCACCGGGTGAGGTACCCGACAAAATAAAGTTGATGGCATTCTGGTACCCGGCGGTGGCTGAATAACAGGCGTTCTTGAGCTCGAACAGCCTGCAGTTCCGTTTCAGTCCCAGGTGATCATGGACATAGGTACTCATGGATTTACCGAAATCGATGCCCGATTCCGTGCAGGTGATCACCATTTCAATGCTGTTCTTCTCGTCTTCGGAAAGGGCGTCGATAATCGGTTTGGCCGCATTGACCGCGAAGGAGACGGGATCTTCATAGGGCAGGGCCACGGTTTTTTCCTTCATCAACAGGTTTTCAAACCGCTGGTTGTCCAATTGCCTGTGGGCCGCAAGTTCCGCCACGTCCAGATAGGCCGCCCCCCCGTATACGTTCATTGCTTCGATGCCTGCAATACTCATCTTGTTTCCTTATCTCATTTCACCTGTTCCCCTAAAAAACGGGGCGGGCGTTACTTTTTAAGCGAATGTTCATACAGCAGATCAACCAGTTCACCGATATTTTTGGTCCCGAAAAGTTCCACCCGGGGCACATCCAGCCCCAGTGATTCCATAAGGTCATCCAGGATATCGGTACGGTCCAGGGAGTTTGCTCCCAGCTCCTTTAAGGTTTCCTCGGGTTTAAACGAATGGGTTTTCAGCGCCGGAATCACCTCACAGGTATGTGTTACAACGAGTTCGAATATAGCCTCTTTCTCCATCAATATACCTTTCGCTTGGTTTGTTTATCTCTTTTTTTGGGGGATATCCCCCGTTTTATGCGATCACCTTATGCTGTCAACACAATTGGCGGCGACGCCACCTTTGTTGACGATTTTTCTTTTAATAATCGATAGATTCATGTCTATCCGGTTGATCCGTAAACCTATGAATAAACCTATCAATAATTGTACCACCTATTTTTCTCAGTCAATTTTCAATGCCTGCAGCAGCCTGTCGGCCTCATCCACATCCAGCAGCCCCTGCTGCACCTGGGCTAAAATCTCTTCCAGGGTTGCGGGCGGTGCCGGTGGGGTCTGTGCTTCCGGTAGCTCTGCATCTTCTGCACTATCCGGACCTTGGCCGGTGCCTGTTGTCAGGTGTCCCGCCACAAAGGCCTCAAACTCACGGAGGGTGGGGTAGTCATAGATCTGAATGGCCTCAATGGACATACCGAAGGCGTCATTGACCAACTTGATCCATTCCACACCGATAATCGAATCCATCCCCATCTCCGTAAAGGGCATATCCGGATCGATATCATCTTCATCCATATACAGGGCCTCTGCCAGGCTTGCCGCCAAAATCCCCCGCAAGTTGCCGTCCCCCCCGGTATCCCGGGACACCGGAGGAGCTGCCGGGGTATCCGGTCCACTGGCCGGCAAATCAAGCACCACTTTGGCCGGTACCTTTTCCTGCGTCATGGCCGGGCTTTGTGCCGGTGTATTCAGATCCGGCAACACGACAGCCGGCGGTTTTGATGGGGAACTTTCGACGCTGCCCGATTGTCCGGCCGCAAAGCCCTCAAACTCACGGAGGGTCGGATAGTCATAGATCTTGATGGCCTCGATGGACGTGCCCAAGGCATCATTGACCGCCTTGATCCATTCCACGCCGATAATCGAATCCATCCCCATCTCCGTAAAGGGCATATCCGGGTCGATATCATCGACATCCATGTACAGGGCCTCTGCCAGGCTTGCCGTCAAAATCCCGCTCAGGTTTCCGGGCAAGGCCGCATCTTTTGGTCCCGGTTCCGATGCAGGTCCCGGTTCCGCTGCAAGCCCTGGCATATCAAGCACAATCTTTCCGGAGCCTTTGTCCGGTACATCATCCGGCATCATGGGGTCGGTGGCCTTTGTTTTTTCGCTATCGCCTTCCGGACCGCCGAGTGGCCTTGTTCCCGGTTTCCCTGATATGAATCCGGCAAATTCTCGGAGGGTCGGGTAATCATAGATTTTGATGGCCTCAACGGACGTGCCGAAGGCCTCATTCACCGATTTGATCCACTCAACGCCGATGATAGAATCCATGCCCATTTCCGTAAACGGCACGTCCGTATCCATGTCATCTTCATCCATGTACAGGGCCTCTGCCAGGCTTTTTTTCAAGGTCTGCAGTATTGCCCCGGCGTCCATACCGCTATTGGGTGTATCGCCTGATGATCCGGCAGGATCCGGCTCCGTCATGGTGAGAATGATCTTGGACGGCGGAGTATCCCCGTGTGCCGCCGGCAAGGATATGTCCGGCAACGCTGGTACCGCAGTTTCCGGCGCGGCGTTCCCTGTATCCGACAGGGTAATGGGACGCCGGGGCGGCATGGTTTTCCGGTCTGAAAGGAGGTGATCTTCGGAAAGGGGTGTCAATGAAATGCCTGACGTCTTGACGGATGAGACGGATCGCTCCCCCTGTCTGTCAGAGACCTGAAGGGCCTTTTTTATTCCCGTTTCCTGATCCTTGGCCGTCTGAGGTGCCGGCCCGGACACGCCGTGGCGGTCCCTGGCAAACGGATAGGTGGGCAGACGAAAGCCCGGTACCCCAATGTCATTGACCAACCGTTCCAGGGGGATATCATACCCTTGACAATACAATTCGGCCAGGCCGTACAGGATGTCGCGATAGGCGTCGATATCATGACGGTTGTCCGCAGCCCGGGAGAGCAGCTCCTGCGTATAGGATCGGATGGCCGTCTGGCCGGTGAATCCCCGGGGGACCTTCCCCTGAAAAATTTTCGGGGATTTTTCACCATTGCGCATCTGGCTGAGCACACGGACGGCATCATCCACGTCCTGGACCACCACCGCACAGCGGTGCATGAAATGGTGGCGCCCCTTGGACAATATCCTGCAAATGCCGGCCAGATCCGCCGTTGTGACCTCGCTGTTCCCCAGATATGCCGCCATATCCCCGATCTTTTCCGCCAGGGCGGATTTCTGTTTGGCTGAGAACACCAAAAGGTATGACGGATCGGTTTGCATGTCTCCGGCACTGGCATTGCCGGCATGGCTTTCCACCACCATATGGGCGTTTGTTCCGCTCATGCCGAATGCACTGACGGCACCCAGGCGAAGGTTCCCTTTTCCGGAGGGCCAGGGCCGTGCCTCGGTATTCACATAAAAGGGAGACTCCTTCCAGGTGATATGATCGTTCTCCTGGCTGAAATGAATGCTCTGGGGGATGGTCCCGTGACGAAGGGCCTGTACCAGGCTGACAAGGCTCACCAGGCCCGACGCGGCAAAGCAATGGCCGAAGTTGGTTTTGGTGGATGTCAGGGCGCAGAACCGTTCGTCCCCCGTATACCCTTTGAAGGCATCCACCAGGGCGTTGATCTCAATGGAATCCCCCAGTTTTGTCCCGGTGCCGTGGGTAACGATATGGGCGATGTCCCGGGGATCGATCCGGTACCGGTCGTAAACCGTCTTCAGCAGTTCGGCCTGGGCATCCTGATTGGGTGCGGTGATGCCGTTGGTCTTTCCGTCGTAATTGATGGCGCTGCCCCGGATCACTGCGTATACCGGGTCATTGTCCCGTTCGGCATCGGACAGCCGTTTCAGCACCAGGGAAACCACCGCCTCCCCGGGGACCATGCCGTCCGCCCGTTTATCAAAGGCAAAGCATTTCCCGGACGGCGACATCATTCCCGACTTGCTTAAGCCCACAAAGGTGTCGGGATTCAGCATGAGGTTCACCCCTGCGGCGATGGCAGTATCGCACTCGCCGGTGCGAAGGCTTAAGCAGGCCTGATGCGCAGCCACCAGCCCGGAAGAGCAGGAGGTATTAATGGCCATGGCAGGACCGTGGAAATTCAGGAAATAGGCCAGCCGCACTGCCGAAACCCCCTCGTGATCCGAGGTGATCCCCTTCTCTACGCCGGCCGGCGTCCCTGAACCGCCGGACTCCATGCCCACGAAGATTCCCATCCGGTTTTTCCGGATGTGGGAGGGCCCGTAGCCCGCATCCTCCAAGGCACGCCAGGACTCCTGGAGCAGCAGCCGCTGCCGGGGATCCATCCCACGGGCCTCCTTGGGAGAAATTTCAAAAAACGAAGGATCAAACTCGGTCTCCCCGGGTACGATGCCGCAACGGTTGGAGACCATTGCCGGTTCAGGACCGGTGCCGTAGTATTTGCGCCAGTCAAACCGCTCAAGGGGAATCTCAGACACCGCATCCTTGCCGTCTTTCAGGATCTCCCACATCTCATCAACGGTCCGGGCCTGGGGAAACCGCCCGCTCATGCCGATGATGGCAATGGCGTCCGAGACGGTTTCACCCGGGGGGGCGCAGAGAAATCTTGTATTCCTGCGCCTTGGGGTGACTGAGACCTTAGTCTTGGCCAAAGAAACTGCGGGCAGGACCTGTTCCCCTTTTCCCGCCGTGGGCCGGGTATCTTCGGTTCCCGTCTGGATATCCCCATAAAAGCCTTCCACGAGCCCGGAATGTTTCTCCAGGAAGTAGTCCACCAGCCGTTCGATGCTGGGATTACCGAAAAAGATGGAGGGGGTGATCTCGGTTCCGTAAAACACGGTCAGGGCCTCTGCAAATTTTGCAAACAGAATGGAGTCAAACCCGAAATCGGCCAGATTGGCATCGGCATCCAATTGGTTGGCGTCGATTCCCAGAAGCTGGCTGATCTGTAATTTCAAATCGGCTGCCAGGCACTGGGCCAGGCTCAGTCCCTTCATCTCGGCACGCCTGCCGCCCTTTGCGGGCGCAGCACTGATTTGCTCAACCGGTTCCGGTTTCTCAAGTCCCATAAACCGTTTGAGCCGTTGGGGAACCCCGGCCAGCACCAGGTGCTGTGATCCGTCACCGGCGATCAGCCGGTCAAACAATGCCACCCCTTCCGCCGTTTCAAGGAGACGCTGTCCGCTGGATTTCAGATAGACCTGCGCCCCCCCGTCAAAGTCAAATCCCATGCCGCCGTCTCTCCAGAGGGGCCAATGGATGGCGATATGTTTCACCTTGGACTGTACACGGTTCTTGTACCGGGCAAAGGCAGCCATGAACCGGTTGGCAATGGCGTAGTCACAGGCTCCGAAATCCCCCAGGACCGCCGAGGTGGATGAAAAATAGCAGATGAAATCCAGGGGCTTGTCACCGAAGGCCTCTTCAAGGGCAAGACAGCCGTCGATCTTGGGCCGGAGCACCCGGCTGAACGCATCCTTGTCTTTGCCCAGCAGATCCCCGTCACTTTCAATGCCCGCCGCGTGAATCACGCCGGCCACCGGTTTGACATCCTTCCCGGCAGCGGATATTCCCTTGGCCACTGCATCAGCATCGCAGATGTCCGCTTGGACGTAGGTGATTTTAGCGGAACGGTTAACATTGCCGAGGTCTTCCAGCAACTGCCGTATCTTTTCATTTTCAGGTGACCGGCCTGTCAGGATCAGATGAATGTCATATGTGCCGGCCAAGTATCTTGCCAGAAGGCCTCCGAGACCGCCGCAGCCCCCGGTAATCACATAGGTTTTTCCGGGTTTGATCAGGCTGTCAAAAGATTGCGGTGCTCCGGCACCGGTCTCCCGGTTCTTGAACACATACCGCTGATCCCCCTGGTACACCGCATTTTCCATTCTTTCTGCATGAAGTTCCTGCCAGAGTATATTGAGCCATTGGGAGGTGTCCAGGACAACGCCCTTGCCCTTCCCGGCAATCTGCCTTGAAATCACCCCGAAGTGAAGTTTCGGCATGATCATCGGCAAGGAACGCTGGAATCCCACCCAGGAATCCCCGTGACAGAAGGCGGGGCCCTCCGGAAGCTGGGCTGCGAGCAGGAACCGGACCTGAGCTGTGATATCCGCCGCTGCCATGGCCTGAAGAAGGCCGTGGATGTCCCTTGCGACTCTCGCGGCAACATCACCGTCTGCCATATACAAAACGGCATCCAGACCGCTGTGCTCTTGGATAATTCCGGTGATCACCTTTTCATAGTCGTCGGCTGCGGAAATAATCACCGACTTGGTGTCAGGTGCCAGGTCTTTGAGCACCCCGGCCACCTGCGCCCTGTCGTCCCCCCCGTTCAGGATGCAGAGCAGCGTCTTCACATCAATTGCGGACGCCCCGTCAATTTCCTTTTCATCAAGATACTCTTCAAAGGTTAAAAGACGGGTGGGGACATCTTCTTGAACATGTGATACGGGTTTGGCCTGACCCGTTGCGGGTATGCGGACATCATCCTGCAATGCCCGGAACCCCTGCATCCGTATCCGGACAGCACCGTTTTCATCGCAAAGGTCCACATGGACGTTTGCCTTGTCGCACCGGATTACCGCCCACATCTCCGCAAGACAGCCCTTGTATACCTCAAGCCGGTCTAATTCAAATGCAGGCGTGACCGTATCGGCTTTATCGTCGGCCAATCCCCTTGCCGCATGGAAAGCGGCATCAATCAATGCGGGGTGCAGGTCAAACACGTCTGCCGTATCAGTGAACTCCGGCGGCAGCACCAGCCGTGCCAGTGCCACATCCTTACCCAGATGCAATTCCCGGATGCTGCCGTTGCCGGCGGGGAAATCCTTCGGTTCACGATCACATTCAGCGGTCACGGCAGCCATATCAACAACCGGTTCATGGCCTGAAGACGGCGTACTTTCGGTCCCAAGACCAACTGTGCCACTTGTGTATACATCGGCGGTATCGTCCCCATCTGCGGTCCGGATATAGATTTCGAACATAAGATCACCGCCCTGTTCGGGGAACAGGCCGATATGGGTCTCCACCGGCGTAGATCCTACGGCCAGGGGCTTGATCCATGTGACATTCTTCAGGGTGACGTTTGCACTGCTTTCTATGGCGTTTCCTGCGGACCGAATGGCTGCCGCCCGGGCCATTTCCAGTTGAACGCCCGGGGACAGCACCTTAAGTTCCCCATAGTCCGCAAGAAAAGACGCATCACCTTTAAAAACGGAAGAGAACCGTTGCTCGGTAAGATCAGAGGTATTTTCATGCAGCAGGGGATGTGCGGCCCAGGTCCGGCTTGTCTCCCTCCTGTGTCCTGCAGCCGGCCTGCTTTCTATCCAGGACCGGTCCTCTATCCAGTAACGGTCTTGGGCAAAAGGATAGGTGGGCAGGCTGACGCGCCGGGGGTGCACATCCTGGTAAAGCCTGTCCCAATTGAACGCCATGCCCTTGGCCCAAAGGGAAAGCAGTTTACGGTAGTTTTTGTTCCGGACCCATTTATCAAGAAGGGCGCCGAAGTCATCATCTTCCGTGAACAGGGCCAGGGTGTCTTTGTCCTGTTTCACGTTTCCGCAAAAGACCCCTTCGGAGCGGTGCCCATCCCTGCCGAAGGCCTTCAGCTTATCCCGGAGTTCTTCGGCGGACCCGGCAAGTACAGCCAGCCGTTCTTCCATGGCGTCCCGCCCCACCTGGGAGGTGTAGGCGATATCTGCAACGTCCGGAAGCAAACCCTTTTCAAGGCCTGAATCCAAAAAGTCCGCCATGGTGATGGCATAGGCTTTCAGACGCGCCTCATCCCTGGCGGAAAGTACGAAAACGGCCGGTGCGGATGTCCGGATTTCCCCGAGGGAATTGTCTTTTTCCGGCACCTTATGGCGATACTCTTCCAGGACCACATGGGCATTGACGCCGCCGGCACCGAAAGCACTGACCCCGGCACGCCTGGGCGTATCCATCCTCGGCGGTTCCCAGTTCCGGGCAGTATCTGAAATATAGAAGGGAGATCCCTCAAGTTTGATATGGGGATTCAAGGTATCGCAGTGCAGGCTTTTGACAATGGTTTTATGTTTCAACTGGAGCAGGACCTTGATAACCCCGGCAACGCCTGCGGCAAGTTCGAGATGGCCGATGTTTGTTTTGACAGACCCCAGTCCGCAATAGCCCGTCCGGCCGGCTTTCGAGCCGCGGTCCCTATGAACGTCCTGCGTTAATCTCTTAAAAGCGGTTTTCAAAGCGTCAATTTCAATGGGGTCGCCCAGCACTGTACCGGTGCCGTGGGCTTCTATATATCCCACCGTGCCCGGATCAATCCCGGCCTTTTCATAGGCATCCGTTAATACGGCCACCTGGGCCCTGGGATTGGGGGCTGTCAGGGAATTGGCCTTGCCGCCGTGATTCACGGCACTGCCACGGATCACACCGTAAATATGATCCTTGTCCTGCTCCGCTGCGTGAAGGGACTTTAAAAAGAGCATGCCCACGCCCTCTCCCCGGACATAACCGTCCGCCCGGCTTGAAAAGGTACGGCAGCGCCCTTCCTTGGACAGCATGCCCAAGCGGTCCAGGCTGATATGGAACGCCGGATCAACGATCAGGTTGACACCGCCGGCAACGGCCGCGTCACAGGTGCCGTTCTCAATGGCGTCCACAGCCCTGCAAATGGCCACAAGCGAGCTTGAACAGGTGGTGTCCACCGGTTCGCTGGGACCGTGGAGCCCCATGAAATAACTCATGCGGTTGGGGCCCATGGCAGGGAGAACCGCCGTGCCGTAGTACCCTTCCAGATCCGGGCCGCCGGGGTAAAGCCGGTTTAAATAGCCGCTGCCCCCGGTGCCGATGAACATGCCGGTATTGCTGCCGGCAAGTCCTCTGGCGGCGTACCCGGCATCCTCTACGGCCTTCCAGGTATACAGCATCAGCAGGCGTTGCATGGGATCCATCCATTCGGCTTCCCTGGGTGCGATGCCGAAAAACATGGGATCAAAATTGCCCACGCCGTCCATGAATCCGCCCCACTTGACGTTTGTCCGGTTTCCCGCTTTCAGGGGATCACCGTAAATCGCCCGCCAGTCCCACCGGTCCTTGGGTATTTCGGTGATGCAGTCCCGGCCCTCGTGGAGACGCCGCCAGAATTCATCAAGATCCCGGGCCTGGGGGAACCGGCCGCTCATACCCACGATGGCCACAGCCTGGCTCCGGGGCTGATGCCCCGGGACGGCCGCACCGGTCATCCGGGCCACCCTCTTTGCTCCGGCGGACTGCAGGGAGCTTATCCCCCCGGTCTGATTCAAAATATTACGGTATATGGAACGGCATGCCTCTATGGTGGCATCCAGGCCGGCCCTGTCCGACAAGAAGTCAAAATGGCTGCCGGAAGGCACCCAAACGGTCTTCATGCCAGGCAACAACGCCTGCCACTTCCGGTAATGGGTATGGTCGTGGGTTAATTTTTCCCCCAACAGTTTCCGGGTACCGTCGTGAATTACCTGGCGTTCCCCGGATTTGCCACCTTCTGATGTGACGGGAACATCATCCGGCTGGGTGAAATAATGCACGGCAACACGTTCGGGATACGGCAGGGGAGATACGGTGTGGGCGGCCAGGGCTCGCTTGTTATGGGCGAAGGCCTCGCACATATTTTTAATGGTGTGTCCGATGAGGGCCGCAGACTGCCGTACCCCTTCTTCCACGCAGCGTGAGGCCAGGTATTCTATCAGGGCCTCGCCTCCAGTTTTTTCGCCCTTCGCACCGGCAACCTGCGGATCAAGGATCTTTCTGGCATGGGCGTACAGGAAGAAATTGGCGGTGGTGAGAATGGTGTCACGATCCAGGGCAATCTCTTCCACGGGTTTACCGGCCACATCCCCGGCCGGGAACGGCGGTTCAAGGAGCAAGAGGGTGGCCACCTCTTTTCCCTGCGCCTGGAGTAATCTTGCCATTTCCTGGGCGATGACACCGCCCATGGAAAAGCCGGCCAACTGATAGGGACCTGCGGGATCAATGCCTGAAATAATATCGATATAGTATTGCGCCATCTGGGGTATGCTGCCCAAAAAGCCGCGCTCGGTGCCGAACCCCTTGGCCCGGATACCGAAGAAGGGCTGGTCCGCATCCATGCCCCGGGCGATTTTCAGGTAGGGTTCCACCGAGCCGGTCAGCGGATGAATCCAGAAGCACGGCTTTTTCGTGTTGCCGCCGTTCAGCGGAACCCCGCTGGCGGATACGGTGCTTGGGGGGACATTGCCCAGGGGAACGCATTCTGGATACCGTTCTGTCCAGGCCGCTACATCACCGGCACCGTACTGGAACGGGACCTGTGCGGCACCGGAATGGAACCGCATATCTGAAGGCATGCCGGGCGGCCTCCCTGGCGGGGTGGCAGCGGCAGGCACTGCCACAGCACCGTCATCTGTTGCGGCCTCCCCGTAAAACCTGAGGACAACCGGCTCGTGGTTATCGAGAAAAAACGCCACCAGCCTTTCAATGGTATTGATCTCAAAAAATATGGCAGGCGAAACTTCGACATCGTAAAAATCGGACAGCCGGCCCCCGAATTCGGTAAGGGTAATGGAGTCAAAGCCGAATTCCGCCAGGTTCACATCCGTATCCAGCTGATGGGCCGGGATGGCCAGAAGGTCGCCGATACTCTTCTTTATATCCTGTTCCAGGCATTCCCGTATGGTCCCTCCCGCTGTGCCGGATTCCCGCAATTTTCCTTGAACGGCAGAAGCTTTGGTGCGGCCGGTGGCAAGATCTGGGGCATCGCCTTCAAGCCCTAAAAACCTGTGGATTCGTGACGGATCACCCGCCAGGACCAGATGCTGGCCCCCGGTACCTGAAAGCAGGCGGTCAAACAGGGCCAGGGCTTCATCCGTTTCCAGAAGACGCTGTCCGCTGGATTTTAAATAGGTGTCAGCACCCCCATGGGTGTCAAATCCCATCCCCCCCTCTTTCCATAGCGGCCAATGCATCACAAGGGGTATCGGCCCGGTACCCCTGCGCCTTTTGAATTCCCCGAAAGCCGCCAGGAAGCGGTTGCCCACGGCATAGTCACACCACCCGAAATCCCCCAGAACGGCTGCAGCAGATGAAAAATAACAGGCAAACTCAAGGGGCTCATCTGTCAGCACCTCATCCAGTGCCAGGGTCCCCTGGACTTTGGGACCTAAGGTATCGTTAAACGCCTGGATATCTTTTTCAGTGATGGGGGTACTGTCCTGGATACCTGCGGCGTGGATAACACCAAAGATAGGACCAAAGTCTTTGCCCAATGCCGCAAGTTCCTCTGCCATGGCCTTTTTATCGCAGATATCAGCCTGAATATAGGCAGCCCTGACACCGGGATTTACGGATCCGATCTCGCGCAACAGGGTCTTTTTATCTTCGTCCAGGGCAGATCGGCCCGTCAGGATCAGGTTAATGGGGCATTTCTTTGCCAGATGACGGGCGAACAAGGCCCCAAGACCACCGCAGCCCCCGGTGATCAGGTATGTATGATCCGGTTTGATAAGGTGTTTTGCGCCCTTTTCTTCCGCGGGAATGTCCGTTGGCCGGATACGGTAAACATACCGCTTGCCATCCTTATACACCACGCTTTCGATCCTATCGGCGTGCAGTTCTTTCCATAGCCGCTCTGTCCAGCCTGTGATGTGACCTAAGATATGGCCGTCGGTAACACCCGTATCATCGCCGTCACTGTCATCCAGCACGACCCCGGATTGCATCCGCGGCATCACGAGCCCCAGCGAGCGTTCAAACCCGATCCAGGATTCCGGATAACAGCGTTCCGGGCCATCGGGCAGACGGGCAGCCAGCAAGAAACGGACATCGCCTAATTTTGCAGCGGCCATGGCCTTGATACAGGAAACAATACCGGCATCCCCTATGCCTGCCTTCGGATCTTCAAGGACCGCCATATAAAGCACGGCATCAATTGACCCCTCATCCTTTAAAACATCTGAAAAGCCTTTCTCCCAGTCAATGGACTTGGCTCCGGGATTCAAAAACGCCACACGGGTATCCGGGGACAGCCGTTTCATAGACTTTTCAACCGCATCCCGGTATTCGGCTTTTTCCAGAATACAAACAAGGGATTTAATACGGTTAACAGCAGGCGTATCCTCAGGTACCGGCCCTTCGCACAGGAATTCTTCAAATGTCATCAGGGGGCCATGGATCTCCTGAGGCACCCCGGTGACAATAGGAGAGGCCGACGGCTGGAAGACGTGAGGGTTCCCAGTGTGCAGATTATAGGTTTCAACCGGCCAATACCGTTCTTCGGCAAAGGGATAGGTGGGCAGGCTGATGCGTTTTGGTGCCGGACGCCCCTCATAAAGCAGGTCCCAGTCAACATCCAGACCCTTTACCCAGAAATCCAGGAGCCTGCCGTATTTTCCCTTGGCCACCCAGGCCCCCACGGCATCCTGCAAATCCTCGTCCGCCCGGAAGAGGGCTGCGGTATCAGACTCCCCCTTCACGCTTCCCTGGTAAACATCCGCGATGTCATCTTCTCCGGCAATGTAGCGTGCCAGCTTTTCCCTAATTCCTGCGGCCGAATCCGCGATCACAGCCAGGCGGGTTCTCATGGGTTCGCGCCCGGTCTGCAGGGTGTAGGTGATATCCGCAAGCGTGGGCCGGGTATCCGGATCCGAGGCCATCCACCCGTCCAGCCAGGCGTTCATCCGCCGGGCATAGGCCGTCAGGCGGTCCCCGGTTCTTGCCGAAAGCACAAAAATCACGGGGGTACCGGAAACATCACAAGATCCTTGATCCGCAGCCCCGCGCCGGTCCAAAAACTCTTCCACAATAATATGGGCATTGGCCCCGCCGGCACCGAAACTGGACAGGCCGGCAATCCGCGGGATCGTTTTTCCCTCTATTTCAGGCCGTATCCAGTCTCCTATAGTCTGCTGGACGGCAAAGGGTGTCTTATGGAAGTCTATGTTGGGATTCAGCTGCCGGGCATGCAGGCTGGGGGCAATCTGCCCGTGCTGCATCTGGAGTATGATTTTGGTAAGGCCGGCAATGCCCGCAGAGGCTTCCAGGTGCCCGATATTGGACTTTGCGGAACCGATGGCACAGGGCGTATCCTTTTCTTGTGCGCCGCCAAAGGCACGGACCAGCCCGGAAATTTCTATGGGATCCCCAAGTTCAGTACCGGTACCGTGGGTTTCCACATAAGATATTTCCCGGGCCGTCACCCCGGCCTTATCCATGACCGCGCGGATCAGTTCCGCCTGGGCCATGGGGCTTGGAATGGTATATCCCCCGGTCCTTCCGCCATGGTTGATCCCCGTGCCCCGGATCACGGCATGGATGGGATCACCGTCCGCAAGGGCGCGGTTCAGGGGTTTCAACAGGACGGCCCCGCCCCCCTCACCCGGCAGAAAGCCGTCCCCGCCCTTGCCGAAACTCTTGTTTTTATTGCCGGTGGTGAGCATCCGCAACGAACAGAGGCGGACATAGCTTGAAGGATGAAGGTAAAGATTGACGCCCCCGGCAACGGCCATTTCGCATTCCCCCCGGTACAGGTGTTCACAGGCCTCGTGGATGGCCGTAAGAGAGGAGGAGCACATGGTATCCACAGGAAGGCTCGGCCCTTTGAAGTCAAACAGGTAGGACACCCTGTTGGCCAGGGAAGAAAAGGAGGTATTGGGATGGACGGTTTCCCCCCGCTGCCACAATTGGGGGCCGTAAAGCTCATAGCCGGTTTTGGTAATACCGGCGAACACGCCGACGCGGCCGTCACAGGTCTGTTTCAGCCGTGCCTTTGTATACCCGGCATCTTCAAACACCTCCCAGCACGCCTTAAGAAAGAGGCGTTCCTGGGGGTCCAGGTCCATGCTTTCCTTGGGGGAAATATTGAAAAACAGGGGATCAAAATCCGCAAATCCGTCCATGAACCCGCCCCACTTGCAATAACTTTTGCCGTGGGCCACGGCGGTATCGGGGTCGGGGTGGAAAAAACCGTCCAGGGGCCAGCGTTCCGGCGGGATCTCACGGATGCAGTCCCTGCCGGACCGCAGATTTTCCCAATAGGCCGGAAGGGTGTCTGCCAGGGGATAACGCCCGCTGATGCCGATCACGGCGATGGGTTCACGCGCCTTTTCCGACGGTTCAACACCATCGTATCTGACCATGCTTGTGGCACGGGGACCGCTGTGAAGCGCCGATGTTTTCCGGGCACTCCTTTGATGCGGTACCGCATGGTCCTCGCCAAGTCCGCCCCAATCCATACATTGCCCGGGGTATTCGGATGCCAGATAAGCGGCCAGTTCCCGGATTGTCCGGTACTCATAGAACAGGGTTTTTGGGATTTCGGTAAATGTTTCTTCCAGCCTTTCGTTCAGCCGGGAGATCATAAATGAATCGATACCGAAGCTTTCAAAGGGCTCTTCCGGGCCGATATCGGCCATGCGGACTTTTGTGATCCCGGCAAACAGGCGTGTCAGCATCTGTTCCGTCCGTTCAGCCAATTGTTCGAAAACAACCTTGCGGCCGGCCTGTCCGATGGTCCGGTCCCGGCTCCCGGTACCTTCTTTCTGGCCGAGCAGATGATGCCGGATTGCTGTCAGGTCCCCGGACACCGGCATGAGCCGGGGTATTGCCAGGTCAAGTGCCCGGTGGAAGGCCCTTATGCCTGTTTGGGTTTCCATGGCAACGATGCCCGTGCCCCGGGCCATCATCTCTTCTGCCACCGCATCAACGGGCATCCCCCCCGCTTTCCAGGGGGCCCAGTTGATGGAAATACTGTTGCCGTGCCGTTTGCCGTCGCTCACCAGCCTGCGGCGATAGAGGGCATAGGCGTCCATATAAGCATTGGCAGTAGCATAATCCGCCTGGCCCGCATTACCGACGGCACCGACCCCGGAGGAAAACATCACGAAAAAATCCAGTTTCAGGTCTTTGCTCGCCTCGTCCAGCCAGGTTGTTCCCATCACTTTCGGTGTAAGAACCGTGTCAAACGCTTCGTGGGTTTTATGGAGAATAAAGTTGTCCCGGATAACACCTGCCGAATGGACGATGCCGTTCAGACCACCGAAATCAGCGGTAATGCCCCGGATGAGTTTTTCCACATCCGCTTTGCACGTCACATCCGACTGCCGGTATTCCACCCGGGCACCGGCCGTCCGCATGGCTTCAAGCCGTGCCTCTGTGCCTGCCTTCGGTATCGACCTTCCCGTAAGAACCAGGACGGGTGTTTTCACCCGTTCGGCAATATCTTCGGCAAAGATCAGCCCCAGCCCCCCGGCACCGCCGGTGATAAGATATACCCCGCCGTCTTTCCAGGCCGTTGCCGGTGTTTCCGGCACATCCTCAATTTCTTCAAAGCCTGCCACAAGTCGTTTGCCGTCGCGGTAGCGGATGTGTCCATCTTCCGGATGCCTGCTGTTTTCGGCAAGCCGCTCGCCTAAATTCTTTGCCCCCTCAACTTCGATCACCTGGCCGATGATGGCCGGATTTTCCAGATGAGCCGTTTTCAGCAGGCCCGACAGTCCTGAAAACAACCACTGCCCATTTTGATCCTCATCACCTGCCACCACCACCTGAATCAGCACTTTGCCTTTGGGTTTGGATTGGACCGCTGTCCGCACCAGGTCAAACAACTTCAGGGCGCAATGACGGAACCGCTTGTGGATTGCCCTTGCTTTGGTGCCGGATTCCAGATTGATCATATCGGCATTTCCGCCAGCGGACCCGCCCGATGTAAACATGGTCTTCACCGTTTCGGCCCTTCGCACACCGCACAATGCAACCACCTGTTTTGTGTATGGGGTTCCGCTGACCGCAGCACCGGGGGCTTTTTCCCGCCACCGGGGTTTGAGCATCATGTTGCCTTTAATGCCGTCCTGAAAGGCCTCGTCAGCCGCAGTTCCGGTCCGGTATTCAATGGCAGGCCCCTCTTCGGCCTGCCATGTTGCATCAATCCAATACCGGTCCCCGGCAAAAGGATAGGTGGGCAGGCTGATGCGCCGGGGCCGTAAGTCGCCTTGGAGCCTAAGCCAGTCAAATGAAAGCCCCCGGACCCAAAAGGAGACCAGTTTTGCGTATTTGCCCCGGGCCACCCATTTATCCACGGCCTCCACCAGCTCATCATCCGATGCAAAGGCGGTCATGGCCTCCCTGTTCCGCCTTGCGTTGCCGTGGTACAGCCCGTCCACATCATCGCGGCCCTGGGCAAAACGATCCAGTTTTTCCCGGAGTTCCTCAACAGACCCCGCCACCAGGCCCAGCCGCTCATCCATGGCATCCCGGCCGGTCTGGGATGTAAAGGCGATATCCGCCAGGGCGGCATCGGTGCCTGCCAGAAAATCCGCCATCACCCGGGCGTACGCCCTCAGCCGGGTCTCATTTTTGGCGGAGAGGACAAAGACCGACGGCCCGGTCATGGGAGTTTCAATAGCCCTTTCGTCAATATACTCTTCGATGACCACATGGGCGTTGGCCCCGCCGAATCCAAAGGAGCTTACGCCGGCCCGCCTGGGAAGGCTTCGGCCAGCGTCATCCTGAAGAGCCGTCCACTCCCGGGCTTCCCGGGCGATGTAAAACGGTGAGTTTTCAATCCGGATATAGGGATTTACCGTGTCGCAATGCAGGCTTTTTACGATGGTTTTATGCTGCATCTGGAGCAGCACCTTGATTACCCCGGAGACCCCTGCGGCAAGTTCCGTATGCCCGATGTTGCTTTTGACGGAACCGATCCCGCAATGGGGGGCAGCCGCGTCTGCCAGGCCTTTGTCCGAATAGAGTTCTTTAAAGGCAGCTTTCAAAGCCTCGATTTCAATGGGGTCCCCAAGCACTGTACCGGTGCCGTGGGCTTCGATGTAGCCGATGGAGCGCGGATCTATCCCAGCTTTTCGCCATGCCTGCACCAGCACCTCGGTCTGGGCCTTGGGATTCGGGGCGGTAAGGGAACTGGCGCGTCCTCCGTGATTTACGGCAGTGCTGCGAATCACCCCGTAAATATGGTCACCGGACTGTTCCGCACGGCTCAGTTTTTTTAGAAAAAGAACGCCTACGCCCTCTCCCCTGACATAGCCATCCGCCTGGTCGGAAAAGGTCTTGCATTTGCCGTCTTTGCTGAGCATACCCGCGTTGGCGAAACTCAAGTGAAAGCCCGGGGTGATAATGGTGTTGACCCCGCCCACGATGGCCATATCACAACTGCCGTTGGCCATGGCCTCCACGGCACGGTGAATGGCAATCAGGGAAGACGAACAGGAGGTTTCCACAGGCTCACTGGGGCCGTGAATATCCAGAAAATAACTCATCCGGTTGGGTCCGATGGAAGGGACGCTCCCCGTGGAGGTATAGCCTTCCACAGGCACCTTGGCCTTCGCCAGAATCTCGGCGTACTGGTTCCCCCCCGTGCCCATGAACAACCCCGTTTTCGTACCGGCGAGGTTCCCGGGACAGATGCCTGCATCCTCAATGGCCTTCCATACGTGGATCATCATCAGGCGCTGCTGGGGATCCATCAGCTCCGCCTCCCTGGGGGAGATTTCAAAGAATGAGGGATCGAACTCCGCCACCCCGTCGATGAATCCGCCCCATTTAACCGGGGTCTGACGCCCGTCTGCACCGCTGTTACCGCAAAAGGCTTTCCAGTCCCAGCGGTCTTCCGGGATTTCCGTGATACAGTGTTGCCCTTTGGCCAAATTTTCCCAGAACGCCTCGGTATCCCCGGCCTTGGGGAACCGGCCGCTGATACCGACGATGGCCACCGGTTCATCCGCCGGGAAAACCCCAGACCGGCCCGCCTTAAGGGCTGTGAAGCGGGACCGTTTTTGCCGGACAATCCGCTCTGCCGGGACAGCGCCTTGCAAAGGTAGTAACGCAGCGGCCTGCACCGTTTCCGTTCCCGCCAGGCGGCCTGAAAACGCCGTTCTGTATTCCATGGCAAGATGTGCCGAAAGGCTGTCCACGTCAGGGTATTCAAAAAAGACCGTGGGTGCCAGGTCAATGCTTTGCTCCGCATTCAGCGTATTGGTAAACTCGGTCATTGAAATGGAATCGAACCCATACTTTTCCAGGGCGACATTACCGTCGATGGTATCCTCGGAAATGCCCATCACCTGAGCCACGTCCCTGATCAACATGGCCCGTATCCGCTGGCGAAGGTCATTATCAGCGGCGTCATCCCCGGGCACCTCGCTGGATGGGGTCTGCCGGGATGGAATCTGTACCGTTGACACCATTGCGGAGTCCACCAGTTTGCGGCGGATTGCGGTAGCATCCCCCTGGATAACCATGATGTGGGGGAATCCTGCGGCAACACTCCGGTAAAACCCCCGGATACCTGCCCCGGTTTCCATGGCTGTCATGCCCATATTCCGCCGCATCATTTCCTCGGTTTCAGCCCCTACGGTCATCCCGCCCTCTTTCCAGAGGGGCCAGTGAATGGAGACCGTTTTGCCCTGACGTAGTCCCTCTTCCACCAGACGGTTGCGGTAGGCGGCATAACCTCCCGCAAAGGCATTGGCACAGGCATAGTCCGCCTGGCCGATATTTCCCAGAGAGCCGGCCATGGATGAGAAAATCACAAAAAAATCAAGGGGCTGGTCTAAGGTGGCCCCATCCAGGTTCACCAGTCCCCGGACCTTGGGGGCCATAACCTTTTCACATTCATCCACGGACTTATTGAGGATAAAATTATCGCGGATGCACCCTGCGCTGTGTATCACACCGGTTAACGGGCCATAGGCACGGCGGATATGATCGATCAAGGCTTGCACCTCATCCTTGTCACCCACATCGGCCTGAAGGTATTCCACCCGGGCACCCGCCGTTTTGAGCCGGTCGATCTTGGCCTTTGCCTCGCTGTCCGGTTCGGAACGTCCCGTCAGAATCAGTGTGGGCCGTTTAACCCGCTCAACAATTTCTTTGGAAAAAATAAGCCCGAGGCCACCCAGCCCGCCGGTGATCAGGCAGACACATTCGTCGGAAAGGGTAAATCCGGAGGTATCGGTATCCACCTCCTCAATCCGCTCGACCCAGCGTATCCCCCCTGCATACCGCACCATCCTGTCACCGGGATGAGCCATGTTTTCCCTCAGCCTGTCACCAATACTCCCGGGAATGTCCTTCCCTGATGCGGTCGGATCCATATCGATCAACTGGCAGACCAGTCCTGGATTTTCCAGGCCGGCGGTCTTGAGAAGCCCGGAAAGACCGTAAAGCCACGGATCTTCCCCACCACCTGTAACCACCAGTTGGATAAGTGTTTTCCCGGATTTCTTTTCAGGCCCCGCTTTGGAAGCAGACCGGATAAAGGCCTGAATCTCCTGGAACGCCTGAATGGCATATGCCTGGAAACGGCCGTCAACGGTCTCGCTGTCGGCGGCGGGAAGCACCCGGACCTCGGCGTCTGTCAAAAAATCGGCAAGGTCTTTTTCGGACACCCCGTCCATCTCACAGGCCAGAACCAGGTGGCGGCGGTACGACGGGTCAGGCAGGGGGGCCGCCGCCTCTTCTTTCCATAGGGGACGCAGGGTAAGGGTCTTCGTTTCCCTGTCCGCCTCAAATCGGGGTTTCCTGAAAGCAATTTTGTAAACCCGCACGCAAAGGCGTCCTGAGTCATCGTACAATTCAACGTCAAAGGTCTGCGCTTGATCTGTTTTTCTGGCAAAGGACCACATGGGTGATGTGGTGCCGCTGTAAATCTCAACGGTTTTTAAACTGAAAGGTATGGCAAGTTCAAAGTCTCCGGACCCGGAGAACAGGCAGGATGCCGCCTGCAAGGCCGAATCCAGAAGGCCGGGATGAAGAGAAAAACCTGTCATTGTGGACGTCGCAGTATCCGGCAGTGCCAACCGGGCCAGGGCACAGTCGTCACCGGCGTACAAGGTGTCAATCCCACGGAAACTTTTGCCCAGGTCCAGCCCTGCCGCCTTCAGCCCGCCATAATGGTCCCCAGCAGAGATCACGGCCCTGCCGCATTGGGCTTTCAACGCGTCAATATCCGCCAAAGGCCTGTCTGCCAACGGCATCACAACGGCGGTCCCCTGGCTGAATACCGGTGCGGACAAATCGCCGGAAGCGTCATATATCTCGTACCCGATCTCTCCCGCGTCCCTGTTTTCCGTATAATCCAGGGGGAACAACCCGATGTTCACATGGGTAGGTCCGTCCATGGAAACAACCGGTCTTAACCAGACCACATTTTTCAGCAGGATAACGGTTTGTCCGGTGCTGTCCTCAGGAATGCCCGCAGCCATAGCCACGGCAGACCTGGCCATCTCCAGGTGGGCCACGCCGGGAAGCACCTTTCGATTTTCCACGAGATGATCCGCCAGGAAAAATTCGTTCCCTGTAAAAGTGGCGCTGAAACGCTGTTCCGACAGATCAGAGGTATTACGGTGAACCAGGGGATGAAGTTTTGTCTCTTCTTTGGCCGTCCTTTGGAGTTGTTCCCCGGTGTCCGCCAGCCAATGGGATTCTCCTTTAAAGGGATAAACGGGAAGGGGCACTCTTTTAAAGGACCCTTGGGGGTACAGCCTGTTGAAAGCGACATCAACGCCTTTCAGCCACAGTTTGAGCAACGTGTTTTCAACGATGAGTTCCGGGGCATCCGTCATATCAACGGCTACCGCATCTACTTCAAAATCCCCGTTCGAGCCTTGGTTTGCCCCCCGGCTCACCCGGCCGAAATCAAAGCAGAGCATATCATCGGGGCGGCATATCTCAGTATCCGCCATGCCGTTCAGCCAGCCTGCCACATCCTTTATTTCCGTGAGCGGGTGTTTCCCTGACGTGTGCCGGTGTGAGCCGTTCAGTCCTTTTTTCTGATTCCGGTTCAATATCCTCACGGCGGATCCGATATCCGGATGCGCATCCTGCAGCAGGGCTGCGGCCATCTTTCGGGGCAGGACAGCGTCGGTGATAAGATCCACAAATTCAAAAAATTCAGTGGATGCGGCAACCGGTTTTTCAGACAACTGCCATTTACGGTTCAACCGCCGGATACTGTCGGCAACGACAACGGCAAAAAGCCGTTCTTCCGCTTTGGAACGGTTTTCATCATCCATAATCCGGCGGATGCTGCGCCCCTTGTCTTTGACCAGGGCATCCCACTGCTTCACATACTTTGTGAAGGTAAACTGGTTGTCCAGCATGGACTTCGCCTTGGACAAGTAATGTGCCGCAGCGTCTTTTGTCACCGAGATATTTTTTACTAGTTTTTTCAGATAACCATTGTTGAAAAGCGACGGACTGACACTCTTTTGGGCCACCGGATCAAAAAATGCAATATCCGGCCGGGACAATGCGATATCCTTAGGGTTCAGCTTACCGGACAAAAGGCCCAGGGCATCGTCCAGGGACAGGGAACCGCTCAGGGCCAGGGCGGTTAAAAAACGGGCCGGCCTGTTGGCAGCCGCTTTCTTTGTCTTGGACAGGGTGTCTCCTGCCAGAAGATCGGGGACGATACCTGTGGTATCAAGCAGGGATTTTAAAAAGGCATATCCTGTGACAAAACGGTATAAATTATGGTTTGCCGTCCACTTTTTACGGCGAAGCCCCCGCAGTTTCGCCCCCTTGGCATCCCATTTATCAAGGGCTGCGGCCACACGTTCAAGCTCCCGCTCAAAGGTAGGATGACAGGAGAAAAGCGGGATTAGATCTTCCCAGCCGTTCCAGTCACAGGCACCGACCCGAAGGCACAGCTGCGGAGAAACGGTTTCGGCAAATGGCCCGGCAGCAGCCGCTAAAAAGCCCTGCAACGCACCGGCGTCGTTTACGATCCCCCCAAAACGGTAAGGGAATTGCTCTCTGGCCGTGGCGAGGGTTTTACACACGTCGTCAACAGCGACACTGCCAAACGTATCGTTTCCGGCGAACTTCTTCCATCGTTTCAGTAATGCGGCCAGACTCTGTTCTGTTTTGGCGGAAAGAAGAAAGAGGCGGCATCTTTGACCCGTTTTTTCAGGGTCTGGTATCTGCGGAGGCGATTCCAGCACCATATGGGCATTGGCTCCGCCGAACCCGAATGCACTGACCCCGGCGTATAACGGGGGGGCGCTCTTCCAGGAACGAAGTTCAGTGGCCACCCGGAAAGGAGAATCCTCAAAATCGATCACCGGATTCGGGGTGTTGAAATGGAGGCTTGGGGGAATCTTTCCTTCACGCATCATGGTCAGGACCTTGATGATCCCGGCCATGCCGGCGGAACCGCCGGTGTGGCCGATATTTGTTTTTACGGAACCGATGCTGCAAAAATGGCGTTTATCCGTGTGCTGCCGGAAAACACTGGTGAGGGCTTCAATCTCAATGGGATCTCCGATAAGGGTGCCGGTCCCATGGGCTTCGATATACCCCACGGCGTCGGGCGTAAGGCCCGACTTTTCATATGCCGCTGCCAACACCTTAGCCTGGGCCGTGGTACTCGGAGAGGTGAGGGTGACACCGCTGCCTCCGTGATTGGTGGCAACACCTTTGATGACGCCGTAGATATGCTTTTTCTCCCGGAGGGCGTCATCTAACCGCTGCAGCAAAAGGACGCCGACGCCGTCCCCCAGGACAAATCCGTCCGCATCCCTGTCAAAGGTTTTGCACCTGCCGTCCGGGCTGACAATGTGCGCCTTTGAAAATGCGATATATTTAAGGGGATGACAATGGACACAAGCGCTTGCCACCAGGGCATATTCCGCAGAGGCAGATGATAGCGCCTCACAGGCTTTTTCTGCGGCGAACAATGAGGAGGAACATGCGGTATCAAGGGTCAGACTCGTACCGCTCAGACCCAGCATATAGGAAATCCGGTTGGCCAACAGACTGCTGTGGTTGCCGAGCACCGTATGGATATTGATATCCGCGGACAAGGTTCTCAGAATATAGTCCCAGTCCGCCGTTCCCACATAGACATCCGTGCGTTTATCCCGAAGTTCATTCAAGGGGACGCCGGCATCTTCAATGCAATGCCAGGCCTCTTCCAGCAGCAGCCGCTGCTGCGGATCCATGTACCGGGCCTCCCCCGGGGGGATATTGAAAAACCGGTTATCAAACCGGTCTGCATTCCGGATCACTCCGTACCATTTGCTCACACTTTTATTGGGGGTATCCGGGTCGGACGAATAACAAGCGTCCGCGTCCCAGCGTTCAGGGGGAACTTCTTGAATGGAAAACTCACCTTTTTCCAGGTTATTCCAAAATGCCTCGTAGTCATCGGCACCCGGGAACCTGCAAGCCATGCCGATAATTGCAATGTCGTTTCTTTTGGATTTTACTTTAGATGACATCTTTTCTCCCCCTGTATTCCAACGTCCGGCACCCAAAGCGTACCGAAAAAAACCTGTCAAACCAATTGTGCCAAATCAACTGTGGGGCTATCTTACGCATTGAAAATTATTGTTAAAATTGCCGGATGGTCTGCCGTATCATCGAGAGAAGTGGGCGCCGGTACCCTAAGCGATGTCCAACGCCTTTATCAAGGAAGGGCAAATGGTACAACTTTTCCTTCCGCCATTTTTATAATCCTGTCAGCCGTATCAAAATACCTGTCATCATGGGAAACCGCGATTACGGTTTTTCCTAAGAGGCGCATATCATGGATAAAGGAGGTGTAAAACCGTTTCCTGAATTCAGGATCCTGGTCCGCCGCCCACTCGTCAAAGACATAGATGTCCTTGTCTTCGAGCAAGCCTGCCAGATACGCCAAGCGTTTGCGCTGCCCTGTGGAAAGGTTTGTATTGGTGAACCTGTTGTCTTTGTACGCCGTCTTTTTTGCAAGCCCCATGGTCGTCAAAAGATCGTTCACCCGGCCGGCATCTATATTTTCAAGCCCATAAAGTTTTTTAAAGATGTAAAAATCGGTAAATACGGTGGAAAAAAGTTCCCTGTAGGTTGTAAACTCCGCCTGATCGATTTTTTCCCCGTTGACGGTCACGGTCCCCGCATCCGGATAGTACAGGCCGGTCAACAGCTTCATGAGCGTTGATTTCCCGCTGCCGTTACCGCCCACGATGTAGACCACTTCCCCCTTTTTGAACGAAAAGTCCACCGGTCCCAACTGAAACAGGACATCCCCGTTTTTACCGGGATATTTAAATTCCACCGATTCAAGGGAGATGGACTGAAAATCGGGCGCCTTTGGCATTTCCTCAGGGATATGGCGTTCAAAACCATCAATGAGATCGTTCAGCTTGTCTATGTTCACCATGGACACCGACACAAGAAAATACTGGGGCATGATGCTGATTCCCATCATCATGGGTCCCCACAGGAAAAGCAGTGACGAGGCAAGGCCGACAACGTGGTCGTTTTCGATCACATCCACCAGGGGCAGGAGAAACACAATCACGCCGATCAGGCACAGGAATGATGCGTTTACCAAAAGGAAGGTGTCGTTGAGTTTTTTTATGGCATCGCTTTTTAGACCCTGCACCTCTCTGGCCAGGGATTTATAGTCTTCGTAAAGGGCCTCATTTTTTGCCCGGTTGATCTTGATTTCCTTAAATCCGGTCAGGACGTCATTGAGCCTGTCAATCAGCTCGGCTTCCTTTTGTTTGGCAAGCCCCATTTTCTTTTTCACCGGCATGGAGGCAAGGGAGTATAAGGCAACCGTCACCGCCATGAGAAGAATCATGAGCATGGCACCGGAAAGGGAGATGAACATCATATAGACAAAAATCGAGATAAAGGAGACGATGCCTTCCACGGACATGATCAACGAGGGTATGGTCCGGAAAAGCACACCGGTGTCCTCGGTCAACCGGTTGTAAATTTCGCCCTTGCCGATATTTTCAAGAAACCTGAGTTCCGTGAACCGGATTTTTTCCAGAATATCGATGCGGACCTTTCTGGAAAGCTCCCCGGCCAGTTCCGAGGTTTTGATCATGTAAACCTTTTTGGAATGGATATGCAGGACGATTAACAGGAAAAGCATCAGAAAATGACGCGGGTTAGAGGAGATCTCCTCCCCCCCGATGGCGCCGTTGACGGTTTTAAGGATAAACGCATAGGAAATGCCGGCAATCACGGCGTGGGCGAAGATAATCTTCTTGGACATCGCAATATGCTTGTTTATAAATTGAAGAATCTCTTTCATGCCGCCACGATTCTCCCTTCTTCCATTTTTACGATCCTGTCCGCCGTATGAAAGTATTGATCATCGTGGGATACTGCGATGACCGTTTTCCCCATGGCGCGCATATCATCCAAAAAGAGGCTGTAAAATTTTTGTCTGAACTCGGGGTCCTGATCCGCAGCCCACTCGTCAAATACGTAAATTTGTTTATCCTCAAGCATCGCCGAGACATAGGCGATTCGTTTTCGTTGTCCCGTGGACAGATGGATTCTTGAAAACTTATCCCCCACGTATTGGGTCTTATGATCGATCTCCATTCGGCCGAGAAGATCATTCACCTTGGACCCGTCAATATTTTCCAGACCGTACAATTTTTCAAAAATATGAAAATCCGTAAAAATGGTTGCAAACAGTTCCCTGTATTCCGGGTACCGCTCACGGGTTATTTTCTTGTTTCCCAAGGAAATGCCGCCGCCGGGCTCGGGATAGTATAAACCGGTCAAAAGCTTCATGAGCGTTGATTTCCCGCTGCCGTTGCCTCCGGTGATAAAGACAACCTCTCCGCGTTTCACTGAAAAGTCAATGGGGCCGATCTTGAACAATTTTTCCCCGTCACTGCCCCTGTAGCAATATTCAACACCCCTTAATTCAATATCCGTAAAGGCATCCGGAACCGGTGCCGGGCCGGTATGGTCAGCTAAGATGCCCTCGAATTTCGCATCAAGTTCATTGATATGGTTGATGGCCACCACCAGCATGGTGAATTGCCTGGATAACATGAAAATCATGATGAAAGGTCCCCACAGAAAAAGCATGGATGAGACAAGAGAGGTGATGGTTTCCTTTTCTGTGACCCCCACAATGGGGAGAACAAAGACCGTGGCCATGAGAATGATAAAATAAGATCCCATGGTTAATACCACGCTGTTGTCCAGTGCTTTTGACGCTTCGATTTTGCTTTGTGCCGTTTCCTCGGATATGGATTCGATATCGGCAAAAAGATCGTTGTTTTTCTTGTAGTTTATCCGGATTTCCTTGAACCCGTATAGAATATCGTTCACACCGTCAAAGAGTTCTGCCTCCTTGACGTCAGACGCTTTGAACTTTCTTGTGGCCGTTATAATATACCGCTGGTAGGCCACAAACATCACGCCCCCCACCACCAGGATCAAAGCAAGCCCCATAATGGACAGATAACCGATATAGCAGAAAACAGCCACAAGGGAGCACACCGACTCCATGATGAGAAACAGGGGGGCCGCCCCCTGGGAAATGGCATCCGTGCTCTCGGTCAACCGGGTGAACAGGGCACCTTTTCCCATTTTTTCCACAAAGGGAAGTTCACTGTTCCGGATCTTTCCGGTGATATCCACCTTGATCTTCCGGATGAGATCCTCTGCTGCCTCGGTACCCATGTTTACCGAGCGTCTTTTAAAAAAGACATGAACCAGGCAGGCCGTAACGAACATCACCAGAAGACTGACCTTCAGGGAATCGTTGCCTTGGGTAACGTGTTGTATCGTACCGTTGATACCGGCCAGGGCCAGGGCATAGCTCAGGCCGGAAATAATACTGAAGAGGACAATTTTTACCTTTGGTGCCCCAGAAAATTTATTAAAAAATTCTATGACTACCCGAACGACCTGAAGCCCCATGTATTGTCCACCTCAAAACCGCCTTTAGTTACAAAATGATACCGCCGAATCTGCAATGCGCTTTAAAATCTGCTTTTCCTGCGTGCCGTCCCGGTGATGATTTTCCCCCGGGAAATCTCAAAATAGGAGACGGCTGGCCGATGACGGACGTCAGCCAGCCGTCCCAACTATACTACCCAACACTTACTTCTTTGCCCCGGACCCAGCGCTGGCGCCAGCGGCGGAAGCAACGGTCTTACCCTCTTCGAACTGCTCGGCAAAATATTCTTTCATTGCCTCGGGGTCGAAGTTGAGAAGATTTCCGCCGGCTTCAAAATGAGCCACAAACACTTTTCCCACTGCATATGTGGCAGCACCACCGAGAAGACTCATGGTAGCGGCACCAGTGGCCCACCCGATGAGGGGAACGGCCTTGAGCAGGGAAAATGTGCCCGGAACTACGGAGACGGGGAGAACACCGCCCACCAGGCTTGCGATCAGGGATTTGCCTACATTTTTACGAAAGGGAATTTCGTAAAGTTTGGTCAACCTGGCAAGCATTTCCAGCTGGATAGTGGCAAGCCCCACCAGATCTACCATGGGAACGGGAACCAGACCCAGGCCAGCGGATATGATCACCCGGTTTTTAATGATACGTTTTGCTTCTACAAGTTTGTCGATTTCTTCCACGACAGCGTCTTCAACCTTTTCTTTTTCTTTTGCTGCTACCATACGAGCCTCCTTTGTTTAAATACACGTTCCTAAATTTTTTGAATCTATTTTTAAAAAAAATACATTCAATCCAAACTATCCTTACCGTTTCCAACCGTTGCCTTGGTACAAGTATGGCCGTCTTTAGTCAGCACCTTTTTTTCTTTAGGATGCCGACGGTCAGATGCCACCACCAAACAGAGTCCGAGCAGTGGGGTCAGGAGAATTGATGCAAAAAAGTAGCCCCAAAACCCGAATTTCCGGTTGATTCCCAACAAGGCCACGATCGCGCTCAATAAAATAATCGTTAGAAATATCCCCATTATTCGATATCCTCCGTTTACCGCACCGGTTTATACGCCGGCCGGATAGTTTCTTCCCAAGCGTTGCCGCAGTCCCATTTTTCCTTATTGGTCAGCCGCACGCTCTTTTTTGCCGTTCGTCTGGTCCTCATCGGACCCTTTTTTGCCGAGCAGGCCTCTAAAAGGATTTTCCATAAAAAAGCGGCCTTTGGCCGGATGACTTATGGAGGGGTCCTCCATTGCGGACAACTCAGATGCGCTCAGACCGGATGCATACTGCTTTGATGTGTACTGATCGTCGTGAGCCTGACCACTTAAGTTTTGGCCGCCGTCGCTTTGGCCACTGTGTATCTGGCTGCTCTGCATCTGACTGCTCTGGCTCTGGAAATGAGATCCGGATGCCGGGGTGTCTTTTTCCTCCCCGTCCACGGCATCTTCTTCCTTATCTTTATCTTTCACCTTGTGAAACCCGGGCAACGGATAATCTTGCGTATCCGGTTGCGCCGTTGTATTAAGGGCGCCTTCTGCGTTAAATATGATGGGCAGTCCCCCTTCGCCGCCGCCCACGACCACAACTTTGCTGTTGGGAGACTTGGCCAGTTCAAGGGTTGCCATGATCCCCTTCCATTTCAGCAGATCCGGGGTCAGGCTTGTTTTTATGATATTCTGATATTGCTGAATACCGATGGCTTCGTTCTCCTTCCGGGTAATTTCGGCCTCTGCCTGCTTAATTTTGTACTTGTATTCCAGAAATCGCTGTTGCTGGCGCAGCTTGGCCTCAATGGCCGAATTGATCAGATCGGGCAGCTTTATGTTTTCCACAATCAAGGCATCATAAACGATGGGAATCCGCCCTGTCTCTTCCACCACCTCAATGAGCAGTTTATCCTGAATGATATGCCGCGCCGTGGTGTAAAGTTCTTCGGGAAGATATTCACCCACCACCTCCCTGACCGAGGAGATGGTTGACGGAATAATAATCTTCCGCTCAAAATCCGGCCCTACTTTCTGGTGGAGGATCGGTGTTTTTTCCTTGTCCAGATAGTAACGCACGGAGACGTTTACCTGAATGGTCAGCCCGTTCTGGCTCAGAACGTTAACGGTCTGCTTTTTCTCCTGAACACGAACATTGTAGATAAACATCTTATTCCAGGGCAGAATAATACTCAGGCCCTCAGGGTAGACCTTTTGGATATCCGTCCCGTCGTTGAAAAGGCGCCTGTAAAGGACCCCAGCCTGTCCGGGATAGATTGAGATAAAAATTCTCTCCCAGAAAAAGAGCAGGAGAAACAACAGGATCAGCAGCCCGGTGATGATCCATCCGACATTATCCCTGACAATTTGCTTAATATTCATCAATTATAACCTTTTAAAAGGCATCCTGGCAATAGTGCGTTCATGGTTTATTTCAGTTTCCGCGCCAGTAGAGGTCAAGGCATCCTTCGATGCATTTGACCTCGTTCAACGTGCAGTCCGCATCCGGATCAACCTCATCGGTTACCGTTCCCCTGCACATGGAATAGGACAATGGACACTCCTGGACACAGAGCAAAAACTTGCCCATGCTGGGGGAGGACTTTATATTCTGCCGTGCCAATGCAAGGATATCGGTCAGATATTGCTTCCGGCATACCGACAGACGCGCTGAAAGATTGGAAAGTCCTCTATAGCAGTCGTTCCGCTCCGACACCACGGTTTGGAATTCATCCTCTAGCTCTGACAATTCAATGTCCTGAATCATTTCGTAACCCAATACCATCTGGTCGTAAAATTCCCAAGCGCTCCTGTCCGTTTCAAAGGGGCTTGCCAGCACAAGGTAAAGCGCCGTTGCCCCCAGAAACACCGACACCACCTTCCAATTTATTTTCGTATGAAACTGCAATGTCATTGAAACCCTTTTATCCGGAAGCAATTCTCCGATACGCCCCACGAAATATCCGGCTTGAAACGGGGGGAATATTTATTCAACGTGGGCAAAGACGGCAATAGTTCTCCCCTCCGTATGTAGGAATTCAGTAATAACCGAAGTAATTGAGTGTTATCAAAAAAAACAGGCGATAACAACCGAAAAACGTATTCTATTGAAATTATCATCCCGGTCTAATTCACCCGTTTCGCCACCTGTTTCAGGCGTTTTGAGTCAGAGGACACATCAGGCCCTACACTTTTGTCAACCCGGTGGAGCACCTGGGTCATCGCATTGGCCAACACCGATACATTGGGAGGTTTAAGCATTGAGTAGTGGTTTCCTGGAATCTGCTCCACACGGAATTTGTCACCGGAGACGAATTCACCCCACCCAAGCCCGGGATCTTTTGGTGCCATGATCTTTTCTGCCGAACTGAAAAAATACGTTTCCCCGTCATACATCCGGGGCGTATAATTTTCCATGGCACGGCTGTTGGCCGTAAGGACCTCATAATACCGTTTCATCTGTGGAAAATCAGTTCCGGAGGGCATGACGTCCATCTCAAGTATCCTGTTCAACGCATAGGCAATACGGGCATCGCCATGGTGTTCTTTCAATTCATAGCTTTTTATGGGAATCGGTTTACCCAACAGATTTTCCAGGTCGTTGATCATCAGGAACAAATCATCCCCCTGTTGGGCTGCCTTTTTTTCCATGTCCAGCATCAGGGCGGGCAGATAGGTGTCAATCATCATGAGCACGGCTACCTTTTGTCCTGCCGCAGTCAATTGCCGGGCCATCTCAAAGGCCAAAAGTCCCCCCATGGACCAGCCGCCGATATGGTATGGCCCTTCCTTTTGCACATCCCTGATGGCAGCCACATAATAGGCGGCCATGTCCTCGGCCCGGGTAAAGATCTCTTCTTCTTTATTGATTCCCGACGCCTGTAGGGCATAAAAGGGGCGGGTGGCCTCAAGCCTGCTGACCAGCTCCCGGTAGCAGAAAACGGTCCCGCTGACCGGGTGGACACAGAAAAAGGGAGAGACGGTTGTTTCCGGGGCAATCCGCACAAGGGGAGAACCGATGGCCCCGGCCGGCTCCGGCAACACCCCGGGGCTGGGCTGGCGTTCCTGGACCACGGGTATCTGGGGGGCCGCCGGGCGCTCAATTGGTGACGTTTCCTCCAACAGATCTCGAATATGCCCGGCCAGCTCCAGAATCGTGGGCATTTCCAGAAGTGCTGCAGCAGCAATGGTGACCCCAAGGCGTTCTTCGATCTCCGTTGCAATCTGAATACCGGCCAGAGAATCGCCTCCCAACTCAAAAAAGTTATCCTGGGTACTGACATTCTCAATACCCAGAAACGTCTGCCATATGTCTGTGAGAACCGGTTCCACATCTTGTCCGGTTGCGGCAATGGGGGCGCCGGACCGGGCGGCCGTTTTCTGCAATTGTTTTTCTGGTCCATACCTAAATTCCTGTCCGGTGGTTGACACCAGCACCTGGGGTGTCCCGGTGTTCACCACATGGGCCAGGATACGGTTGAACACCTCGATCCCTTCCGGAGGCGTTATGCCGTTTCCAAGATCGAACTGCATTCCGCCATTCCGTGGGCGCTCTTTTTTCCGGGGTTCGGCGGGCTCCGAATTGTCTTCGGCCAGGGTACTGCCTCCTAGCGGGCGCAAATTGTATGCATCAATCGCCACCAGTTCAACGCCGTCTTCATCCATTATCGTGATATCGAAACAGGGCATCCCTGTTTTGGTTTCCTTAAGCCTCACATGGCTGTAAAGGTCGCCGGTAAGCGGCCCTCTGACCAACAACCGTTTGTAGGAAAAAGGGAGCCCCTCCAATGCCGGGTCCATCATGCTCAGAAAGCTGGTCCCGATATCTAAGAGGCCTGGATGAACCAGATAATCCGACAGATCCGGCCGAAAGGCCTCGGAAAGTTTCAGGCGGGCCAAGCCCTGTCCTTTGCCGGCCTTCACCCATTGAAGGGTGTGCCAGCGCGGCCCGTATCGATGCGCGATTCCAGCTTGCAGCGCCGGCACATCTATTTTGGCAAAGTCCATGCTGCCCTCTTGGGTACAGGCGTCTTCAATATCTCCGACATCATGTTTCCGGGGGTTCTCATCCGCTGTGCGCCCGATCCATCCCTTTGCATGTACGTTCCTTTTGCCCGACGCATCCCGGCTTTCAATTGTGAAGTCGAACCCACCGTCTTTGGCTGCAAGCGTCGTGTGCACGTCCTTTACCGAATCATCTGGCACCATCACCGGACTCAGGAAATAGACATCCCGGATCTCAACCGTGCCCGCATCTTCGCAGTCCGTGATAGCGGCCACGGCTAGTTCCAGACACGCCGTACCGGGGAGAATGGCAAGGCCGTCGTTCACCCTGTGTTCATCCAGCACCCAATGCCCCCTTGGGTCCAGGCGGCTGACATACCGTATCCTTTCCGGACCGTCGTCGAAGCGCTGGTGCAGCAGGGGATGGGCTATGGGTTCTAAGCTTTTGGGCCCGGGGCCGGAATCTTTTGCGGTGAATTGTTTTGCTGAATCCGCCGCCATGCCCACTTCCTGCCAGGCATCCCAGTTAACGGCCACGGTGGCACAGCCGTTTTTATTCTCTCTGGCCTGCGCAAAGGCATCCAGAAATGCATTGGCCGAACAATAGGCCACCTGTCCTGCGGCGCCGGACACGGATGACAGGGAGGAACAAAGAAGGAAAAAATCCGTATCTATGCCTTTCAATACCTCATCAAGCACCCGTGTGCCCGTGATTTTCGGCCTCAGCACCGCATCGGTCATCGCCCGGGTCCGCCGGGGGATCAGAGCGCCGTCGGCGGTGCCGGCGCAATGGATGACGCCATTGACGGCACCGAACCGTTTTCGTGCCGCCAGGACCACAAGCCGCATGCGCTGGGTATCGGCGACATCGGCATTGGCCACCAGGACCTCGGCACCTTTCTCTTCCATGTCCATGACGGCTTTGATTTTCCGACTGATACGGTCCTCATCGCCATGGGTATCAAGCCAGTCCTGCCATTGGGGTTTTCGCGGAAAATCGGAATGGCCCACCAGGACCAGTTTCGCCTGCACGGACTCGGCCAGGTGCCCTGCCAGGGTAAGGCCGATCCCACCGAGCCCACCGGTGATAAGATAGACGCCGCCGTCCCTGAATACCGGCATATTTTCATCGGGTTCTGCGATCCGGACAGGCTCAAACGCCTGAACAAAGCGTTCCCCCTCCCGGATTGCAATAACCTGATCCGGTGATCCGGAAACGATTTCCGCAGCCACAAGATTAAGTGTCCCGTCGTCATCGCTCAGCTTCCTCGCGGTTGCCCCCACATCAATACTGCGGCATCTGATATGGGGATACTCCAGGCGGATGGTCCGCACCGGTCCGAGCAGCACCGATTTTTCAGGACAGAGTGCGTCATCGCCGGAGACCCTTAGCATGGCGTTTGAAATCACCGCCACGTCAATCTCAGCAGCCCCTTTGATCTTCCCCAGGGCCTGGGCGATATAAAGCAGGCTGTAGAAGGTATGATCGAGGGTCAGCCCCGACGCGGCCTCGGCCATTGCCTTGTCCTGATTCGCCGGGGTAAGGCTCCACAGGTGAACAATCTGCCCCGGCACAACACCCGTGCGCTGAAGTTCCATCACCACGGTTTCGTAATGGTCCGCCTCACGGGGATCTATTGTATAGGTGGTATCGTTGTGCTTTTCGAATATCTCTCCCGCCTGCACCCTGATAATATGCCGCCCGAAGGTTTTCAATTCATCAACCAATCCGTCACCCAGCCCGTAGGAATCGGTAAATACCAAGCAGGCCATATTTTCCGTGGCTGACGGTGTTTCCCGGGTCATGCGTTTCCACACGGGCCGGTAAAACCAATCCGAAATATCTGATTTCCGATCGGCCTTTTTCCCCTGGCCTTCCACAGGCCCGTCAATGACCTCAACAGGCTTTCCGGGCCGTTCAACCCAGTGCCGCCGCCGTTCAAACGGATAAGTGGGCAGGGGCACACGTTTTGATACCTGATCGCCAAAGAACGCCTGCCAATGGATCTTTTCGCCGGCAATCCAACGTTTGCCGAGGGTTTCAAGGTCTGCGGCCGAAGCGGTATCCACCTGGTTTGCTTCAAGGAAGGGGGAGTCTTCTGAACCCGCATGCCCTCTGAATACGCCCCCGGCCGACCGGAGTTTCTCCACGGCTTCCCCCGTATCCCGGCACACAACAAAGGCCCTGTGCGCAAATGTTTCCCTGCCCACCCAGAGGGTATAGGCCACATCCGGCAAATCAATATCCGGATGGTGATGTAAATGATCTGCCAGATTTTCGATCATGGCATCCAGGGCATCATCGGTTTTGGCGGAGAGCATCAACAAATTGAGCCCCCGGGATGCCGCCGGTATTTTGGCTTTTGGCGCCTCTTCAAGGACCAGGTGCGCATTGGTGCCGCCGATACCAAAGGAACTCACACCGGCGCGCAGCGGCGTCTCCCCTGTTTCCAGCGCATCCAGTTTGTCATTCACGTAAAACGGACTTGCGGCAAAATCGATGTCCGGATTGGGGACTTTGAAATGGAGGCTGGGGGGAAGCATCCGGTGATGCAGGGAAAGCACCGTTTTGATCAGGCCGGCAACCCCTGCGGCAGCATCCAGATGGCCGATATTCGTTTTCAGTGACCCCATGGCACAGAACCCGGTTTTGACGGTGCTTTTCCGAAATGCCCGGGTGAGGGCGGCAACCTCCACCGGATCACCTAAGGGGGTAGCTGTTCCATGGGCTTCTATAAACCGCAGGGTGTCCGGCGAAATGCCCGCCGCAGACTGGGCAGCGGCGATGACCGATGCCTGTCCATCAATACTAGGAGCGGTGAAACCGATCTTGGCACGTCCGTCATTGTTTACGGCAGAGCCCTTGATAACCGCGTAAATCATGTCGCCGTCCGATACGGCATCGGCCAGCCGTTTCAATACCACCACGCCGACGCCATTGCCCTGGACAGTTCCCTTTGCATCCGCGTCAAAGGCCCTGCAGTGGCCGTCCGGTGACGCGATCATATCCTTCTGATACAGATAGCCCCGGGTTTGGGCCGGAGAAACGGAGGCGCCGCCGGCCAGGGCCATATCGCAGTCCCCGGCCAGAATGCTTTTAACGGCCATATGCACTGCCACAAGGGAGGTGGAACAGGCGGTCTGCACGCCGATGCTGGGGCCGGTCAGATTCAGTTTATAGGAAGTTTGGGTGGCCAGGAATTCAGCACCGTTTGAAAAGGATATCTGGTAGCTGCCGGCCGTCTTGAGTATATCGGGATTCCCATGGAGGTTCTCCAGAAAATAGCCGTCCATGCTCTTGCCCGCATAGACGCCGACAGGCACCCCGCAGTTCCGGGGATTGTACCCGGCCGTTTCCAGTGCCTCCCACGCACATTCCAGAAAAAGGCGATTTTGGGGGTCGGTCACCGATGCTTCCGTGGGGGAGAAGTCAAAAAATGCCGCGTCAAACATCTCGATATCCGGGATCGTGCCGCCGGCCCGCACATAGTCGGGGTGGTCCAGCATTTCGGGATCAACCCCGGCATCCAGCAGTTCCCGGTCCGAAAAGACGGCAATGGACTCAACCCCTTCTTTCAGGTTCTCCCAGAACCTTTTGATATCCGGTGCTCCGGGGAATCGCCCGGCCATGCCCACAATGGCGATATCCGTTGCCCTTCCGGACGGACCAGACGGATCCAATGGATCTGTCGAATCCATAGGACGGCCGTGCAACTCCGCCGGGTTTTCGGACACACCTGCGTCTTTGCTTCCGTCCAGATATCTGCTGAGGGCATCGATATTGGGATGCTCAAACATCCGCATAACGGGGATATCACGGCCAAAGGATTCTTTTATCCCCTCCACCACCTTCATCAACAGCAGGGAATTGCCCCCGATGTCAAAAAAGTTGTCGTGGATTCCCACCGTTTCAAGATTCAGCACCCGCTCCCAGATCCCTGCCAGCGTCTTCTCGGTATTGTCACGGGGAGCTGCGTAGTCTTCCTGCCCCCCGGGCGTATCAGGCTCGGGAAGGGCTGTTTTGTCAATTTTACCACTGGTATTCAGCGGCAGCGCATCCAGCACAGCAAAGGCTGAAGGCACCATAAATCCCGGAAGCGTTGCCTTAAGGGCATCCTGAATATCCTGGAGGAATGGTATCGCAGCTCCGGTTTCCGGAACAAGATAGGCAGCCAGTTGCAGATTGCCGGCAGCATCCTCCCTGGGAACCACCACGGCATCCCCAATACCGTCACAGGCCCTCAACCGGGATTCAACCTCTGCCGGTTCCACCCTGAATCCGCGGATTTTCACCTGGTGGTCAATTCTTCCCAGAAACTCAATTTGACCGTCCGGCAGATACCGGCAAAGGTCACCGGTTTTATAAAGCCGGCTGCCGAAGGCACTGTCAAAGGGATTGGGGATAAATCTTTGCTCTGTCAGATCAGGACGATTAAGATATTCGCGGGCCAGGCCGGCACCGCCGATATGCAGTTCCCCGGGCACCCCTATGGGAACCGGGTTCAGCCGCTCATCAAGGATATAGGCCAGGGTATTGGCAATGGGCCGGCCGATGGGAAGCCTGCCTTCGGGGAACCTGTCCGGATCGACTTTGTATTCAATGGAGGTAACGCCTGTTTCGGTAAGGCCGTAGACATTGTAAAAATCCACTTCCCGGGACAACCGCCGGGCAAGATCCGGCGGACAGGCCTCTGCACTTGCCAGGATACGCCTGACATGACGGGATTTCTTAAAATCAAAGGCATTGAGAAAGGAAGGAACGGCATCCAGATGGGTGATCCTGTGCCGTTGCATATAGTCCTGGAACACCTCCGGATCAAGCAGGGTTTCTTTGGCCACCAGCACCAGGGCCGCCCCCGTTGACAATGCCAGCCAGATCTGCTCCACGGAGGCATCAAAACTAGGAGAGGAAAACTGAAGGATGCGGTCGCTTTCATCAATCCCGAAGGCCTCCTTCTGGGCCGTGATAAGATTCACAAGGCTGCCGTGCGCCACAAGTGTTCCCTTTGGCTCTCCGGTGGTACCGGAGGTATAGATCCCGTACACCAGGTTGGCAGGCCTTGTATCGCAGGGCAGATTCTCTTTGCTTTCCCCGGAAACCCGTTCCCAGTCCCGGTCCAGGCAAAAGACTTCTGCACGGCTTTCCGGCAGGGCGTCGCACAGGCGTTCCTGTGTCAACATCACCTGCATCCCGGTGTCGTCCAGTATAAAGGCCTTTCTTTCCCTTGGATATTCCGGATCAACGGGCACGTAAGCACCGCCGGCCTTTAAAACACCGAGCATGCCCACGATGATATCCATGGAACGCGCCATGCAGATCCCCACCAGCGTATCCGGGCCCACACCGCACTTTTGGAGATAACGGCCCAGTTGGTTGGCCCGGGCATTCAAAGCGGCATAGGAAAGTTGACTGTCTTGAAACACCACGGCCTCAGCCGCAGGTGTTGCCGCAACCTGCGCCTCAAAAAGGTGGTGGAGGCATTTGTCACGCGGATAGTCCCTTTGGGTGTCATTCCAACGGGTTAACAGCAGACGGGTTTGGTCCTCATCCAGCAGCGCCAGGTCAGCTACGTGTTTTTCCGGGTTGCCCACAGCATCCTGCAGGAGGTTCACATAATGCCCCGCCAGCCGCGCCATGGTCTGATGCGCGAACAAATCAGTACTGAATAAAAGGGTGCCTGTGATGTCGCCGCCCTCTTCCCACAGGTACAACTCGATATCCATGGCAACTGTCACATTGCCCAATTCGGTGCGGCTCACCTCCAGGTCGCCGAACCGCAAGGCCTCCATGGGGGCGTTTTGCAGGGCGAACATGACCTGTACCAGGGGATTTCGGCTGTGATCCCTTTCGGGCTGCAATTGGGCCACAAGCTGTTCAAAGGGCAGGTCCTGGTGGGCATAGGCATCCAGGGACAAATCCCGGACACGGGCCATGAGTTCCCGGAATGTCGGTTCCCCGGTCAGATCCGTACGCATCACAAGGGTATTTATAAAACATCCGATCAAGGCTTCGGTTTCCGCATGGGTCCGGTTGGCGATGGGGGACCCCACGGCGATATCTTCCTGCCCGGTATAACGGGACAACACCGCGGCAAAACCTGCCAGAAGGGTCATGTAAAGGGTGGTACCCGCCTTTCGGCTCAGTTTTTTAAGCGCTTCGGAAAGATGCGTTGGCAATCGAAACCGAACGATATCGCCCTTTGAAGACAACTGCGTCGGTCTCGGGTGGTCCGTGTGAAGGTTCAGCGTGGACAGGCCCTCCAATTGCCCCGTCCAATAATTCAGCTGGGTTTCCAGCAGGCCGCCGCCGCACCGTTCCCTATGCCAGTATGTAAAATCTGCATATTGGACAGAAAGATCCGGCAACGGTGAGGGGTTTCCCTGGGAGAATGCATCATAAAGGGCGCCGATCTCCCGGTTTAAAACCCCCATTGACCACCCGTCCGATATGATATGATGCATGGTCAAACTCATGAGATGCCGGTTACGCCCCGTTTTGATCAGCAGGCAGCGAAACAGCGGGGGCGTTGCAAGGTCAAACTGATGGTTTCCTTCAGCCGTTACCAGGTGCTGAATCTCATTTTCTTTTTCATCTTTCGAAAGATCGGACAGATCCTTTAAAACCACCGGTATATCCACATGGGCCATGATACGCTGCACCGGTATGCCTGTTTCCGAAACAAACCCTGTGCGCAGGACTTCATGGCGTCTAACAATCTCTTTTAGCACCCGGCCCAACACATCCGCATCCAAAGGCCCTTGGATATTCAGGGTTGTGGAGATATTGTACAATTGTTTATCCCGGATGAGCTGGTCCAGGAACCAGAGCCGCTCCTGGGAAAACGACATGGGTATGGATTGGGAATCATCGGGCCGCATGGGGATTTTATCCGCATCCGGTGCCCGGTTGACTTCCAATCCGGCCGCAAAGGATTCAACCGTGGGGCGTTCGAAAAGGTCGCGGACCGACACTTGTGCGGAAAACAGCCTGTTGATCCTGGCAATCACCTGGGTTGCCAGCAGTGAGTGGCCGCCCAACTCAAAAAAGTTGTCACGGATGCCCACCGTCGTCACCCCAAGCACAGCGGCCCATACGTATGCGGTCATTTTTTCCGCCGGGGTCCGGGGCGGGGTCTTATCTTTGGCTGACATGGACAGGTCCGGTTCAGGCAGCGCTTTTCGGTCGATCTTTTTGCTGGGTGTCAATGGCATCTCATCCAGAATCACAAAGGCCGACGGCACCATGTAGCCCGGCAATTGTTCATGAAGCTGCCCCTTTAAAAGGGAAACCATATCCCCAGAGCTGTCATCGGAAGGCAATATAAAAGCCGCCAGCCGTTTATCGCCGGGGGTAAGTTCATGGGCCACCACTGCAGCCATTTTCACCTGAGGGCAGGTGGAGAGAGCCGTTTCGATCTCACCGAGTTCGATTCTAAAGCCGCGGATCTTGACCTGGTCATCGGTTCTCCCGATAAAATCAATGTTGCCGTCGGGCAGCCGGCGGCACAGATCTCCGGTCTTGTAGAGGCGGCCGCCGGCCGTACCCGTGAACGGGTCCGGGATGAAGCGTTCCGCCGTCAGGCCGGGACGGCCCAGATAGCCCCGTGACACACCAATGCCGCCGATGTGGAGTTCACCCGGTACACCGACGGGAACGGGACTGCCGAATCTGTCCAAAATATAAAGCCGGTAATTGTCCGATGGCCGGCCTATGGGCGGCCGGCCAAAGGGCAGCGGCCCAAAGTCTTTACTATATTTCCATACAGATGCGATAACTGTTGTTTCCGTGGGGCCATATCCGTTTATAAAGTTCCGGCGCTGTCCCCAGCGCTTTGCAAGTTCCGCCGAACAGGCCTCGCCGCCGACAATAAGTGTTTTCAAATCGGGCAGGGCGGCCTTTGGCATCACATGCAGCGCTGACGGGGGCAATAGCGCATGGGTCACCCGCTGATCGGTCAGCAGCCGAATCAACTCGGAACCGGGCATGAGACTGTCCCTGGTTCCCAGGCAAAGGGCGGCGCCGGTCCCAAGGGCCATGGCGACTTCATGGACAGATGCATCAAAACTCATGGATGCAAACTGAAGGACGACGCTTTGGGGAGTTAACCCCAAGGGGGTTACCGATGCGTTTGCCAGGTTATACAGGCTGCGGCGAATGTTGACCACCCCTTTGGGTATCCCTGTGGAACCCGAGGTGTAGATGACATAGGCAGCATTATCCGGCGTGGCGCTTATCGGTATATCACTTCCCTCCTGATCCAATACCCCAGCATCTTCATCCGGACAGATCACATCCACATCCATGCCGGCAAACTTGTCTGCCAGATGGGGCTGGGAAAGGATGATCGCCACACGGGAATCATCGACCATGAATTCAATGCGCGCTTCCGGATGCGCCGTGTCCAGGGGTAAAAATACACCGCCGGCTTTTAAAATGCCCAGGATACCGGCAATCAAGCCCACCGAACGCTCCATACAGACGCCCACCATCACCTCCGGCCCCACACCGCGGGAAATCAGGTGGCGTGCAATCTGATTGGCGCGCCGGTTTAATATACGGTATGAGACCCGCTCATCGCCGAAAACCAGGGCAACGGCCTCCGGATTGTTTTGTGCGTGGGTCTCAAAAAGTTGCTGAAAACATCCGTCGGCGGGGAGCACCCGCCGGGTGTCGTTCCATTCCGTCAGAAGCCGGTAGCGTTCTCTGGCCCCCAGAATGGACAGGGCCGAAATACGCTTCTCCGGCCTCCTTGCCCCATCTGACAGAAGGCGGATAAAATGTCCGGCCATCCGTTCAACGGAGGCGGGTTCAAAAAGATCTGTACAATATACGAAAAAGCCGTGCAACCCGCCGTCCTCTTCCCACAGGTGGCACTCCAGATCCATCCGGACGGTGATGGCGGCCAGATCTGCCGGCCGGATCGTCAGTCCTCCCATTTGCAACGCCTCCATGGGTGCATTCTGAAGGGCAAAGGTCACCTGGACCAGGGGATTCCGGCTCATATCCCTTTCGGGTTGAACCGCCGCCACGATCTGCTCAAAGGGAAGGTCCTGGTGGGCATAGGCCGCCAGGGCGGTATCCCGGACACGCCCTACGGCATCAAGGAAGGTCGGATCACCGGACAGATCAGTCCGCATCACAAGGGTATTGACAAAGAAACCGATGAGGGATTCGGTTTCCTCACGGGTCCGGCCTGCGATGGGCGATCCCACGGCGATATCATCCTGCCCGGTATACCGGGACAAAAGAACGGCAAAACCGGCCAGAAGCGTCATGAACAGCGATCCGCCGCAGTTGCGGCTTAGCCCCTTCAATGCCTGTGTCAGATCCGCCGTGATCCGGACAGGCACGATGCCGCCACGATAGGAGGCCACCGCCGGCCTGGGATAATCCATGGGAAGATCAAGGGGAGAGAGCCCTTCCAGGTGCGACTGCCAATACCCCATCTGTTTTTCCAGCAGCGCCCCTGTCAACTGCCGGCGCTGCCAGAGGGCAAAATCAGCATATTGAAAGGAAATTTCCGGAAGGGATGGACGCTTGTTTTTTAGAAAGGCGTCGTAAATCGAACTGATTTCACGGTTCAGAACCCCCATGGACCATCCGTCGGAAACGATGTGGTGCATGGTAATCGAAAGGATATGCTGCTCATGGCCAACCCGAAGCAGCCCCACCCGGAAAAGCGGGGGGGCGGCAAGATCAAACACCTGTTCCGCGGCTTCCCGGAGCAACGCTTTGATCTGCCTCTCTTTCGCCTCGGGCGGCAAATCCGAAATATCTGTCATGGGCAGATGGATGTCGCAGGAAGGGTGAATACGTTGGGCCGGTATGCCGTCAATCGACACAAATGCGGTGCGCAGTATCTCATGACGTCGAACAATTTCATTGAAGGTGGCCTCAAGGACATTCCTATCCAGTCGTCCATCAATATGCAATGCACCGGCCATATTGTAGAAGGGATTTTCAGACACCAACTGGTCCAGAAACCAGAGCCGTTCCTGGGCAAATGACAGCCGCCCGCGGTCCCCGTCCCCGGGGACGAACGGGAGATGATCAGCCTGCGTTTCCCCCATCTTTTCCCCCAGCAAACCGGCAAACATCTCGACGGTGGGAAACTCAAAAAGATCCCGTACGGACAGGGCCGCAACCGGCAGGGCCTCACCCTGTGCGGAATTCACCCTGGAAATGACCTGGGTCGCCAAAAGGGAGTGGCCGCCCAGTTCAAAAAAATTATCACGGATACCCACCTGCGTAAGCCCCAGCACTTCCGCCCAGATGGATGCAAGGATCTCTTCGGTGGGAGTCCTTGGGGCCGCATATTCTTCCGCCCCCCGGGGCGCCTCCGGAACGGGCAATGCCTTCCGGTCTATCTTACCGCTTGCGGTCAGGGGCATATGATCCAGAAGAATGAACCGGGACGGTATCATATATTCGGGCAACCTGTCCCGGGCCATCTCTTTAAGTGCAGTTATGCGCCCGGCGCTGGATTTTGAGTGCAGCGGGTTGTTTGCGTAGTCCGACCATGATCCCAAGTCCTTGCCAGGCTCCCGGCCGGTGACAATCGGCGGGGCAGACCCTGCCGCAAACACCAGATCAAAGGTGTCCGGCCGATGGGATGTTGCACACAGTACCGATACCCGGCATCCGGTGTCATGGCCCATATGCCACAATGTCTGGGGATCAATGCCCTGCCCTGTCTTCCCCTTGAGCCTTTCCTTAAGTTCACCGGCGGTTACAATCGTATCATCGGCCGTCCCGTAAAGCCTATTCCGGATGTTGAACGCCTCTTGGGTACGGGCATTGGGGACATGCCGGATCCCCTTCACCCCGGAACCGGCATTGGCCATCATCCTGCGGATATCCGCCAGGGAAAGTCCGTCTTCCTCCCAATCCAGCCAATCCACCTTCGACAGGGGCGTATCATCATTGATATGAAGCAGGGCATCGTAGCGGAACATAGTCAGTTCGTTGTGATACGTCCCTTTTTTGTGAACGGTTTCCACCCGTGAAATGTCCGCAATTTCCCTGCCCAGTTCACCAAAAAATGACGGAGCCAGCAGCAACTCATTCTCATGGGCCATTTTCCCTGCAACCAGATGGCGCAGGGTCTCAAGCGTGTCAGCGTTATCGGATTGATACACCTGAACGGCGCTATGGAAGGTTGCAAGGCAGGAATAATCCCGGACATCCCCCACAAAAATAACGCCGCCGGGTCTTACCACGTTGACAGCCCCAGCCATGACCTTCAGCATATAGTCCACATCCGGGAAATACTGGACAACTGAATTTAAGATCACCAGGTCGAATTGGTTGGGTGCCATGCCCTCAAAATTATCTGCCGCCCGTTGGGATAACCGGACCCGGTCGGACAGGCAGTTGGCGTCCAATACCTTTCGGACATGGGCCAGGGCCGCCCCTGAAAAGTCGGTGGCCCGGTATTCCGAACATACCGGTGCGATCCGGGAAAGCAGCAACCCGGTGCCGCACCCGATTTCCAGCACCTTGTCGGGGTTCAAGGAAAGAATACGCGCCACGGTATTGTCCACCCACTCCTGCATCTCTTCCCCGGGGATCGCTGTCCCCGTGAAACTGGAGTTCCAACCGGTGATGTTAAAATCGATCCCGGACGTCCCTGAATTTTCGCCAACCGGGTTTATGTCATCAGCGCTTCCCTCATAGGTTTCCTCGTACAACCGCTGCCAATGGTCCACATGGTCCTTGCGCCATTGGCCGTCATTTTGTGCATGCTCACCGGGAACCACATAGGCAACCAGGCAGCGGTCAAAGGTCTCTGATTCATGGACGGTGACTGCCACATCCTTGACATCTTCTAAATCCGATAAAACCTTTTCTATTTCTCCCAGTTCGATCCTAAATCCCCTGATTTTAACCTGATGGTCCACACGGTCCAGAAATTCGATGGACCCGTCGGCCAGACGCCTCACAAGATCTCCGGTTTTATAGAGACGATCACCTGGATTTCCGAAGGGATTGGGGATGAAGCTTTCTGCGGTCAGGCCGGCACGCCCCAGATACCCCCTGGCAAGGCCGTCACCGCTGATGTACAGTTCTCCTGCAACACCGACGGGTACAGGGGTAAGGCCGGCATCCAGAATATAAACCTTGATATTATCTATGGGCCTGCCGATATCGGGCAGCCGCCCGGAAAGTGTGTTAAAAAGGACAGGGCCGGAGGTGGTGACCACCGTATTTTCTGTGGGTCCGTAATTGTTGACCACCGTAAACGGCAGTTGGCTGTCCGGACAATAACGGAGCCGATCCCCCCCGGTCAACAGGGTGCGAAGGGGTGTCTTTTCCGGCCAGTCCAATTTCAATACCTGCTCCGCCAAGGGGGTGGGCAGGAAAGAAACGCTGATCTTGCGGTCGATGAGCCATGACTGAAGATCGATGGGTGACATGGCGATATCTGCGCTTACGGGAAACACTTTCGCCCCTGTAATCAGATAGGGCCACAACTCCCACACCGATGCATCAAACCCCGGATTTGCCAACAAGGTGGCACGGTCTGAAGGATTAATATCAAACTGCCGCCGGTGCCAGCAGGCCAGATTCACAAGTCCCCGGTGTGCCAGCCCCACCCCTTTGGGGGTTCCCGTGGATCCCGAAGTATAGATCACGTAGGCCAGGTTATCCGGACGAACCGTTCTTATAATATCGCCGTGCCCGTTCAGCCACCCCACGTCCTCCATGCAGACGACATCCGGCATTTGTGACAACTCGGCCACCAGCGGCCGCCGGGTGACGACGACGCCGACGCCGGCGTCGGTAAGCATAAAGGCCACCCGCTCCCGGGGCGTGTCAGGATCGATGGGCAGGTACGCGCCACCGGCCTTCAGCACGCCCAGGACTGCCGCAACCATGTCTGCCGACCGCTCCATGATGACGCCGACGACGGTTTCAGGACCCACCCCAAGCGACTGCAGGCGATGTGCCAGATTTTCCGCACGCCTGTCCAATTTGTCATAGGTCACCCGGCCGCCTTCGAATTTAATGGCAACCGCATCCGGCGTCTTAGCCGCTTGGGCTTCAAAAAGATGATGGATACAGGCCTGCCCGGGATAACCAACAGCGGTTTCATTCCATTCCACCTGCAGCCCGTGCATTTCATCGGTGTCTATGAGTGACAGGTCGCAGATTCTTTTGTCCGGGGCGGCCGCGGCATCGGTCAAAAGGCGGAGGAAATGGCCGGCCAGCCGTTCAACAGTCGCCCGTTGAAACAATTCGTCACAATAGACAATGAATCCCGAAAGCACACCGTCATTCTCCCAAAGATGAAACTCCATATCCATCCGGACGGTCACCGCATCAATATCAACCCTGCGAACAGTCAGGCCCTCCATATCAATGGCATCCGCAGGGGCGTTCTGAAGTGCAAACACCACCTGGATCAACGGGTTCCGGCTCAGATCTCTTTCCGGCTGAAGCTTGGCCACAATCTGCTCAAAAGGCAAATCCTGATTGGCATAGGCAGACAGGGCGGTTTCCCGGACCCGTACCAGGGCTTCTTTAAACGTGGGGTCGCCCGACAGATCCGTCCGCATGACAAGTGTATTCACGAAAAAACCGATCATGGATTCGGTTGCCTCGTGTGTCCGGCCCGCGATGGGAGATCCTACGGCAATATCCTGCTGCCCGGTATACCGGGACATTAAAACGGAAAACCCTGCCATAAGGGTCATGAACAGGGAGGCTCCCGAATCTTGGCTTAATCGTTTCAGGGACCGGGTTGTCTCGGCGGAAATCTCCACCGGGACACGCCCGCCGCTATAGGACGCCACCGACGGTCTGGCATAGTCCGTGGGCAGGTTGAGCGGTGAAAGGCCTTTCAGGTGTTCGCACCAATACGCCATCTGACCTTCCAGCCGGTCACCGGTCAATCGGCTGCGTTGCCAGGCGGCAAAATCCGCGTATTGAACACAAAGGTCCGGAAGGGGGGAGGCCTCCCCTTTTGCAAAGGCCGTATAAAGCGCACCGATCTCGCGGTTCAACACCCCCATGGACCACCCGTCCGAGACGATGTGGTGCATGGTGAGGATCAGCATGTGATTGGCCGGATCAATCCGGAATAACGCGGCCCGGATCAGGGGGGGATCCGAAAGATCGAATACCTGGGTTGCCGCCTTGCCAATCAATTTTGAGATCTCGGCGTCTTTTGAATCCGCCGGCAGATGGAAAAGATCTGACAGTTGCAGATCGACGGTACAGTCCTGGATGATGTGCTGCCCCGGAACACCTTGGTTTGACATAAAGCCGGTTCGAAGTGTTTCATGGCGGCGGACAATCTCGTTGAGAACCTTCTGCAGCACCGGCCGGTCCAGTTCACCCCTGATTTCCAATGCCGTGGCCATATTGTAAAACGGATTTTCTGAAACCATTTGGTCCAGAAACCAGAGACGCTCCTGGGCAAAAGAGAGGCGAATGTGTTCTCCATCCCTGGGTAGGACCGGAATGCTGTCGTCTGCACTCCTGGCGTCTGTGTCCCCGCACAACCCGGCAAATGCAGCAATGGTGGGGCGTTCAAAAAGGTCACGAACAGACAGGCCGACGTCAAAAAGCGTATTGACTCTTGACACGACCTGGGTGGCAAGAAGTGAGTGTCCCCCCACATCAAAAAAGTTATCATAAACCCCGATTGCAGAAAGGCCCAGTACCTCGGCCCAGACTAAAGCCAGCAGTTCTTCAGCAGGTGTCCGGGGTGCCGTAAATACCCCCACAGCCTGGTGCGAACCCGGTTCCGGCAACGCATTTCGGTTGATCTTTCCGCTGGGGGTCAGGGGCATTTGGTCCAGAATGACGAATTTGGCCGGAATCATATACGCCGGCAGCTTGTTTTTTAGCCTGCGTTTTAAATCGGATATGCGTTCGGTATTTGATTTTACCTTCAGGGGATTGCTGGCATGATCCAGCCATGACCCGAACCTTTTGCCCGGCAGCCGGCCCGTGATGATGGCAGGTGCCGATGCAGAGGCAAAAACCAGATCAAAGGCCCCGGGATGGGTGGTATCCGAGCACAGGATCTCCACCTGGCATGAAATTTCCCGGCCCAAATCCCACAGCGCCTGGGGATCGATACCGTAATCCTCCTGATCCTTGAGACGCTCCTTCAGTCCGCCAATTGTTTCAGCCGTATCATCTTCCGGCCCGCCAAGTATTGCTTGAATTCTGACCGCCTTTTCGGTGCGGGCGTTGGGCACATGCCGGACCCCTGTAATCTTGTCACCGGCATCGGCCATCATTTTCCGGATATCCGCCAGGGTGAGCGCTTCCGCGTCCCAATCCAGCCAGTTCACCTCGGTCAAAGAGGCATCTTCCTTGACATGAAGCACGGCATCATAACGGAACATGGTCAACTCGTTGTGATAATGCCCTTTTTTATGAAAGGTCTCCACCCGGGATATTTCCGGCAGATGCCGTCCCAGTTCACCAAAAAAGGAAGGAGAGAGCAGCAGTTCGTTTTCATTGGCGATTTTCCCTGCGATCTGACTGCGCAAGGTCGAAACTGCCATGACATCATCGGCTTGGTAAGCCTGTACGGCAGTATGAAAAGTGTCCTGGCGGGAAAAATCCCGGACATCCCCGATAAAAATGAATCCGCCGGGCCGGACCACCTTTACGGCCCCGGCGATAACCTTCAGCAGATACGCCACATCGGGAAAATACTGAACAACGGAATTGATGACCACCCCGTCAAAATATGCCGGTGCCATGTCTTCAAAATTATCAGCCCTCCGCTGAAACAGGCGGACACGGCCGGACAGGGATTTACGCGCAATGATTTTCCCCACATGGGTCAGGGCCTTCCCTGAAAAATCGGTGGCAAGATACTCGGAACAGACGGGCGCGATCCGGGAGAGCAGCAACCCGGTGCCACAGCCGATTTCCAGCACCTTGCCGGGATTCAGGGAAAGAATACGTTCAACCGTATTGTCCACCCACGCCTGCATCTCTGCCGGCGGAATCGCCTGCCCTGTAAAGCTGCTGTTCCATCCCGTTATATTGAAATCGCCTCCGGCATCTTCGTCTGGCCCGGTATCCAAAGACCTTTCATCTGAACCGCCGTAGGTGTCATCATAAAGACGCTGCCACTGGTCCACGTGATCATCACGCCATTCTCCCTTGTCTTCCCTGTCCTCGCCGGGAACCACATAGGCAACCAGGCAAGGGGTACCGGCATCCCCCTCACGGACAACCACGGCGGCGTTCTCAACATCGGTCAACCCGGAAAGAACCCCTTCTATTTCTCCCAGCTCAATCCGAAATCCCCGGATTTTGACCTGGTGGTCCAACCGGTCCAGAAACTCGATCCCGCCATCGGACAAGCGCCTGACAAGATCACCGGTTTTATACAGACGGCCCCCCGGCTCCCCGAAGGGATCGGGAATGAAAGATTCGGCTGTCAGGTCGGCACGGCCCAGATACCCCCTGGCAAGCCCCTCGCCGCTGATGTAAAGCTCTCCTGCAACACCCACGGGTACCGGCGTAAGGCCGGCATCAAGGATATAGACCCTTGTATTATCCATGGGCTCCCCGATATCCGGCAGCCGGCCGGCAAGTGTTTCGAACCGAACAGGACCGGAGGTGGTGACAACCGTGCTTTCAGTGGGTCCGTAATTATTGACCACCGTAAAAGGCAGTTGTGCATCCGGATAATTGCGGAGCCGGTCGCCTCCGGTTAACAGGGTCCGAAGCGGTGTCTTCCCGGGCCAGCTTAATTTCAATACCTGCTCCGCCAAGGGTGTGGGAAGAAAGGATATGGTGATCCGGTTGGAGATCAGCCACGACTGAAGATCATTTGCAGACAGGGCAATATCCGGGGGCACGGGCATCACAGACGCCCCCGAGGCAAGATAGGGCCACAACTCCCACACCGATGCATCAAACCCTGAATTTGCCAGCAGGGTGGCACGGTCGCCGGCTGTGATATCGAACTGCCGCTGGTGCCAGCAGGTAAGATTCACAAGTCCCCGGTGGGCCAGGCCAACCCCTTTGGGTGTTCCCGTGGACCCTGAGGTGTAAATCACATAGGCCAGGTTATCCGGCCGGAGCGTTCTGGCGCAGGCACCCTGCCCCTTGTCCGCCCCCACATCTTCTATAAAAACCACGTCTGGAATATCAGGCAGATCGGCTGCCAGCGGCCTTTGGGTAATGAGCACCCGGACCCCGGCATCGGCAAGCATAAATGCCACACGCTCCCGGGGCGTATCCGGATCGATGGGAAGGTATGCCCCCCCGGCCTTCAACACCCCAAGAAGACTTGTGACCATTTGTGCCGACCGTTTCATGCAGACCCCTACGATGGTCTCCGGCCCGACGCCGAGGGCCTGCAGCCGGTGCGCCAGGTTGTCTGCCCGCAGGTTCAACTTCCGGTAAGTCACCTGTTCGCCGGCATCGTCCACGGCCACAGCCTCCGGTGCCACCGCTGCCCGGGCTTCAAAAAGATGGTGGATGCACTTGTCCCGGGGATAATCGGCAGCCGTATCATTCCACCCCGCCTGGAGCCTGAGCATTTCATCGGTGTCTGTGAAGGAAAGATCACTGATCCGTTTGTCCGGAGCCGCTGCAGCCGCCGTCAGCAGTTGAACAAAATGGCCGGCCAGACGCACCACGGACTCCTGCCGGAAGAGTTCGGTACAATAAAGAATAATGCCCTCAATGGCACCGTCGCTTTCCCAGAGATGACACTCCATATCCATCCGGACCGTCACATGGTCCATATCGGCGTTACGAACGGCCAGGCCCTCAATATCAACGGCATCCATGGATGCGTTCTGAAGGGCAAATGCCACCTGGACCAGGGGGTTCCGGCTGGTATCCCTTTCGGGGGCAAGATCCGCCACGATTTGCTCAAAGGGCAGGTCCTGGTTTGCGTAGGCCGCCAGCGCCGTTTTGCGGACACGGTCAAGGACATCTTTGAAGTCGGGATCACCGGACAGGTCTGTCCGCATGACCAGGGTATTGACAAAGAAGCCGATCAAAGGCTCTATGTCCCTGTGAGTCCGGCCTGCGATGGGAGACCCCACGGCAATATCCGGCTGGCCGGTATACCGGGACATCAGGACGGAAAACCCGGACAGAAGGGTCATAAATAACGTGGCGCCGGCCCCCCGGCTCACCGTTTTTAACGCCCGGGTTAATTCTGCAGGAATCCGGACCGGTACCCGGTCGCCGTGATAGGAGGCCACCTGCGGCCGGGCGAAATCCGTAGGCAGATCCAGCGGCATAAGTCCGTCAAGATGGGTTCGCCAATAGGCCAACTGGCTGTCAAGACGCGCACCGGTCAGCCGGCTGCGCTGCCAGGCGGCAAAATCCGCATATTGGACCGGAAGTTCCGGCAAAGAAGAGGGCTGTCCCTTAATAAAGGCCGTATAAATCTCACCGATTTCCCGGTGCAGCACCCCCATGGACCACCCGTCCGATATAATGTGATGCATGGCGATCATCAACATATGCTGGTCTGAACCTGTCCGGAACAAAACGGTCCTGAACAGCGGCGGATCTGACAAGTCAAAAACCCGGTCCATGGTTTTGCGCAGCATTGTCCTGATTTCGCCTTCTCTGCGCTCTTTTGGCATGTCGGAAAGATCGGTCTGCGAAAGTTGGACGGAACTATCGGGCAGGATGCGAAGGCGGGGCAGGCCGCCATCCGAAACAAAGGCTGTTCTCAAAACTTCATGCCGCCGCACGATCTCGTTGAATGTTTTCTCTAAAATTTCCCCGTCCAGGGCACCGTCAATTTTTAAAACGGTGGCCATATTATAGAAGGGATTTCCGGAAACCAACTGATCCAGAAACCATAGCCGTTCCTGGGCAAAAGAGGGGCGAAGGAGCGCGTTATCCCTTGGTATGACAGGGATGCTGTCCTCAGTTACAGGACGGTGAGAATCCTCGCATAAAAGGGTAAAGGCATCTATTGTCGGGTGTTCAAACAGGTCACGGACCGACAAGTGGACGTTAAAGGCCGTGTTTATCCGTGAAATGACCTGGGTCGCCAGAAGTGAATGACCACCCAGCTCAAAAAAATTATCATGGATGCCCACCGCCGTCAGACCGAGCACCTGGGCCCAGACAGCGGCTGTGATCTCCTGGGCCGGCGTGCGCGGCGGTACATACCCCTTAGAGGCCTGGGCAAGGTCGGGCCGGGGCAGTGCATTCCGGTCCACTTTACCGCTGGGCGACAGGGGCATATCGTCCAGAACCATGAAAAAGGAGGGCATCATGAATCCCGGCAATTTATCCCGAAGCTGCCCTTTGATATCGGCGATCAGCCCATCACTCTTTTCAACCGGCACCACATATGCCACAAGCCGTTTGTCACCCGGTGCGACATCCGTGACAGTCACCGCAGCGGTACTGACCTTCCGGCATCCGGACAGGATCGATTCGATCTCACCGGTCTCTATTCTGAACCCCCTGATTTTCACCTGGTGGTCCCTGCGGCCCAGAAATTCGATATTACCGTCGGACAGGCGTCTTGCAAGATCGCCGGTTCTATACAACCGCTCGCCGGGTTTGCCAAAGGGATTGGGAATAAATTTTTCCGCCGTCAGATCCGGGCGGCCCAGATATCCCCTGGAAAGTCCGATACCACCGATATGAAGCTCCCCCGGTACACCCGCCGGCACCGGCTGGTCCCGGTCGTCCAGAATATGCATCTGTAAATTGTCAAGGGGCTTACCGATGGGCAGTTTTGAAGATCCTTCCACATATTTCCAGATGGATGCGCACACCGAGGATTCCGTGGGGCCGTAGCCGTTGAAAAAATGCCTGTTTTTCGCCCAGCGGGCCGCTACTTCCGGTGTACAGGCCTCTCCACCCACAATAATAGTTTTCAAACCGGGCAAAGAGGCTTTGGGCAGGACAGCCAGTGCAGACGGCGGCAGTGTCGCGTGGGTGATCCCAAAATCTTCCAGTATGCCAATCAATTCCGGCCCCGGCATCAGCGACGCTTTTGACCCCATGCACAGCACAGCACCGGTGCTCAATGCCGCTACAATTTCATACACAGAGGCATCAAAGCTTGAAGGGGCAAACTGCAGAACGGTGCTATCCTGTGTGATATCCAGAACCCTGGGCATTGCCTTTGCCAGGTTGTGCAATCCTTGATGGGTCGTCATCACACCTTTGGGAACGCCTGTAGAGCCGGATGTATAAATGATATAGGCGGCATTGAGAGGTGTTGTCACGGTCTCAAGATTGGCGCCCTGTTTTTCCGACAATTGCGGATCGGCATTTGAATCCGGTAAAATCTCGTCCGGAAATATCAGGGAGATGTCCCCACCGTCACTGTTGGCTGGCAGTTTGCCGGCCAGATGCGTCTGGGTAAGGAATATACGGGCACCGGAATCTTTGATCATGAAATCGATACGGTTTCTGGGATAATCCGTATCCAGTGGTAAAAATACCCCGCCGGCTTTTAAAACGCCCAGAATACCAACGATCATGCCGATGGAACGTTCCATACAGATTCCCACCAGGACCTCAGGCCCGACACCTGCGGCCCGAAGTCGGCGCGCCAGGATATTTGCACGCGTATTCAACTCTTGATAGGAAATACGGGTGTCGCTGAAAATCACGGCGACGGCATCCGGGGTCTCTTTTGCACGGACTTCAAAAAGATGGTGGAAACATTCGTTGGGGATACGTTCACGATGTGTATCGTTCCATCGGGACAAGAGTTGATCCGTTTCCCGTTTCCCTAAGATATCAAGATTCCCCACCCGTTGATCCGGATCCCCTGCGGCATCGTGCAGCAGGGTCAGAAAATGACGGACCATCCCTTCCATGCGGTCCTGTTCAAAAAGATCCGTGCAGAACAACAGGTGGCCCACCACCTCATCCCCCCGCTCCCAGAGGTGTAGTTCAAGATCCATCCGCACCGTGGCGGTATCCGTATCCATATCCCGCGCCGTGATCTTCGAAAGCGCCAGGGGTTCCATGGGCGAATTTTGAAGCGCAAACGCCACCTGGACCAGCGGATTCCGGCTCATATCCCTTTCGGGTGAAAGTTCCGCCACGATCCGTTCAAAAGGGACATCCTGGTTCGCGTAGGCGTCCAAAGCGGTATTGCGGATTCTGCTGATCAATTGTCTGAACGAAGGATCACCCGAAAGATCCGCCCGCATGACCAGGGTATTGATAAAAAAACCAATCAGGGATTCCGTGTCCCTGTGGGTCCGGCCTGCCACCGGTGCCCCGACGGCGATATCGTCCTGACCGGTGTACCGGCAAAGAAGGGCTGAAAAGCCCGCAAACAGCGTCATGAACAAGGAGGCGCCGGATTGATGTCCCAGCCGCTTAAGGGACGTCAGCAGACCGGCAGGAATTCGGACAGGAATCTGCCCCCCCTTGTAGGACGCCACGGAAGGCCTGGGATAATCGGTATGAAGATCCAGCAGCGGGAGATTCTCAAGGGAATCTTTCCAATAATTCAATTGTGCATCAAGGTGATCTGCCGTCAGCCGTTTCCGCTGCCAGGAGGCAAAATCAACGTATTGGACCGGCAGGTCTGAAAGCCCTAAGGGCGTTTTGCCCGCAAATGAATTGTATAATGCAGAAATTTCCCGGTTGATCACCCCCAGGGACCATCCGTCGGATACAATATGATGGACGGTCATGAGCAGGATATGATCATCCACCTCTGTTTGGATAAGGCCGGCCCTGAAAAGCGGGGGATCGGTCAGATCAAAAGAAACCGCCGCAGCATCGCTTACGAGCCGCTGAATTTCGTCCTCTTTCCGGTCGTCATCCAGATCCCGTATATCCGTGACCTCAAGCCGGACCCTTGTGGCCGAAGGCAGAATCCGCAAGGAGGGCTGCCCATCTTTTGAGATAATACCAGTCCGCAAGGTCTCATGACGTCTCACCATCTCATCCAAGGCCATCCGGAGCGCGTCCACATCCAGGGGGCCTGCCAGGTGTACGGCTGTGGATATATTGTACAACGGGCTGTCGGAGATAAGCTGCGCAAGGAACCAGAGACGCTCCTGGGCAAGGCTCAAGGCGAAATGCTCATCTTCTCTGGGCACCGGGGGAATCTCGTCATCCCCCCCTGCCTTTGGTTCACCGGCAATACGGGCAAGCCCCTCAACCGTTGGATATTTGAACAATGTCCGGACAGAAATGCTGGCGTCAAACAGCCCGTTGACTCTTGATATGATCCGCATGGCCTGGAGGGAATTTCCCCCCATATCGAAATAATTGTCCCGAATGCCGATGTCCCCGCACCGGAGTACCTCGGCCCATACCGATGCAATCATTTTCTCCGTCTGGGTTCGGGGCGGTTCGGCTGCCTGGCCGCCGGGCACAGGTTGCCGGATCTCATTGGCGCAGGCATCAAAGCGCTGCCGGTCCTCCGGATTCAGCAGATCCTTTTCGGGTGCACAGCCGGCCGCTGCCAACTGCGCCAGCGCTGCCATCAAAGCCGCTTTGTCTTCTTTATCCCGCTCCAGGGTGTGAATTACCCGGCAGTCACCGGTCATCCCTTTTGCCTGGATGATATTCTCAATATCTGCGGAATGGACCGGGTGGGGGCCGATTTCAACGAATACGGTGTAGCCGTCATCCAGCATGGCTTCTATGCCGGCCTTAAACAGCACGGGTTTCTGGGGGTGGTCCCTCCAGTAGGCGGCATCAAAATCGCTGACACGGCCCAGGCGCCCGCGCATCGAAGAATAGAGAGGGATTCCGGGTGTCATCGGCGACACCGATTCTATCGCCATCTGTGATGCATCTATCTTTGGGCT